>CAJDVK010000025.1_pt1 | contig 42475 bp, 32 predicted proteins | sample 7391401 | NCBI WGS metagenome assembly CAJDVK01 (sample SAMEA7055696, study PRJEB34461) | soil metagenome | biome: terrestrial ecosystem; feature: Peninsula; material: soil | place: Antarctica | collected 2016
TTTGGCCACCTAAGACACCACGATCGCCCTTAACGCTAGAAGTGCTCTCATGGGTCTGTACAGTCACGGCACCAGCACGGACGATAATATCGCCGGCTTGGTGAGCGTGTACTGTGGGTGCGGCGATTGCTATGGCCAATGCTGACGCTGCAAATAAGGATGTGCGCATGGTGTGCTCCATTTATATATCACTGAGTAATAACAATGTATTTTATGTGGGTATGGCTGTGATGTTACGGAAGGAAACAATTTATATTTTGATGCAGGTCAATAAATAGCGCAGTAGTGTTCAGCAAAGTAGAAAAACTTAATGATGTAGGCGCTGCATGAACTCTGGGCGTGCTGAGTCAAGGCAGTGCAGGGTCTATAAACAACACTAAAAATCAGCATAATATTAAGCTGTGGATGCTGCTTATACAGTTGCGCAGAATATAAAGTGTAAGTCGCTGCAGCAATCGGCCGCATAAAGCGGTAGACTTTCCGGCATATTTTTCTTACTCCGTTGGAGCGTTTCATGACACGCACGAGCTTAAGCCGTTTTCTTATTGAACAAACACGTTCACATCAAACCCCAGCCGAGCTGCGCTTTTTAATTGAAGTAGTGGCACGTGCTTGTAAAATGATTAATCATCAGGTGTCGAAAGGCGCACTGGGTGGTGTTTTGGGTAGTATGGGCACTGAAAATGTGCAGGGTGAAGTACAAAAAAAGCTCGATGTACTGTCCAATGAAATTCTGCTGGAGGCCAACGAGTGGGGCGGTCACCTCGCCGGTATGGCTTCTGAAGAAATGGATAATGCCTACCAGATTCCAGGTAAGTACCCTAAAGGATCTTACTTGTTGGTATTTGACCCGTTGGATGGTTCGAGCAATATCGACGTTAACGTTTCTGTGGGTACGATTTTCTCGGTACTGCGCTGTCCAGATCGCAATGGCGAAGAAGGCGACCTTGGTGAAGAGGCCTTCTTGCAGGCAGGTACTGAGCAAGTTGCTGCCGGTTATGCAATTTACGGTCCTCAGACCATGCTGGTGCTAACGTTAGGTAACGGCGTTAAAGGCTTTACCTTAGACTCAGAAATGGGCTCATTTATTCTGACCCACGACAATATCCGTGTGCCTGAGCAAACTGCAGAGTTTGCCATTAATATGTCCAATCAGCGCCATTGGGAAGCACCGGTAAAACGCTATGTCGATGAGCTGTTACAAGGCAAAGAAGGCCCCCTGGAGAAAGACTACAATATGCGTTGGGTGGCGGCTATGGTGGCTGATGTGCATCGTATCCTAACGCGCGGTGGTATTTTTATGTATCCCCGTGATGCGCGCGAGCCAGAAAAGCCAGGTAAGCTGCGTTTAATGTACGAAGCTAACCCCATGTCCTTTATTATTGAGCAAGCCGGTGGTATCTCTACCAATGGCCATCAGCGGATTATGGATATTCAGCCAGAATCATTGCATGAGCGGGTGGCGGTATTCTTGGGTTCAAAAGAAGAAGTTGAGCGCGTAACGGGTTATCACACCGAGTAAAAACTGACTGATGTGCACTTGTATTTACCGAGTCGAGCTTTGCTGGCTCGGTAAATACAGAGGACGTGTTGATTTAAGTCAATAAGTCTTCAGATTTTTCCGATTGTTTCGAATGCTATATACAACGCTGAAGCATTGATTCCTCTTTAGGCTGGCGTTGTTTATCAGCAATCAGCACCGCACCATAATAATTTGCTATGACTTTGGTCAAGGTGTATTTAGCACTCAGCTTGCTAAGCTCGAAGTACTATTTAAGTACTGGGGCGCGACAATGCATGCTATTCATTCTTACTCGCGGCGAACAACACCGACCTGTGTTGCTTGGCTGACAGTCTTTATTTTACTCTTCTTCTCTGCGCTTAGCTTCGCTCAAGCGGCGAGTTTATCGGACTTAGAAAAAGGCCGAATTGCTTTAGCTTTCCCGCAGCACGGCACTGTTACTGAGCCTGAAGGTAAATTTCAGGTTCGGCAGATTTTATCCGGTGATGAGCTGCTTGGTTATGCTTACCAAACCATTAATGTAGTGAATATCCCTGCTTATTCGGGCAAACCGATTAATCTGCAGGTGCTGCTTGACCCCCAAGGGGTGATTCAAGACGCTTATGTTTTAAAGCATGAAGAGCCCATTCTGCTGATTGGTATTCCTGAGCAAAAACTGCATGATTTTGCTGCTAAGTATGAAGGGATCAGCGTTGAGCAGCGGGTGGTAATTGGCCGTTCTAAGGATGAGTTAGCGGTCACTATTGATGCTGTTTCCGGCGCAACCGTAACGGTGATGGTGGTGAATGAGGCCATTATGCGCTCCGCCCACCAAGTTGCAGTGTCTTTGGGTTTGGTGGATGCCCATGCGCAGATTAAAAGCAAACCTGCCACTGTGCTTATGGATCAATATGAGAAAGCCAGCTGGACCACTCTAACCGGTGATGGTTCTATTCGCCGGATGTTGCTCAACCGTGGTCAGGTTGATGATGCCTTTATTGGCAGTGAGGCTGAGGGTGTCGAGGCCGCGAGTCCAGAGCAGCGCGATGACACCTTTATTGATTTGTATGTGGCTGAGCTTAATCCACCGACCATTGGCCGTAACTTATTAGGCGAGCGCCAATATCAAGACTTAATGGATGAGTTGAAACCGGGTGAGCATGCCATTGTTGTGTTGGGTAATGGTGACTACTCATTTAAAGGTTCGGGTTATGTGCGCGGCGGTATTTTTGACCGCATCCAGTTACGCCAATTTGGCGATATTATTAGTTTCCGCGATCTGGATTATACCCGTCTCAGTGATGTCTACGCTGAAGGTATGCCGCGCTTTAGTGAAATGGGCATCTTTATTGTTCGTCCACAATATAATTTTGACCCAGGTTCAGACTGGACTTTGGAGCTGCTGGTGCGTCGCCAAACCGGCCCAGTGGACAGTATTTTTACCAGTTTTGAACTGGCTTACCAAATTCCTGAAATGTACATTGAGCGTCCACCGCTAACGGCGTCTGAGCAGGCGGCGATTGATGAGGCAAACCGCCCCTTGTGGCTCAATATTTGGTATCAGAAAACCTTCCAGATTAGTGTGTTGGGGGTTGCACTGGTGGTATTAGTAGCAATCTTGTTTTTCCAGGATTACTTAGCGCGCCACCCCAAACTGCTGCGTTGGATACGCATGAGTTACTTAACCTTTACCGTGGTGTTTATTGGTTGGTATGCCTTAGGTCAGTTGTCCATTGTCAACGTGTTGACCTTTGCCCATTCGATTATGCATGAGTTCAGTTGGGAGCTGTTTTTAAGTGATCCTATTATCTTTATTCTTTGGGGTGCTACCGCAGCCATTATTTTGCTCTGGGGGCGCGGCGTATTCTGCGGCTGGTTATGCCCATTTGGCGCCTTACAAGAGATTATTAATGAGGTTGCGCGCAAAATAAAAATCCCACAGTATGAAATGCCTTTTGCGCTGCATGAGCGACTCTGGGCGGTCAAGTACATCATCTTGTTGATCCTGTTTGGTATCTCCCTAGAGTCGATGTCGACTGCTGAACGCTTTGCTGAGGTTGAACCGTTTAAAACAGCGATCACTCTGAGGTTTGATCGTCAGTGGTGGTTCGTTCTGTATGCAGTTATTTTGCTGGTGATCAATATCTTTACCCGCAAAGTTTACTGCCGCTATATCTGTCCGCTGGGCGCAGCGCTGGCGATTCCAACTCAATTACGCTTGTTTGATTGGCTCAAGCGACGCAAAGAGTGTGGTACGCCATGCCAGTTGTGTGCGGTGGAATGCGAGGTACAAGCGATTCATCCAGACGGCACTATTAATGCCAACGAATGTCACCACTGTCTCGACTGTCAAGTGACTTACTATAACGAGGACCGCTGCCCGCCGTTAGTGGCGCGTAAAAAACGTCGTGAACGCACTAAAGCAGCACCAACACAAAAGCCGCAAATTATTCCCGCTGTACAGCTGGAAAACCCGTCTTAATTCCGTCCAAATTAAGGCACATTATCTAGGAGAGGTATCTGTCATGAGTGATAAGAAAAAAACTACAGAGGTTGAAAAAGCAGGCTTAAGTCGGCGCGGATTTCTTGGCGCTACTGCAGTCACAGGTGCAACCTTAGCAGGCGCAACAGCAATTGGTGCTTCAGTTATGAGCCGTGAAAGCTGGGCGGCCGCAGTTAAAGAAGCGAAAAATAAAGTCCACGTTGGCCCAGGTGAGTTAGATGATTACTACTGCTTTTTAAGTGGTGGCCACCAAGGGGAAGTACGGGTACTGGGCTTGCCTTCCATGCGTGAGTTAATGCGCATCCCAGTATTTAATATGGACAGTGCCGTTGGTTGGGGGATTACCAACGAGAGTAAGGCGGTATTAGGTGAGGGCGCAAAGTATTTAAATGGCGACTGTCACCACCCGCATATTTCTATGACTGACGGCAGCTACGATGGTAAATACTTGTTTATTAACGATAAAGCCAACACCCGTGTTGCGCGGATTCGTTTAGACATTATGAAATGCGATAAAATCACTACTATCCCTAACGTGCAAGCCATTCACGGTTTACGTTTGCAGAAAGTTCCTTACACTAAGTATGTGTTCTGCAACGCTGAATTTATAATTCCGCATCCCAACGACGGTAAGCTGATCGATAACCTTGATGCAGCTGAAAAGTTCACCATGTACAACGCACTGGATGCGGAAACCATGGAAGTGGCTTGGCAGGTGATTGTTGACGGTAACCTCGATAATACTGATGCCTGCTATACCGGCCGATTTGCTGCAGCAACCTGTTATAACTCGGAAGGAGCCACTGATATCGCTGGGATGATGCGTAATGAGCGTGACTGGGTGACCATCTTTAATATTCCACGGATTGAGGAAGAAATTGAAAAAGGCAACTTCATTACCCTAGGCGATTCTAAAGTGCCGGTGGTGGATGGTCGTAAAAAAGATGGTAAAAATAGCCGTGTCACCCGTTATGTGCCAGTGCCGAAAAACCCACATGGTTTAAACACCTCACCGGACGGTAAGTATTTTATTGCCAATGGTAAGTTGTCACCCACTTGTTCAATGATTGCCATTGATATGCTGGATGATTTGTTTGATGACAAATTTGCCGATGAACGTGAAGTCGTGGTTGGCGAGCCAGAGCTGGGTCTTGGGCCATTGCATACCACCTTTGATGGTCGCGGGAATGCCTACACCACGCTGTTTATTGACAGCCAAGTGGTGAAATGGAATATGGCAGAAGCAGTTCGTCACTACAATGGCGAAGATGTGAACTACATTAAGCAAAAGCTTGATGTGCACTACCAGCCGGGCCATAACCACGCATCTTTAACTGAAACAAAAGATGCCGATGGTAAATGGTTGTTGGTATTGAGTAAGTTCTCCAAAGACCGTTTCTTGCCCGTGGGTCCGTTACACCCAGAGAATGATCAGTTGATTGATATTTCTGGTGATGTAATGGAAATTGTCCACGATGGCCCATCCTATGCAGAGCCGCACGATGCGATTATGGCCCGTCGTGATCAAATCAAACCGAAGAAGGTTTGGGATCGTGATGACCCTTATTTTGCAGCAACTGTGGCGCGGGCTAAAGAAGATGGTATTACCTTAGAAACCGATAACAAAGTCATCCGTGATGGCAATAAAGTGCGTGTTTACATGACTTCTATTGCACCGTCATTTGGTATGAGCGAGTTTACGGTTAATCAAGGTGATGAAGTCACTGTGACTGTGACCAACTTGGATCGGATTGAAGACGTCACTCACGGTTTCTGTGTGGTAAACCATGGTGTCAGTATGGAAATCAGCCCACAGCAAACCTCATCCGTCACCTTTACTGCAGATAAGCCCGGAGTATTCTGGTATTACTGCAACTGGTTCTGCCATGCGCTGCATATGGAAATGGTCGGACGTATGTTAGTTAAGCCTGCATAAGCAGGTATGAGCTGCCAGCGGTGTTCTGCAAAGGACGCCGCTTGGTTTCAGTGTAATGGAGAACTATATGTCGCTTAAACAACAGGATGTTCAATGGTGAGAGCGCTGAAAGCGATAACTCAGGCTGCGCTTTACAGTGCAGTACTGTGTTTAATTGGGCTTGCTTATGCGGCCGAAGAGGTGCCTGATTCATTAAAAAATGTGCAGTTGCACACGATACAAGCCGCGCCAGATGCGGACTTAAAGATACAATCTATTAGTCAGTTACCCCTCGAACGGGTCTCTGCACAGCATTGGCGTTTGCCTGCCGGTGACTATGTGGGGCGTTTTGTTATCGATCAACCCATCACCTTAGAGTGTGCCAGTGGCGCTTATTTGCGCGGGACTGGGCAGGGTAACGCAGTAAATATTCGCGCAGCTGATGTCACACTGAAAAATTGCGATATCAGTGAGTGGGGGCACAATTTAACACAAATGGATGCGGGAATTTTTGTTGAACGCACCGCAGAAAATGTCCGCATTGAAAATAATTTTCTGCATGGTCAGGGCTTCGGCATCTGGGTCGATGCCACCCAAAATGTCAGCATCTTAAATAATAAAGTGCAGGGCGACTTGGCTTTGCGTAATCAAGACCGCGGTAATGGCATTCATTTGTTTGCCGTACGTTTTGCGACGGTAAGCGGTAATGAGATTTGGCACACCCGTGACGGTATTTATATTGAAGCGGCCAATGATAATATCATCCATGACAATGACATGCGTGACTTACGCTACGGCGTGCATTATATGTTTTCCAACCGTAATCAAGTGACTGATAATCGCACGACCCGTACCCGCACCGGCTATGCCTTGATGCAAAGCCGTCAGTTGACCGTGACCGGGAACAGTTCTGATCATGACCAGAACTACGGTATTTTGCTGAATTACATCACCTATTCAACGCTCGAAGATAACTTTGTCACTGCAGTACAACCGGGCTCCGGTGATGGCGTGCATATCAGTGGTGCAGAAGGTAAAGCACTGTTTATTTATAATTCTTTATTTAACACCCTGGCACGTAACCACTTTGAGCACAGCGCATTGGGTATTCATCTAACCGCAGGTTCAGAAGATAACCGTATTTATCACAATGCTTTTATTGGCAATCAACAACAAGTTAAGTATGTGGCGATTCGTCATCAAGAGTGGTCGCACGAGGGTAAGGGTAACTACTGGAGTGATTATTTAGGCTGGGACCGCAATAGTGATGGTGTCGGCGATGTAGCCTATGAACCGAACGATAATGTCGACCGCTTATTGTGGACCTACCCACAAGTACGCCTCTTAATGCACAGTCCCAGTATCGAGTTGCTGCGTTTAGTGCAGCGTGCTTTTCCAGTGGTTAAATACCCTGGGGTACAAGACAGTTACCCATTGATGCGCCCCGTGCCTAATGCTGCATCCCTTTCATCAGGACGATCAGAATGAATGCTGTAGAACTGCACAATGTTTACCAGCAGTACGGCACAATGGCTGTACTGGATAATATTAGTTTAACCCTCGCTGAAGGCGAAGTATTAGGCTTGTTTGGCCATAACGGTGCCGGCAAAACCACCACGGTACGTTTAATTTTAGGTTTGCTACAGGCCACCAGCGGCGAGGTTCGTGTGTTAGGCGGCACACCTGGGGACAGCGATATTCGTCGGCAAATTGGTTTTTTACCGGAAAACGTGATGTTTTATCCACAGCTGACCGGACGAGAAACCCTGGAACATTTCGCTCGGTTAAAAGGAGCCTCTAGGCAACAGGTGGATGAGTTGCTGGAGCAAGTTGGTTTAGCAGCGGCGAGCTCTAAGCGCGTTAAAACCTATTCTAAAGGGATGCGTCAGAGACTGGGGTTGGCTCAAGCTTTATTGGGGCAGCCCCGTTTGTTATTGCTGGATGAGCCCACCGTCGGTTTAGATCCTATTGCGACTCAAGAATTGTACCAAGTGATTGGTCGCTTACGCAGTGAAGGCACCAGCATTGTAATTTGCTCCCATGTGCTGCCCGGGGTGGAACCCTATATTGATCGTGCCGCGGTGTTGGCTTTAGGGCGAATGGAAGCCGTGGGCAGTTTGCATGAGCTGCGCACCCAGGCCAAGTTGCCAGTGCGCATTCGGGTCGCCGGTCTCAGTATTGAGCAGCTCTCTGCACCTGAGGTGCAGGAGATTCGCACCTTGCATAAAGATTGGCATGAGCTGTTTGTCGCGCCTGAGGATAAGTTGTTTACAGTGCAACGAGTGCTTCAGCTACAGCCGCAGGATATCGAGGTGCAAGCTGCAACCTTAGAGGATCTGTACGGTTATTATATGAAAAAAGCGGGCGCGTTAGGTGTTGCAGGAGTTCAGCGATGAAGCAGATTTGGAATATTGCCCGTAAAGAATTAAGTGACGGCTTACGTAATCGCTGGATGTTGGCGATCAGTTTGGTTTTTGCTTTATTAGCAGTGGGGATTGCTTGGTTTGGTGCCGCGGCGTCTGGGCAAGTTGGTTTTACTTCGATTCCAGCCACCATTGCCAGTTTGGCTAGTTTGGCGACTTTTTTAATGCCATTAATTGCCTTGTTGCTGGCTTACGATGCCATTGTTGGTGAGGAGGAGGGCGGTACCCTGATGTTGCTATTAACCTACCCAATCAGTCGTGGGCAAATCTTACTGGGCAAGTTTGTTGGTCATGGCATGATCTTGGGTTTAGCCACATTAATTGGCTTTGGTTGCGCAGCGCTGGCGATTGCGATTTTGGTGCCTGATGTTGAGCTGGCCATGTTGGTATGGGCATTTACCCGCTTTATAGTGTCGTCCACCTTGCTCGGTTTGGTGTTTTTAGCTTTGGCCTATGTGCTCAGTAGTCGCGCGACAGAGAAGTCCAGCGCCGCCGGCTTAGCATTGGGTTTGTGGTTTCTATTTGTGTTGGTGTTTGACTTGGCTCTGCTGGCGGTTTTGGTGGTGAGCGAAGGAAGTTTTAACCCCGAAGCATTACCTTGGCTGCTGCTTCTGAATCCAGCGGATATCTATCGTTTGATCAATTTGGCTGGCTTTGATTCGGGTGCAAATGCGGTTGGGGTGATGGCCTTAGCCGGTGACTTACCGGTGAGCAGTGCTGTGCTTTGGGGTTGTTTGCTGGCTTGGGTCGGTGCTTCACTGGCATTGGCTCATTGGATGTTTGCGCGTCGAGCCGCTTAACGAACTGCTGTTTAAGGTGTTTAATCTGCCAGAGTATGCTGCGCTGCACAGAGCAATTGTTAGCGTCTCTGGCCAACTCATAATATGGGCAAATAGATTACACTAGCGGTGTTTTTAGCTTGCCTGAGATTGGATCATGGCTCATTTGAAAATAACTCCGCAGCCTGCCTCAACCCTTATTTTAACTCGGGATAGCGCTAGCGGACTGGAAGTATTTTTGATGCAGCGTACCCATCAAGCAGTGTTTATGCCGGGTTATTTTGTCTTTCCCGGTGGGATGGTTGACGCTCAGGATGCCAGTGCAAGCATGCTGTCATTCTGCACTGGCGTTGCTGAGCGTGAAGCCAGTGCAATGCTTGGCCTAGAACAGGGCGGACTGGCTTATATGATTGCAGCAATCCGTGAAAGCTTCGAGGAGGTGGGTTTGTTGCTGGCGCAGGATGCTGACGGTGATTATATAGAGATCGCAGAACCCGGTGACGTGGAATATTATGCTGGCTTACGTGAGCGTCTCAATGCCGGTCAGTTAACTTTTGCCGATGTGTTCCGTTCCCGCGGGCTGAATGCCGCGGTAGATAAGTTGGCTTTTTTCAGTCGTTGGATTACTCCGGTCGGATTACCCCGTCGTTATGATACGCATTTTTTTGTTGCCACAGCGCCAGAGCGGCAGACCGCTGTGGTGGATGGTCAGGAAGCCATTGATCATATTTGGTTGACCCCAGCAGAGGCGTTGCAACGGAGTAAGGACGGTAAATTGCCACTGTCATTACCGACCTTAAGTACTCTGCAGGAGATTGCTGCCTTTGCCACCAGCGAGGCATTGATCCAACATGCGCGCTGTTCACAGCGCATAAAGTCCATGCAAGAGCAAGAGGTTACCTAACGGTGATGAGGAGCAAGCGCTGGAGGGGTGCTGTGTGCGTATAAAGCCATTAATTCGGAGCTTGAGACGCTGTAACCTTAGCTAGGCTGGTTTGATGAATCCAGTTGCCTAGGTCGGGTTTAAAGTGGTTTGCTTGTTGCCTGTATCTTAAAACAAGGCGGCCTAGGTTTAACCTTGGAAAAGTAGCCGAATACTGTTCTTGTGGTTGCCCCTAGGCCTGTTTTATTTAGCGTTTAATATGCGAGATTTTGGTACCTTCAATACTAACGCCGGCCATCAGCCCTTGTTGGCTGAAGATAAATGCATAGGCATCATTTTTCAGTGATGAGGTTGAGATATTCTTGGCAACGCCTTCATCAACCACAACCACGGTTGGGCCCACACCCAATTCCCAGCCTTTAGTCTTTTCGATGTAATTCACCGCATCATCTGTCATCAGAAACACTGCGTAGCCGTATGACTGCGCACCGATTTGCAAGCCCCATGAGCCAGCAACTGAGTTGTAGTAGTCAGTGACTTGCGAGCCTTTAAGCAATACGCCCTCACCGTAACTACCGCCAAACACCAGTCCTGCTTTAATGATATTAGGGAAAACTAGGATTCCCTTGGCATTTTGTGAAAGAGTTTTAGCAACAGGCTCTGTTTTATACAGGGTTTGCAGCGCCTGTTTAGAGTCTCTGCTCAAGTCTTCAGCAGTTGCTGCACTGGCGAGACTCATTGTGCTCATTGAAACTGCAGCGACTGCAGCGACTATAAAGGCCAGAAATGTACTGCGTAATCTGTTCATTTTATTATCCTTTTTTATCTAGAACTTAGCATGATTTTCTCATCACATAATTGCGATAGGACAAATCCTGCAACGCTTCCACACTACTGGAGAAAGCATTGCATAGCCACTTAAATGCTCAAGTTGTTTTGACCGCTACCGGACGTCTCCTACTTTAATCAAGTTGATCAGTTATTGTCTCGTCAATGTATTAGACCGCCTATATTTGGGTTTGGTTGCAAGTGAACGTTGTACCGCACAATTATAGTGCAGTACAGCAGTTGCTTTTACTTGCTGCTAGGCGCCTAAAGTAACCATTACATGGTGCTCTCCATGATCGTCCAGCAAAGGAATAGCTTTATCCAGTTGAGCATTCAGCACTTCAACGCCATTGAGGGTTATGCATTTAACCTGTTTAGCTTGCTCCTCTGCGCAATTGATTGTGATGTGATAAAGGGTGTTGTGATAACGGTAGCGGACTTGGTAGCGTTTCCAGTCAGCGGGGATGCAAGGCTCAATCAATAAGCGGTCTCCTGCTAGGGTTAGACCAAGTAGCGTCTCCAACGCTAGCTGATACATCCAACCTGCTGCTCCGGTATACCATGTCCAGCCACCACGCCCCGTATGCGGCTCGGCAGCGTAAATATCGGCGCTCATAACATAGGGCTCAACTTTGTAGTGTTGCATGCTGTCTGGCGTGCTGCCGTGATGGATAGGGTTGAGCATTGCCAACAGCTCCCATGCGCGCTCCTGGTCGTCCAGCTTGGCAAATGCCATTGCTGTCCAGATTGCAGCATGGGTGTACTGACCACCGTTTTCGCGGACGCCGGGCACATAACCCTTGATGTATCCGGGTTCAAGCGCGGAGCTATCAAAGGGTGGATCGAACAGTTGGATCAGCTGCGCATCACGCCGCACTAGGCGCTGATCGACCGCGGTCATTGCTTGCCTGGCGCGCTCGGGATCAGCAGCGCCGGACAGAACTGCCCAGCTTTGACTAATAGAATCAATCTGGCATTCATCATTTTCTGCTGAGCCTAAGGGTGTTCCATCATCAAAGTATGCTCGACGATACCAAGCACCGTCCCATGCGTTGGCTTCAATATTGACTTTCAATTGCGCGGCCTGCGCATGACACAATTCGGCAAAGGTCATATCTTCTCGACTTGCCGCTAGGTCAGCAAACAGCTGCAGATTCTCATACAGGAACCAAGCGAGCCAGACGCTTTCACCCTCACCCTTATGACCGACCAAATTCATGCCATCATTCCAATCACCGCCGCCCATCAGCGGTAGGTTATGTCTGCCAAAGCGTAATCCATGTTGGATCGCTCGTACGCAATGCTGGTACAGGCTGGCTACTTCAGATGATTGTTGCGGTTGATCATAATACGCTTCTTCTTCGGCTGGCAGCTCTCGTCCTTGCAAAAAATGAATCGATTCGTCGAGAATGGCAGTGTCACCAGTGGCCAGCACATAACGACTGGTCACGTACGGCAACCATAGGTAGTCATCCGAGAAGTGGGTGCGCACTCCCTGACCGCTGGGTGGATGCCACCAGTGCTGTACATCTCCTTGAGAAAATTGGCGGCCAGCGCAACGGAGTATCTGCTCACGAGTTTGCCAGGGTTGTGCATGGAGTAAGGCAAGGGTGTCCTGCAATTGGTCACGGAAACCGTAGGCACCGCCAGACTGGTAGTAACCACTGCGGCCCAAAATGCGCGATGAAAGCGTTTGATAGAGGAGCCAGCCATTGACCAGTATATCCAATGCTGGATCTGGTGTTTCTACTTGCACAGCGCCTAAGGTCTGACACCAGTACTCGCGGACTGACTGCAAAGCGTGTCGTGCACCGCTTGCTGTACTGAAACGTTGGATCAGCTCTTGTGCCTCAGCGTCATCGTCAGCAGCACCGAAAATAAAGACCACTTCGCGTTCTGCACCGTCGGCCAATTCTATGTGGGTCTGCAAAGCCGCACAGGGGTCCAGTCCCGCGCCAGTCTGTCCTGATAATTGCCTGCGCAGTAATGCTGCTGGGTTTGCTAAGCTACCGTTACGACCAATAAACTCAGTACGATTACCGGTTAGGCTCTGCTTGTTTTCTTCAGGTCCGTCATGCCTGACCTGAGCAAAGACGGTTTTGCTGGCGTATTCTCGACTAAAGGCGTTGCGTGCGAACAATGCGCCACTGTGTGGATCTTGCTCGGTAACAATATGCAGCATATTTGCGTGGCGCCATTCACCCAGTACCAGCTCCCAGTAGCCAGTGAGCGAGAGGCGGCGTTGACGGCCTGAATGGTTGCGCAATTTAATCACCACAAACTTTACTGGCGCGTCCATGGCAACATAAGTGGCAAGCTCTGAAGTGATACCCGTCTGGTCATGTTCGAAGACGCTGTAACCAAAGCCATGGCGACATGTATAACCCGAGCGTCCCGGATTAGTTATCGGTGTAGGTAAGGGGGTTGGTGACCAGAACGCACCGCATTCCTCATCACGGATATACAAAGCCTCGCCACTGCTGTCGCTTAATGGGTCGTTATGCCAGGTGCTCAGCCGAAATTCGTGGGCATTTTCCACCCAGGTGTAGGCACCGCCGCTTTCGCTGACCACCGTGCCGATATAAGGGCTCGCAATTACATTGACCCAAGGCGCTGGCGTCGTTTGTCCAGGTTCGAGAGTGATGACATATTCACGTCCGTTTGGGCTGAATCCGCCCAGACCATTACAGAAAATGCGCTCACGTGCCGGCAGAGGAAGGCTCGCGTACGGATTCAGATTGGGCGGCAATACAGGGGATAAGAGCGCGGGCAAATGCTGCGCTGCTATGCGGCGTTCAACCTGTTCAGCTAGAGTTGCAGTGCTGTCAGTAAGTACGACTCGGGCCACTGCTTGCAATAAAATAAGCTCTTCATCAGCCAGTTCATCGACACGTCGCAAGAACACACCGCCAGGTTGATCCATAACTCGTGTTTCAGGTCCAGTGTGAATCAAATCCATGATCTGGTCTTGCAAAACGGTACGGTAACCAGAGAAATCTTTATTAATAATAACCAGATCGACCCGTAGCCCTTTCATGCGCCAGTAGGTATGCGCTTGCAACGCTTGCTTCACCAGATTGATACGGTTTACGTTGCTTATAAGTAGCAGCACAATGGGCAGGTCACCGGAAATGGAAAAACGCCATAATCGGCTTTGTCCGAGCTGATTGCGAGCAATCACACTGGCTACAGCGCGGTGTGCGCCGGTCGCATAAATAACCGAGCTGGCGAGTCGATCATAGGCTTGCGCATCAGTTTCTGTGGCATTGATTTGGCGCAAAACTTGCTGGCTCTCATGCCAAGCCATTTCAAAAGTACGCTTGATAAAGTGTCGATCCCGGCATTTTGCCATCAACGCTAAAGCAGCTTCGCGATTGTCGGCGACACCGGAAATAAACTTCACAGTAATTGATTGATCAGGCCCCAGAGTAAGCAAACGACGAATGGCGGCAATGGGATCCAGTACTGATCCATCTGTGCCTGACAACCGTTGGTTATTCTGTTTGGCTGTTTTTTTATTGCTCTGTGTTGTGTCGTCGCTATCCAGCGCAAGAGGTTTGGCTGGAGTTCTGCCGCGTCCAATAAATAGACTGCGGTCGGTCTCGTAGGATTGTGCGTCAGTACTTGTGTCAAATACTGCTAACAAATGGAACATCCAAGGCACTTGCTCATCTGGCATGCGTGGTCGTCGAGTGCAGAGAATTGCGCCGAGCTCAGGCAGAATTTCAGTCTGGACAAAAAGGTTGCTGAAGACGCGGTGAGCTAGATCAGAATTGAGCGGTGCTAGGACAACTTCTGCATAACTAGTCACTTCTATATGACGGGTTTTCGATGACAGGTTGGTCAGCGTGACACGGCGAATTTCAATATCGTCTTCCGGCGAGACAATAACTTCCGTGTAGGTTTCGATTGATTTATCACGGCGCCGGTATTCAGCACGGCCAGGGGTGAAAATCGCCTCGTAATGATCGGCTTTGTGTCGAGTTGGCTGATATGTGGTTGACCAATACTGTTGCGTTTCCATGTCGCGCAAATAGATAAAGGTGCCCCAGTTGTCGCAGGTTGCATCTTCGCGCCAACGGGTAATGGCCAAATCGTGCCAGCGACTATAACCACCGCCGGTATGGGTTGCCATAACATGATAATTGCCATTGGATAACAAGTTGACTTCAGGCTGTAACCTGTGTGGGTCGCTATATACGCGAAGTAAGGTACCTGTTTCGGTATTCGGTGGACGTGCAGCTGCAGCGCTTTCTTCGGCATGCGGCTGGATGGTGGCGAGTTGCTTAGGCACCCTTTCTTGCAATAAAAGTTTGGTTGCTTGAACCAACGGGTTGGACATAAAGCGGCGCTGCATGGGCTGCTCGAGTAACGCATGAGCGTAGGCTAGCAAGCTCATACCTTGGTGGTGAGCCATAAAGCTACCGACAATGGCATAGGGTTCATTGCCTTGGGTGCGTGAAGGGGTGTAGTCAATGGCCTCATAAAACCCGTAATGCGCGAGAAAGCCTTTTTTGGCCATGGCTTGTAAGTTACGGCAGGCCTCTATTGGCATAACAGTTAACGCCAACGCACTGGCATAAGGGGCAATGACCAAGTCAGCCCCGAGTCCGCGTTTGAGGCCTAAGCCCGGAACCCCAAAGGCTTGATACTGGTAGACTTTATCAGCGTCAAAAGCGTTATAACATGACTCAGAAACACCCCATGGCACCCCACGTTGGCGACCGTATTCGATTTGACGCAATACAGCGACTTTACAAGCCTGATTTAACAGAGTGTGAGCATAACCTCGCATAAACAATTGCGGCATAAGGTATTCGAACATCGAGCCGCTCCAGGAAATAAGCGTCACCTTGCCACCATGACTGGTTAGCAAACGACCTAATGAAAACCAGTGCTTTTGTGGAACTTGCCCTTGAGCAATTAGCAGAAAGCTAGCGATGCGTGCTTCAGAAGCCAGTAAGTCATAGTAGGCGGTGTCACGTTGTCGTTTATCAACATCGTAACCAATAGCGAGAAGACTGCATGCGTTATCGTAGAGAAACTCGAAATCCATCATTGCCAGCTCGCTGCAGCGGATGATTAGATTATCAATAACCCTAAGCCTTGCTATGGCTGCTTGTGGGTGTGCCGCGGGAAAGCCGTTGCTACTTGTTTTGGCTAAAGCGCTCAGGGTTGGAACAGTGTCGAAGCGTCGTAGTTCAGGGACGAGTTTGCGTAGATCAGCTTGCAAAGAGTGGAGTTGCTGGGCAAACGAGTGTACCCAATAAACCAGTTCAGCATCGCTGTCCACTGCGGTTAAGTCACTCAACTGACCACTGAGCTGTTGCAGCTCACTCAGCGCTGTATCGGCAGACATCAGTGTTTGCGGTACTTTGCTGTGCACCAATATAGTTAGACTGTGTTTAAGAGCACGGACTGTTTCGACCAGCTCGGTTTGGTTATTGGGTAGGTGCTCTGCCAGCACCAGCAAGGTGTCCTGTAAGCCTTGAAAAGCTTTGCTTGGCAGCACCGGTGCATCTTTCAGCTCTGTTAGCCCGGCCTGTAAAGTAAGTAAACTGCCGACTAAGTTGCCACTGTCCACCGCTGAAACATAGCGCGGCAGTAACGGCAGTAAAGTACGGGTGTCATACCAATTGTAGAAATGACCTTTGTAGCGCTCCAGTTTTTCCATGGTGGTTAAACTGTTGCTGATGCGGCGCAGGCATTCATCAGCGCTCATATAGCCAAAGTCATAGGCTGTGAGCTCAGCCAGCAACGCCATGCCCATATTAGTCGGGGACGTACGCGAGGCAATCACAGTGGCTGGATAAACCTGTACGTTGTCTGGTGCCAACCAGTTGTCCAACGGCGCAACGAAATCGGCAAAAAAGCGCCACGTGCGCCGCGCTGAGGTGCGGAGAAAAATCTGTTGTTCAAGGGTTAATTCTGGAGTGGTTTCGCGCAATGGTGTGCTGATCCACCAGACCACAATAGGTGACAAAAGCCACAGCAACAGCAATGGAGTCCAATGCAGCCATTCCGCGGAACGTACTTGCCATAAAGCGGCGGCCAGTAACAGTGCAACAGTGGGAGCAATCCACATCTGGGCATACACACCGGTCAGTGTTTTACGTGCATTACGCGTGGCATAGGACGGTAGATGCCAAATCAATAGACCACGACGAGTAAACAGCATCCGTACCCCTGAGCGCAGAATGGCATCGAGACAAATTAATGCTTCGTAGGGTAAAAACAATATGGTGAGCCCAGCCATAATAAATGGACGCATTGCCGACTGGCAGGTTTGTGTGAGATATACCCGCCAAGTACGTTCTTTCGGCATCTGCAGCAGTTCAATCAACATCGAAAACAGTGGTGGGATTAAGAAAATACTGATAACCAGTAACAGCCAGAACCATACTGGTCCCGGACCAAATAGCCAGCCAGCTGCCAGCAGAAGCAGCGCTGCCGGGGAAACCAAACTACGACGTAGATTGTCGGCGATTTTCCATCTGGACAAAAACGAAAGCGGATTCGGCTGACGTGCTTTTTTTTCATTATTATCATTCGCTGCAGGTACATGAGGCAGCAGCCAACCAGCCAGTTGCCAATCGCCACGCATCCAGCGATGGCGCCGGCTGATATCTTCTAAGTAGCTGACAGGGTGTTCTTCGGTGAGGTCAACATCAGTTACCAGCGCTGAGCGGGCGTAACCGCCTTCGAGCAAGTCATGACTAAGAATAAGGTTCTCAGGGAAGCGTCCATCGACAGCTTGGCGAAACGCATCGACGTGGTAGATGCCTTTACCAACGAAGGAGCCCTCACCGAAAATATCTTGATAAACATCGGATACTTCCCTTGTATAAGGATCAACGCCTACCTCACCAACACACAGCTGAGTAAAGCGTGACTGACTTGCACTGCTTAGACTGATTGAGGCGCGGGGTTGCAAAATGGCATGCCCAGCAACGATACGCCCCTTGTCAGCACAGTAGACAGGTTGATTGAGCGGGTGGGCCATATTGCCGATAAGGGTTGCTGCTGTTTCACGGGGCAAGGTGGTGTCAGTATCTAAGGTGATGACATATTTAATTGAACTCAGAATGGAAAGGTCACCGACTTGTTCTGAGAATGCCGCTTGCTCACTCCCTCTCAGTAGTGAGTTAAATTGTTTGAGTTTGCCGCGTTTGCGCTCATAGCCCATCCATACTTGCTCAATCGGGTTCCAAGTCCGCGGCCGGTGAAACAGAAAGAAAATATGAGGTCGGTCATCTTGGTAACGTTGGTTCAGCGCTTCAATTGCCGAGCGGGCGTAGGAGAGCAAAGCCTCATCGCCTGGCAACGTACATTGCTCGGCATCACGAAAGTCGGTTAATAAGGCGAAGAACAAGTTGGCGTCACGATTACCTAAATAACGAATTTCTAGGGCTTCAACCAGGTCATCTACTTCCTCTGTCTGACTGAGCAAAGTGGGTACAACCACCATGGTGCGTTGATTATTTGGAATACCCTGGGAAAAATCTAAGCGCGGTAATATATGCGGTGGAGTGATAAGGGTGACTGCGCGATTGACCAGTGACATAGCGAGCGCTGAAGAAGCGATAAAACTCAGCAACGCAAATAACCAATAGCGCCAAGTGTCCGCGGCAAAGCCATTAAAGTGCAGAAGCGCCACAGCGGTTGTTAGGACAGTAATCAGTAAAATAGCAGACAAATATAAGGGAAAGGCATAGCGCCGACTGATGCGGCTGAGGCGTGTTCGCCACGGCAAGCGACAGCTGACAGACTGTTCAAGCTTAGGACGGCCTTGATCAATCAGGTAATAGCCGACGTGAGCAGTTCGATGATCTGTTCCCTGTTGTTGTGCCGCTGCTTGGGCTAGGTTAATGGCTTGTTGCGTCACTTTGCATTCGCTGCAGGTACTCCCTTTTGCGATGCCCTCAATAACATGTCGATAACGATCACGGGTGGCAAAATCCTGAGTGGAATAGGTTGCTGAGGGGTCTTGGCGTAATATTTTTTCCACCGCACTGAGCGATTCAACGAAATATTTCCAGTCTGCAGCGCTGATAAAACGCAAACTATCAATACTATTAGCAATAGAGATTTGATTGGTGGCAGCGGCCCGACTGGCAGTTTCTGCGAGCTGAGTTGCAGTCAGCCCTTGCTCTCTTAATTGATGTGTCAGCCAGATGCGTACGAACTCTACCGGTGGCCCGTGCAGAACGAGTCTTGCGTAAAACTGTTCTACAAAAGGCGCTGATATGGGTAAGTCTGTGCGAGCAAGTTTAGCGAGGAGTTGCACCAGTTGTTGCGGTTTGGTTTCTGCCGCGACCTGCATGCGGTCTGCCCAATCGCTTGCGGCATCCAACTCTTCGCGTCGGTGGGCGACACGTACTGCTACACGGCGTAAGTTTTCGATAAGCGCGAGCTGTAGCATAATCGGAAAAGCCCAGAGCTCGCCCAGTTTCAATGGCTCAACTGTTTGGTAGGCGCGGATAAACTGGGTGATGGTGTCTAGATCGATACTGCCATCCATGCGTGCAATCAATTCTAGAGCTAAAACATAAATGCGCGGGAAGCCTGCCAAAGGTCCAGTGGTCAATCGCGGTAATTGTCGACTGTACCCACGCGGCAGGTGTCGGCGAACCAACTGTATTTTCTGCTCAATAAGGTAATAATTATCCAATAGCCATGCTTCTGCCGGGATAATCGGTTTATCAAGAGTTGCCGCCGCAGCCACTATACGATGGACCTCTTGTAGGGTCTGTGCATTGTCCTTCAGTCTTGGCAGTAACTTGTCCTGCCCTGGCTGCATATTAGTCTTATGCCGTGTAGCTAGCGTTACAGCATGCTGCTTCAACTGCTCCATGCTAAAGAGCTCTATATTTTCATCATCGAACACTGGGCTTTGAGGAGGTGTTTTAAAGGCAAATTTTCTCATTTTTATATAAAGCCTCTAATGCAAGGTATAGATTTTTAATCTACGCTTGAAAATTGCTGTGCAATATTGATTTGGCTCGTTTAGCTAATTCATCTAACAGCTGGATAAAGCGCTTTGCGACAGGGGGTATGTCCTAAACTTTAGACTTGATGCTAGCAGCATAGTTGCAAAAAGCAGTTTGCTTTAAGCTATAGTGTGACTGAGTAGTCATTTTTAAGGGAGGTTGAATTAAACTAAACCTAAGAATTGACTTGTGTTTTAGATTGCGGGTGGCTGGACGCGCAATAATAGGAAATTTAACACACTTAGCGAGGCGTAAATTCAAGTTGGCATTGCTAGAGTCGGGCTGCTTTGACAAGCAGCGCCTAGGTCTAAACAATAGCTGTCCTAGGCGTGTATAAGCAGTCGATAAATAAGGGATGGGTGTGAAAGCATTATTACAACGGGTGAGCCAAGCCAGTGTCAGTATTGACGAGGCTGAGGTCGCGCGCATTGGCGTTGGTTTATTGGTATTGGTCGGGATTGAGCCGGAGGATAGTCAGCAGAGCGCAGAAAAAATGCTGCATAAGTTGCTCAATTATCGGGTGTTTGCCGATGAACAAGGACGCATGAATAAGTCTCTGATCGATATCCAAGGGGGACTTTTATTGGTATCACAATTCACTTTGGCAGCAGACACCCGCAGTGGCTTACGTCCGGGTTTTTCCACAGCAGCGCCGCCGGCACAGGCAGAGGCATTATTTACCCAGCTGGTGACTCTGGCGCAGCAACAGCATAGTCAGGTGCAAACTGGGCAGTTTGCTGCAGATATGCAAGTGCAGTTGATTAATGATGGCCCCGTGACCTTTATGCTTGAAGTTTAGCGCGTTACGCCACTGGTTGAGAGGTTGAATACCAGTCGCCAGTGCCCTTATTAATCAGGCCACTGGGTTCGCTGAGAATCTATTTAAGCAAAACTGTCGCGCTACAATCGAGTTGTATGCTGGCAGCTTAAGGGCGCGCTTTGAGTAAGCGCAAACTATTGAGAATCACCAGTAAACTGGCGCCCAAATCAGCAAAGACTGCCATCCACATTGTAGCTTGACCGCTAATCGCTAAAATCAAAAACAGCAGTTTAATCGCAATGGCGAAGCTGATGTTCTGTTTAAGGATGGTTGCGGTGCGCTGTGAGAGACGAATAAACTGCGGAATTTTACCCAGATCAGCATCCATCAGGGCAATATTTGCCGCTTCTACGGCGCTATCAGAACCGGCTGCAGCCATAGCAAAGCTAATATCAGCTTGGGCTAAAGCTGGCGCATCATTAATGCCGTCACCAACCATGCCTACTACTTGCTGAGCTTTACTTTGCAGTTGCTGCAGGTGTTGCAACTTGTCTTCAGGCAGCATTTCGCCAGTGGCCTGTTCAATTCCTACTTGTGCGGCAATCGCACTGACGGTGTGTTGATTATCACCACTGAGCATTAAAGTGTGGACACCTAGAGCATGGAGCTGAGCAATGGCGTCTGCCGCTTGTTCGCGTAGGGTGTCCGCCACAGCAAAGCAAGCCAGTACAGCATCTTCGCGAGCCAGCATCACCACGCTGTGCCCTTGTTGCTCAAGTTCACTGAGTTGTGCTTCCAGTTGTGCTGAGCTGAGCTGCAGCTCTTTAATCAAGCGGTGATTGCCTAAGTAGTAACGGGCGCCATCAATGATGCCGCTGCTGCCGCGACCCAACAGCGCTTGGAAGTCATTGACCTCATGCCAGTGTTCTTGTTGCGCAAGGAAGGCCTGCTTAATAGCCAAAGACACAGGGTGATCAGAGCGTGCGGCCAGGCTGGCGGCCAAGTGCTGCACGCTATGTTCGGGATCATGCAGCAGCAGGGTTTGGGTCAGTACTGGGGTGCCATGGGTCAGGGTACCGGTTTTATCAAAAGCTAAGGTGGTCAGAGCTTTACCTTGCTCTAAGAACACTCCACCTTTAATTAAAATACCTTGGCGTGCCGCTTGGGTGAGCGCGCTGACCACCGCAACCGGGGTGGAAATAACCAAGGCGCAGGGGCAAGCAATGACTAATAAGACTAAGGCTTTATACAACCAGTCTACCCAGAGTCCGCCAAATAATAGTGGCGGCAGCACAGCGATTAAGCAGGCAATGCCGACTACAATCGGGGTGTAAATTTTAGCAAAACGATCAATAAAACGTTGAGTGGGCGCGCGACTGGCTTGGGCTTCTTCAACCGCATGAATAATCCGTGCCAGAGTGGAATTATCGCGGGTGGCAGTGGTGACGTACTCCAAAGAGCCCTGCAGATTGACGCTACCAGCAAATAAAGGACTGTCGATACTCTTTTCCACTGGCAAACTTTCCCCAGTAATCGGCGCCTGGTTCACCGTTGAGTTGCCGCTGACCACAATGCCATCCAATGGCACTCGTTCGCCGGGTTGCAGACGCACGCGGGTGCCAATGGCGACTGCATCCGCTTGGCTGGTTTGCCATTGACCATCGGTGAAGGTCAGCGCTGTTTCTGGAGCCAACTCCAACACATTATGAATCGCATAACGGGCGCGGTCTAAGGATTTAGACTCAATCCATTCAGCTAAAGCAAACAAAAAGGTCACCATCGCCGCTTCCGGCCAATGGCCAATCAGCAGTGCACCAGTAACGGCAATGGTCATTAGCGCATTGATATTGAGATTGCCGTTACGAATGGCCACCCAGCCTTTTTTCAGTACCGGTAAACCAACGGTAGCCAATACCACTAAGGTGAGAACAATTACTCCCCAGTGCAAACCACCGAGCGTCCAATCTAAAACTTCGGCGCCGGTGGCAGCGATACCGGCAATGGTTAGCGGCCATAATGATTGTTTAGGGGGCTGCACAGAACTTGCAGGGTTTTGCTCAGTCTGTAACTGTGGTTCAAAGCCGATACTTTGCAAAGCACTGATCACTGTATCCTGAGCAGACTCCGCATGTCTGACGGTCAGTTGGCGGCGCATGAGGTTAAATTCCACTGCACTGATAGCACTTACTGTCGCCAGCTTGCTGCGAATCAGCTGCTCTTCAGTTGGGCAGTCCATTTCAGTGATAATAAAGACGCTGCTGATATGTGCAGGATCCTTAGCTGCAGCCTGTTTAGAGGCTGGCGGCGTATGCGGAATACCGCATTCGGTTCTGCAGGATTTCATAGGTACTCCAATCAAAGTCATTGCGTATAATTGATTAGAAACCCTCTAGTGGCTATAGAGTCAAGTGATTCGTTAATAAAATACATAAGTAGCACCTGCGGAGCAGTTCCATACTGACTCGGTTCAGTGGCTGTTTGATATTGGGCTGTTGTTAATAGTGAGTTGACAGCTGTTAAGCTACAGTGAAGACATGCAGCAAACAGTAGTGAGGCAAAGAGGATGCGGATTGGGGAGCTGGCGCAACAGACAGGCGTAGCAGTAGAAACTCTGCGCTATTATGAGCAAGAAGGCTTATTGACCATCCCTAAGCGGACTGCGGCAAATTTTCGTATCTATACAGCGCAGCATGAGGAAGAGGTTGCCTTTATTCGTCAGTGTCGATTTTTAGACCTTTCACTGGCAGAAATTCGGATTTTGTTGGGTTATAAGGCAGCGCCAGAGCAGGCCTGCGGTGAAGTAAATCGTTTACTGGATCGGCATATAGCTGATGTGCAGGAGCGTATCCAAGGCTTGCAAGGATTGGAAAGCCATTTGTTACGTTTGCGTGAGCGTTGTCCTGAGGAGCAAGCGGCGCTTGAATGCGGGATCTTACAAGAGTTATCCCAGCCACTAACCGAGCCAGGCACACCCTGTCAGTTAGGTTGTGAACACGCCTGTGCCGGGCAAAACATTAACAGTCAGCCCACAGGCTTAAAATAACCGCGCCAACAAAGCAGGTACTGCGGTTTCTACTCGCAAAATACGTTCGCCCAGTTGTACAGGTTGAAGGCCGGCTTTAATCAGTAACTCCACTTCGTAAGGAATCCAGCCGCCTTCAGGGCCGATGGCTAAAGTCACCGGCTCGTTCAGGGCACGGGGACACTCAGGAAAATCGCCGGGATGGGCAATCAAACCGCGTGTATTGGCAGCAATGGTTGGCAAGTCATCTTCGACAAAGGGCTTAAAACGTTTGGCTAAGATAACTTCCGGCAATACTGTATCGCGCGCTTGCTCTAAGCCCAAGATCAACTGTTCGCTGATGGCTGCGGGCTGCAAAAAAGGCGACTGCCAAAAGCTTTTCTCCACTCGATAGCTGTTGATCAGAATCAGCTTGTTTACCCCCATACTGGCCACCGTTTGTAAAATACGCCGCAGCATTTTTGGGCGCGGTAAGGCCAAAATTAAAGTAAGAGGTAGTTTAGCGGGTGGCGGATCTTGCAGGTTCAGCTGTAGTTCTGCTGCATTCTGATCGATTGTCAGCAGCGTGGCCTGGCCTTGCAGGCCACCTAAACAACCAGCGCGCAGATTTTGTCCAACGCTGGCTTGGTTGACGGTATTTAGATGCTGCAACCTGCGGTCAGTGATGCGTACACGATCGGCAGCAATAAAGTCAGACGCACTGACCAGCAATAGATTCATCAGTCGGCAGTTGGCTTGTGCGTATCAGTGTTGTCAGTGGCAGCAGATTCATCGGCTGCTTTAGCAGCTTGTTCTTTTTGAATCATACCGCCAAATATCACCCCGATTTCAAACAATAACCACATCGGTAATGCCAGCAGAGTTTGTGAAAACACATCCGGAGGGGTGAGTAGCATGCCCACTAAGAAGCAGCCGACAATCACATAAGGTCGACTTTTGCGCAGGGTGGCAACATCCACTATACCGGTCCAGGCCAGCAAAAAAGTGGCAATAGGAATTTGAAAAGCGACGCCAAAGGCAAAGAATAAGGTTAAAACAAAGTCCAGATATTGGCTGATATCCGTCATCATCTCGACCCCTTGTGGGGTTACGCTGGCAAAAAAGCCAAACATAATCGGGAACACAACAAAATAAGCAAAAGCCATGCCGGCATAAAATAAAACAATACTGGCAATCATTAACGGGACGGCAATGCGTTTCTCATGCTTGTATAAGCCTGGGGCAATAAAGCTCCAGATTTGATTCAGAATCATCGGCATACTGAGAAATAACGACACCATCATGGTGAGTTTGAAGGGGGTTAAAAAGGGCGATGCCACACCCGTAGCAATCATGGTTGCGCCTTCGGGCAAGTAAGCACGCAGAGGCGCTGCAACTAAGGCGTAAATATCTTGAGAAAAATAAAACAGCGCAGCAAAAACCACTAAGACAGTCATCACGCTGCGCAATAAGCGGCTGCGCAGTTCCGTCAGGTGGGCAATCAGCGGCATGGTGTTTTCCGGTTCTTGGGAGGTACTCATGAGGATTGCTCTTTCTCTACTGGGGTGCTGTCTTGAGCTGGCGTACTATTTTCAGCAGTATTGGTTTTAGGTTGACTGGTGTCTGTAAATAAGGTTTCTAGTGGCTTGTCGCTGAGCGCTTTATTGGCCTTATCTGCAGTTTCTTTCAGCATCTTGCGTTCTTTGTCTAAAATTCCTTCGTTATGCAGTTCGCGACGAATCTCATCAGCACCAAGCTCACGCTCGACATCTTCTTTGATGGTGTTAAATCCACGCTTGATACGGCCCACCCAAAGTCCAGCAACCCGCGCAGCGCCGGGAAGGCGGTCAGGGCCGATAACTAAAAGGGCAACCACACCAATCAGGATCAGTTCAGTGAAGCCAATATCAAACATGGGTTAACTCATTTCTTAGAAGAAGGATCTTTGACCTGTTCTGCGGTTGCATCAATGGTATGTCCAGATGCATCTGCAGCTTCAGACTTTTGTATAGACTCTTTGTTGTCCTCGTCACTGGTATCGACTGCCTTACGAAAGCCTTTAATGGCATCGCCTAAGTCACTGCCGACACCTTTAAGGCGTTTAGTACCAAATAGAAGGATAACAATTGCAAGGATAATCAGTAATTGCCAAACGCTAATGCCGCCCATGATATGTACTCCGTAGTGCTAAAATTAAGTGTTAGTGCGAGCCGCTTTTTCAGCGTGCCCCGATAAGCCAAAACGTCGCTCTAACTCATCGAGTATCGCTTGTGGCTCTAAGTCTAATGCAGATAGCATCACTAAGCTGTGAAACCATAGATCTGCAGTCTCATAAATAACATCATCGGTATTGCCAGAGCTTGCTGCGTCTTTGGCTGCAAGGATCGTTTCAACCGCTTCTTCGCCGACTTTTTCTAAAATCTTATTCAGCCCTTTATGCTGCAAACTGGCTACGTAAGAAGTGCTTGGTTCGGCGTTTTTACGTGAATCAATCACCTCTGCTACACGGCGCAGAATATCGTCAGTCATACTTTTAAACCTTGATAGATATCATGTGGGTCTTTTATAACAGATTCTACAGTCTGCCACTGACCGTCCTTTAGTACACGGTAAAAACAACTGTGGCGACCCGTATGACAGGCGATATCACCAATTTGCTCCACATGCAGGATGATAACATCGGCATCGCAGTCGATACGCACTTCATGTAGTTTCTGAATATGTCCGGACTCTTCACCTTTACGCCAGAGTTTTTGTCGTGAACGTGACCAGTAAATCGCCCGCTGCTCTTGTACGGTTAACTCCAGCGACTCACGATTAAGCCAAGCCACCATTAAAACCCGTCCGGTTTTATAATCTTGGGCAATGGCAGGAATAAGACCCTGACTGTCCCATTTTATTTCGTCTAACCAGTTGCTCATAGTGCTCTCATTAACAATGCTGTGCTTAAGCTCTAGTGGTGGGATTCACTTAACGGCGTAAGAGCAAGCTTAGTCCAGCGGCTAACATTAACCAAGCCAGCCACGCGTCTGTTTCAAAAGCCAACCCCGTTTGTGCGCTTGCAACCAACAAGCCTGCACCTAAGATGGTGTACAGCTGCGATTGCGGTTTTATCTGCTGTGTAGGTTGCGCACTGATTTTTTCAAAGCTGTCACGGGCCATATTGGCCAAGTGCGGCAGCTTTTCAAACTGTTGCTGTAAATTAGCCAAGATATATTTAGGCTTATAACGTTCACGCATCCAGCGCTCTAAGTAGGGTTGGGCAGTCGTCCATAGATCCAGATCGGGATACAGCTGGCGACCTAAACCTTCGATATTCAATAAGGTCTTTTGCAGCAAAACCAATTGTGGTTGCACTTCCATATTAAAGCGCCGCGCAGTTTGGAATAGATTAAGCAGCAGGTGAGCAAAAGAAATCTCTTTTAGTGGACGCTCAAAAATAGGCTCGCATACGGTACGAATCGCCGCTTCAAGCTCATTGACCCGAGTGTCGCTGGGCACCCAGCCCGAGTCAATATGCAATTGCGCCACTTTGCGATAATCACGTTTAAAAAAGGCCAGCAGGTTACGCGCGTCCTCTGGGGTCAGCGAACCAATAATGCCGCAGTCAATGGCAATGTACTGCGGATCCCAGGGCGTGTGAGTGCTGACAAAAATATTACCTGGGTGCATATCCGCATGAAAAAAGCTGTCGCGAAACACTTGGGTGAAAAAGATTTCCACACCACGCTCGGCGAGTTTCTTTAAATCCGTACCTTGATCAACCAGAGCGTCCATATCGGTTACTGGAATGCCGTAAATACGCTCCATCACCAATACTTTAGGGCGGCTCCACTGCCAGTAAATTTGTGGCACATAGAGCATTTTTGAATCGCTAAAGTTACGCCGCAGTTGGCTGGTGTTGGCTGCTTCGCGCAGTAGATCGAGCTCATCGTAAATGGTCTTTTCATAATCACTGACCACTTCTTTCGGGTGCATGCGTCGTGCTTCAGGGGAGGCGCGCTCAGCTAGGCTGGCGATTAAAATTGCTCGGAGGAAAATGGCGGCACTTGGTCTTGCAGTTTGGCCATTTCGTCGGCGATATCGGGCGGTAATAAATCCCGTCGGGTGGAAAGAATTTGGCCGAACTTAATAAATACTGGCCCCAAATCTTCCAGGGCTAAGCGTAAGGCTTCACCGCGTGGCATATTGTTTGCACGCCGTGGCAGCCAGCGCCAAGGCATGAGTATTTGCAGGATGCGTAAGTGCCAAGGTAAGGGCAGAGCAAACAGCAAGTCATCAAGACGGTAGCGGATGGTGACCCGCAAAATACGCCAGAGTCGGCGGATGGCAAGCAGTTTCATAGAGGCGTTTGCTTCCGTTTCAGTAAGCGCGCAATGCGCGCATCAAGGCGGTCTAAATCAAGTCTGAGCTGGTCTATTTCGCTAAAGCGCATTTCAGCTTCGGTTTGCCCCACCAGTGCTCGTGATTCTTCCGTTAAATAGTCGGCAGTATTTAACTGTAAACTGTGCATGGTTTGCCGCAACCAATCGCGGCGACTGCGCACATGATTGCCCAGCAGTGCGGTGGGGAGCGGGCCCAGCCAGCGGGAGACTTCATACTCCCAGTCCAACTCCAAGCTTTGCAGAATATCGGCCAGTTCCATCAGTAAGCCGCTGTTGCCTTCTAGATCAACATCAGGATGATGCAGTACTGCGCTTTTGTCGGCGCTGGTGAGCAGTTTTAATAACAGCTCAGCCGGTGCAGTTAAGGTGCAGTCCGCTGGCGCATGCCATTCTTTAGCCAGCTGTAGGCCTGACTCTAATGGAATCAAATACAGGGTTATGGCAGGCCTGCTGCAGACAATAGCAATCACTTTGCCGGCTAAAGGGGCCAGGCGTGCGGGTGCGGTACTGTCTAAGCGAAGCACACGATTGATGACTGTTTCGGCGTTAGCCAGAGCAAACTGGGTCAGCATTAGGGCTTAATTCCGCGGTGCAGTGCGACAATACCGCCGGTCATATTGTGGAAAGTCACCCGCTCAAAGCCTGCTGCATCCATCATGGCTTTTAAGGTTTCTTGGTCTGGATGCATGCGAATGGATTCAGCCAAATAGCGATAGCTGTCGGCATCATCAGTGATCAACTTGCCTGCCAGCGGCATAAATTTAAACGAATACGCGTCATAAAACTTTGAGAGCAATGGATTGCTTGGTTTCGAAAATTCCAAAACCAGTAAGCGACCGCCGGGCTTCAAGACGCGCAACATGGAACGCAGCGCATCTTCTTTGTGGGTTACATTACGCAAACCAAAGGCAATGGTCACCACATCAAAGTGATTGTCTGGGAATGGCAGCTTTTCCGCATCGGCTTGCACAAAGCTAATATTGCTCGCCACACCTTTGTCCAAAAGGCGGTCACGACCAACCTGCAACATTGAGGCGTTGATATCCGCCAGCACAACTTCACCAGTGGGGCCGACCAAACTGGAAAATTTGCGCGCTAAGTCACCGGTACCACCGGCGATATCGAGCACTTTATTGCCACGTCGGACACCGGACAGCTCGATCGTAAAACGCTTCCACAGGCGGTGCATACCACCGGAAAGGACATCATTCATAATGTCGTAACGGGCTGCAACGGAATGAAACACCTCAGCAACTTTATCGGCTTTTTGGCTTTCAGGCACATTATCAAAGCCGAAATGGGTGGTTGGCTCGTTGGAATTGGGCTGGCGTGGATTGCTCATAAAAACTTCACCTTAGACAGATTATCAAGCATTCTAATACTCGTAGCGCAGTTTGTCTTGACGCTGGGCAGATTAGCGGCAATATCGCCAAGTAAATACACACATTACAGCTCTAAGAGGGCTAGTAGAGGATAGCATGAGCAAAATTGTAGTTGAGCGGCAGCATCGTTTGGGTCGTGTCGGCGCCCGAGATAAGGCGCAGCAACTGGCAGAGCGCCTAGCGCAGCAATATGATGTCAGTTACCAGTGGGTGGGTGATACCTTAGAGGTTCAGCGCACAGGGGCAAAGGGTTCGATCGAGGTGGATGAGGATACAGTGCGCGTCAGCCTTAAACTGGGTTTATTGTTATCAGCAATGAGCGGCACCATTAAGCGAGAATTAGAAGAGGCGCTGGATAAGCGCTTAGCTTAAAAATACCTTCGCTCAGTGACTGCTGCGGCAACCGGCATTCGTGCAAATCGCCATTAGGGTGTCGCGTTGAGATGTTATAAAGAACTCAAAGTTACAGCTCAACATGGCGAAAACTAAGTTGGCTAAGCACAGTTTAGGCATGCTGATTAAAGCATTAAGCGCACCACGGATTCACTGGGGTCGCGGCTTTGGCCTGCTGCGCTGAGTTTATCTAAGTAGTCTTGCCAGAGCGCGTCTTGCTGAGTGCCGAGTTGGTACAAATAAGACCAAGTGAACAAGCCAGTGTCATGGCCATCATCAAACGTCAGCTTGAGAGCATAATTGCCAGCTGGCTGAACATGGGTGAGGGCGACATTGATTTTGCCGTACTGCAGCACTGGGTTGCCATGGCCCTGAACTTCTGCAGAAGGCGAATGCACGCGCAAAAACTCAGCAGGCAAAAAGAATACCTGACCATCGGCATAGCCCAGTTCAAGTGTTTTCGAGCTTTTATTGAGTTTGATACGTGTTGGAATATGCATGTGAATCTCGCTTAAAGTGTTGTGTCAGCGTTGGTTGTAACGCTGACACAACAGTAGCGCTTTATAAAATATAACGCGAGAGATCTTCGTCTTTGGCCAGCTCACCTAAGTGCTGGTCAACATAGGCAGCATCAATTTCTAATGCGCTGGCGCTGTATTTTTCTGCCAGTTCAGCAGCATCAAAAGACACTTCTTCTAGCAGACGCTCAAGTAGGGTATGTAAACGACGGGCACCGATATTTTCGGTTTTTTCATTGACCTGCCAAGCAACCTCAGCAATGCGTTTAATACCGCAGTCAGTAAAGTTGATATTGAGGCCTTCGGTGGCCAATAGCGCCACATACTGTTCAGTCAGTGAGGCATCCGGCTCGCTGAGGATGCGTTTAAAGTCATCCGGCGTCAGTGCTTTGAGCTCCACGCGAATCGGCAAACGGCCTTGCAACTCAGGGACTAAGTCGCTGGGTTTGCTCAGGTGGAAGGCACCCGAGGCAATAAACAGGATGTGATCGGTTTTCACCATGCCCAGCTTGGTGCTGACGGTGCACCCTTCAATCAGTGGCAGCAAGTCGCGCTGTACACCTTCGCGGGACACATCAGCGCCACCGGTGTTGCCGCGTTTGGAAATCTTGTCGATTTCATCAAGGAAGACAATACCGTGTTGCTCAACCGCTTCCAGAGCGCGAACTTTAAGGTCTTCTTCGTTAACTAGACGCGCTGCTTCTTCATCACGGATCAGTTTTAGCGCATCAGCGACACGTAGCTTGCGGTTTTTGGTTTTACCTTTGCTCATGCCAGAGAATAAACTCTGCAGCTGACTGGTCATTTCTTCCATGCCCGGTGGGGTCATGATTTCTACGCCGGCAGGTGCTTCGGTAATATCGATATCAATTTCTTTATCGTCCAGCTGACCTTCACGCAAACGTTTGCGGAACAGCTGGCGGGTGCTGGAATCAGTACGCTCTGCTGTACCATCAGCACCTTGGCGCGCTGGGGGCAATAATGCATCGAGAATGCGCTCTTCCGCAGCATCTTCGGCGCTACTGCGCATTTTCTTGATTTCTTGCTCACGTAGCAGTTTGAGGGCGGCATCGGCTAAATCGCGAATAATAGATTCAACATCACGGCCGACATAACCCACTTCGGTAAACTTGGTGGCTTCTACTTTAATAAAAGGCGCATTCACCAGTTTGGCTAAGCGACGGGCGATTTCAGTCTTACCGACACCGGTCGGACCGATCATTAAAATATTTTTTGGGGTGACTTCATTGCGCAAGTCAGCAGACAGCTGCATGCGTCTCCAGCGATTACGCAGGGCAATCGCTACGGCACGTTTGGCATCATCTTGGCCAACGATATGGCGATTGAGCTCATGCACAATCTCACGGGGTGTCATGGACATAAAAGGTCTCCGAGGTGCGTTTAAATAACGCTATCCTGCTCTTCGATAGTCAAATTTTGGTTGGTAAATACACAAATGGTGCCGGCAATATGCAGGGCCTTCTCGGTGATTTCACGCGCGGACAGCTCAGTATTTTCTAATAAAGCCATGGCTGCCGCTTGGGCAAAACCACCACCAGAACCCATGGCAATCAGGCCATGCTCTGGCTCAACAACATCGCCGTTACCGGTAATAATGAGTGAAGCATCTTTATTAGCCACGGCTAACATGGCTTCGAGGCGGCTTAACGAACGGTCGGTCCGCCAGTCTTTGGCTAACTCAACTGCAGCGCGCACTAAATGGCCTTGGTGTCGTTCTAACTGGCCTTCAAAACGCTCAAATAAAGTAAAGGCGTCTGCTGTAGCGCCGGCAAAACCAGCCAACACTTCACCGTGATAGAGGCGGCGGACTTTTTTTGCATTGCCTTTCATAACGGTATTGCCAAGGGATACTTGACCGTCACCACCCATTACGACTTTGCCGTTGCGACGAATTGAAACAATTGTGGTCAAGGGAATTCTCCACGCTGATGGGCTTATGCCCGGATTATTAATATATGGGGGTGCAATGCTCAGGCTTCAAGGGCTGGCATTGAAAAACTTAGAGTTGTTGTAGAAAGCGGAGTAGAGATTGATATGGGTCGTACTGCACTGCAGTTGTTTTTCCGTCGATGAACCCGTCCAGGGTTCAACTCCGGCGCTGCGCCATCCTTGGCTGCGCTGATCACAACTGCAGTGCAGTACTCATCAACCAACGCAGTTGCCTGCAGCTTGCTGACTTAAGGCTCAAGCAATAGAGACCTATACAAATCTTGCTAACACTGCCATTGGTTAATTAGTACCTCGCTGGTACAGCGGCAAGCGTCGCCATGGATGGCGTAGCGCCCGAATCGGGACAGGATGTCACGTTGAGGGAAGAGCAGTACTAGCGAGGTACGGCATGCACGATGCGTTTTTTATATGCGTAGGCATAGTTGTAAGTTTTAAAATTAAGTTTGTATGAAGATGGTTAACGTTTGCACAGAGTGGTGGAAGAAGAGAGTAAATTGCAGAAGATTCGCTACAGAGATTGATATGGGTCGTACTGCACTGCAGTTGTTTTTCCGTCGATGAACCCCTCCAGGGTTCAACTCCGGCGCTACGCCATCCTTGGCTGCGCTGATCACAACTGCAGTGCAGTACTCATCAACCAATGCAGTTGCTTGCAGCTTGCTGACTTAAGGCTCAACCAATAGAGACCTATACAAATCCTGCTGACACTGCCACTGGTTAAGCAGTGCTTCGCTAGTACAGCGGCAAGCGTCGCTATGGATGGCGTAGCGCCCGAATCGGGACAGGATGTCCCGTTGAGGGAAGAGCAGTACTAGCGAGGCGCTGCACGCTCGTGCACGGTGCAGCGCTAAGCACTGCACCGAACTTACCAAGTCAACGCATTAACGACTTTTACGTTGCAGTAGCAGGTTGTTAAAGCCATTGGCGGCCAGCTGCTTTTGTGCAACATCTAACTGCTCACGACTGACAAAAGGTCCCACTAATACCCGGTGCCAGGTTTTATCAGCCACTTGGCCCGCTTCAATGTGCACATTTTGTCCACTGAGTAACAGTTGTGCGCGCACGCTTTCCGCTGCAGAGCGCTGTGGAAAGGAGCCTGCTTGCAGATAAAACTGGGTTTTCTCTGCTTGCTTGACCACAGGTGCTGGTGGCGGCGTTTTACCGTCTAAGATGGCTTGCGCTCGCGCTGCATCGGCTTTTTTCGCAGCCTCAATTTCTGTTTTAGTTGGCGGCGGTGGTGGTGGCGGTGTTTTTTCTGGTAATGCCTCTGGCGGCACAATCACCTCAGATTCAGAGAGTAATGTATAAAACTCGAACTTAGGTGCAGTGCTGCTGGCCTCTTGCTTGGGCTGCGGTGCTGGTGTTGTGCTTTTAGCCGCAGTTTCTTCGCGTTTGATGGCATCGTTACCGGGATCAAGCCGAAACAACGACATCGCAAAAATACCCACAAGCAAGCCAGTAGCCACCCAAATCAGTGGATGAACCGGCTTATGAGCCGGTGCCTGAGGGCGGCGGCTGGCACCTCTTTTCGGCGCAGCTTTTTTACGTGCAGCCATATTACATACGCTCCAAAGTCTTTAAACCCAGTAACTCAAGGCCCTGCTTTAACGTGCGACCGGTCAAGGCAGCGAGGCGCAAACGGCTGTTGCGGGTTGCTTCATTGTCCGCCGCAAGAATAGGGCAGTTTTCATAAAAGCTCGAGAACTGACCTGCCAGCTCATATAAATAAGTGCAGAGAATATGCGGGGTGCCTTTATCAGCAATATTGTAGAGCACTTCGCCGAAGCGTTGCAGGGTTGCGCCGAGCACTTGTTCGGCTTCACTGTCTAAGCTCATGCTGCCTGGCAGTTCAGCATCCATGGTCCAATCAGTGCGTCTAAATACGCTGGCAACGCGTGTGTAGGCATAGAGTAAGTACGGCGCGGTATTGCCTTCAAAACTGAGCATTTGGTCAAAGTTAAAGCTGTAGTCACTGCTGCGGTGTTTGCTTAAGTCAGCATACTTAACCGCACCAATACCTACCGCTTGCGCGATGCTGTGTAGTTCGCTTTCTGCCAGCTCGGGATTCTTTTCTTTTACCAATGCATAGGCGCGTTGCTCAGCTTCATTGAGCAAATCAATCAGCTTAACGGTGCCACCATCACGGGTTTTAAAGGGCCGGCCATCGGGGCCATTCATGGTGCCAAAGCCCATATGCTCCAACTGCATCTCTGGGTGAACAAAGTCAGCACGACGGGCTACGGCAAAGACCATTTGAAAGTGCAACGCTTGGCGTTGGTCAACAAAATACAGTGCGCGATCGGCCTGCATGGTTTGGCTGCGGTAGCGCATGGCGGCTAAATCGGTGGTGGAATACAAATAGCCGCCATCGGCTTTTTGCACAATCACCGGCAACGGTTGGTCTTCAGCGTTTTTAAATTGCTCTAAAAATACACACTGGGCACCGTTGCTTTCGGTGAGCAGGCCTTTGTCGCGTAAACTGTCGACAATATTAGCCAGCTCATCGTTGTAGGAACTTTCGCCGCGCACATCAGCCATGCTCAGCTTGACCCCTAAACGGTCATAGAGCTCTTGGCAGTGGCTCAGAGACACATCATTAAACTGCTGCCAGAGGCGCAGGCATTCAGGGTCGCCGGCTTGCAGCTTTACCACCAAACCGCGGGCATGCGTAGCAAACTCTGGCGACTCGTCAAAGCGTTGTTTGGCAGCACGATAGAACTCTTCCAAGTCAGCCAGCTGGGTTTCTTTAGCGCTGGGATTTTCTTGTAGGTAGGCCAACAGCATACCGAACTGAGTACCCCAGTCACCCACATGGTTCTGCCGAATAACATCATTGCCTAAAAACTCTAAAACACGGGCGACCGCATCACCAATGATGGTTGAGCGTAAGTGGCCCACATGCATTTCTTTGGCCAGGTTAGGGGAGGACAAGTCCACCACCACCCGCTGCGCCGGCTGTTGCAGGGGTACGCCAACGTGGGCATCAGCTAAGGCTGCATCTAAACGTTGTGCCAGTGCCGAGTGATTTTGAAAGAAATTTAGAAAGCCTGGGCCGGCAATGGTCACGTTACTGACCTGAGGATCTGCAGGCAGCGCTTTAACCAGCAGCTCTGCTAGGTCGCGCGGTTTCATTTTGGCCGGCTTGGCCAGCATCATGGCGATATTACTGGCGAAATCACCGTGGGTTTTATCCCGCGTGTTTTCAACTTGAATATTGGCAACCAGCTCTTCTGGAAGGATACCTTCGCTAGTAAGTTGATTGACTGCGTGCTGAATTAAATTGCGAATACTGTCTTTCATAATTTCTCTTAACGAAGGCAAATCAGCGAATCACCGCCGAATAAATGATCTATTATCGACGCACAGCCCACTTGCTTCAAGCAGCAAGCGTGATCTGGCGCGCTTTAAAATAAATCGATGGGGTCAACATCCATAGACCAGCGACTTTTTCGAGCGCTGGGTAAATTCTCTAGATTACTGCATAAAGGTGTCAGTAAACGGTGTAATTGTGCACGGCTATTGGCTTGTAATAACAGTTGTGCACGGTAGCGTCCAGCGCGCCGCTCCATGGGCGAGGTGATTGGTCCTAACAGTTCCACACCGTCAAGCTGGAGCTGCTCAAGCAATTGTTCAGCAATGCTGTAGGCATCTTCTAAAAACATATCAGCCAATTCTGCTTGTAAAGCATCAGCGCGCAGCAGGGCTAAATGACTGAAGGGCGGTAAGCTGGTGGCGCGGCGCTCACTCAGGGCTTGTTCAGCAAAGGCGAAATAGCCTTGCTCGCTTAATTGTACTAATAAAGGATGGTCGGCCAGCTCACTTTGAATAATCACTCGACCTGGATCACCGGCGCGGCCGGCCCGGCCTGCCACTTGTACAATGAGTTGCGCCATACGTTCGCTGGCGCGAAAATCTGCAGAAAATAAGCCACCATCGGCATTTAAAATGGCCACTAAAGTGACCCGAGGAAAGTGATGCCCTTTGGCCAGCATTTGCGTACCAATCATAATACAGGGCTCGCCGCTGCCAATGGTGGTTAATAAGGCATCCATTGAGCCTTTGCGCGAAGTGCTGTCGCGGTCAATGCGCAAGACTGGGGTATCAGGAAATAAAATTTGCAGACGTTCTTCCGCCCGCTCAGTACCAGCGCCAATGGGGCGTAAGTCCACTTTGTTGCAGCTGGGGCAGTTATGCGGACGCGCTTCAGTGTGGCCACAATGGTGACAACGCAGTTCATTATAGCGTTGATGTAAAGTCAGCCGCGCATCACATTGCGAGCATTGGCTCATCCAGCCACAATCGTTGCACATTAATACTGGAGCAAAACCGCGGCGGTTGAGGAAAACTAAAACTTGCTGCCCCGCTGCAAGGGTTTTACCAATCTCTTTTTGCAGGGGTGCACTGATTCCTGAGTCCAGCGGTAAACTGCGTACATCCAAGCGAATAAATTGCGGCTGACTGGCGCCACCGGCGCGTTTAGTTAAACGCAGCAAGGCAAAGCGCCCACTGTGGGCATTGTGCAAACTTTCTAAACAGGGCGTCGCCGAACCTAACACAATGGGTATATTCGCCGAGCGGGCGCGGACCAAAGCCAGGTCGCGGGCATGGTAGCGCAAGCCTTCTTGTTGTTTATACGAGGCGTCGTGCTCTTCATCAATGATGATCAAACCCAGTCTTTTTAGCGGCGTAAATAAGGCTGAGCGGGTGCCGATAATAATATCCGCATGACCGGAGCGCGCCGCTAACCAGGCTTCTAAACGGTCACGGTCATTGACGTTGGAGTGCAATAGGGCAATGCGCGCATTAAAGCGTTTGGTAAAGCGCTCTAGGGTTTGTGGGCCTAGGTTGATCTCGGGAATTAACACTAACACTTGCTTGCCGGTGGCTAAGGTTTCGCGAATCAGCTGTAAGTACACCTCGGTTTTACCGCTGCCGGTGACGCCGGCTAATAAGTAGGCTTTAAACTGCTGTTGATTGGCGTTAATAGCATCAAATGCTGCTTGCTGCTCACTGTTTAAGGGTAGCTCGGGTTGGGCTAGGCTGGGTTTTTTATGCGGTGAGTCTTGTAGCTGACGAATTTTTTGCGTCACTAGGTCTTTTTTCAGCAGCGCAGCCACACTGTCTTTGCTGATGCCAAACTGCTCAAGGCGCTCATGGGCAATGCCTTGGCTGTGCTGGGCTAAAACTTTAAGCGCTGCGTGCTGGCGCGGTGCGCGGGTTAATAGCGGATCATCTAAATTGAGTGGTAATTTAGCCAGCCACATCCGTTGCTGGCGAGCTTCAGCGGGCTCGCCTTGGCGCAGCAAAGTAGGCAGCGCCCAACTAAACGTATCGCCTAAGCTGTGTTGGTAATACTGCGCGGCCCAAATGCAGAGACGCATAATATCTGCCGGTAATAAAGGCTGCGTATCGAGTAACTGCAAAGCATCTTTGAGTTTATCGGCAGGCACCGTGGTGGCAGTGGCAGTCTCAACCAAAATCCCCACCATTTCACGTCGACCAAAGGGCACGCGCACACGCACCCCAGGCTGCCATGCAGCCACAGAAATCTGCGTTGGCGCGCGGTAGTCAAATAACCGACGCAGCGGTGACGGCAAGGCAATACGTAAATAGAGTTCAGACACACCCATACCCCTAAGGTTAATGGCGTTATCTTAGCGCATTAGGGGTTGGCTTGCTTAGGGTGAGATGTGCCTCCTTTGGCTAGGATTGTTTCAGCTTCTTAGATGTGGGGACTGTATTTCGAGAATTGATTTGCAGGGGCGCGCCGGTCTTGTAAGTCAGTATTAGACTGGCTATTCACTGTCAGAGGTTTGTGTTAGTTTTGGACTGAAAGGAAGGATAGATTCTGTGGAATTTGCAGTGTCTGTTTCTTCAAGAGCTTGCGCTAGTGCGGCGCCGAATTTCTAAGCGCTTTTAGGAATAAATGCTCGAGTGTTGGAGGAGTTGCTATGCTGAATAAAACGACACCGGGCGTCTATATCGAAGAGATTGTCTCTGCCAATAAATTCATAGCGCAAACCAGCACTTCCATTGCAGGCATGCTTGGTATGACGGTGCGAGGGCCGGTTAATCAGCCAACCCTAGTGACCAGTCAAGCTGAGTTTGCGCAGCACTTTGGCGGGCTTCTAGAGCCGCAGCGTTACGACCAAGGACGTGATGCCTTGCCTTATGCTGTGGAAGGCTTTTTTGCCAATGGTGGAATGCATCTTTATGTGGTTCGAGTGTTAGGTGAAGGTGCTGCGGAGGCTGTCTTCGATATTGTTATGCAGGACGACTTGCCTGGTACTTTCTCAGGGCAAAGCACAGTCGACATAACTCCCATATTGAGAGTGCATGCACGCTACCCTGGGGATTGGGGTAACAATCTTAAAGTGGCTCTGAAGCTTGATCATTTTGTCTCAACTCAAGTCGCAGCCACTGCAGAAGCGAGTGATGCTGCGGCGATACTGGCCAGCACTACAGGTTTATTGCCAGGTACGTTGCTAAGAATCGAAGACCCGTGGAAGCGAAGTAAGGGCATTATTCGAGAAGTTGCTGCGATTGAACCGAGCTTGAATAAAGTTTGGTTTACTCAGTCTCACGGTCAAACATTAACGCTTGGGATGACTGTGATAGATCAAGGGTTCACCCTTAGGTTCGAGCAGATCGAAAACGGCATCACTATAAACAGTGAAAAATTCGAGAACCTCTCGCTGAATAAGCAACATTCCCGTTATGCACCGAGCATTGTGGGTTGTTGGAGTGGTGTATCCATGGAGCCTTCACTTGCCGGGCAGTCGGATTTGATTCGCCTTGAACACCTGGGTGAGGAAGAGAAGTTATTTTTCTCTATGAACACAGAATGTGGCGGCTTTTTGAGCGGTGGTAGTGACGACCTCATTGGCGTCACTGATGATGTGTATTGCGGCAAAGCATCTGCAGAACCAGCGCAACGTACGGGTATTTTTACGTTGGAAAATGAGCCCGCAGTGTCATTGGTTGCGGTCCCAGGGCAAACGTCAATCAGGGTACAAAAAGCCTTGATCGCCCACTGTGAGTACATGCGTTACCGCTTTGCAGTGCTGGACACACCCATAGGTGCAAGTGTTACAGCTGCATTGGCACATCGGCAGCATTTTGATAGTACGCATTGCGCTATTTATTATCCGTCCCTGGTGCGAACCGACAGTTTTGACGCAATAAATGGCCAGCGGGTTATCTCACCTGCAGGGCATATATTGGGTATTTATGCCCGTACAGATACGACTCACGGTGTGCATAAGGCTCCAGCAAATGAGCTGGTACACGGTATTCTCGCCTTTGATAGCAGGCTGGATAATAGCGCGCAGAATACCCTTAACCCCCACAATATAAATTGCTTGCGAGACTTTCGTGCGCAGAATCGTGGTTTGCGTGTGTATGGTGCGCGGGTTGCAACCTCAGATCCTGAGCTGAAATATATTAACGTCCGACGGCTCTTGTTGATGATTGAGCAGTCGCTAGAAATTGGTCTGAACTGGGTGAAGCTTGAAGCGAATGAACAACCACTCTGGGTCAGGATAAAACAGTCAGTGACGAATTTTTTAACGACGCTTTGGCGTTCGGGTGCACTGCAGGGACAAAAGGTCGAAGAGGCGTTTTTCGTCAATATTGGTTACAACCAGACCATGACTCAAGACGATATTGCTCATGGGCGACTGATCGTTGAAATCGGTATTGCGCCAATCAGGCCTGCAGAGTTTGTCGTTTTGCGAGTCAGCCAGAAGACTCAGAAGGCTTAAACTTGATATCTGCGGCAGCATACATTTGAAGGAGTATCTAAATGACCGATAACAAAAATAAAATCTGCAGTCAGTGCGGTTGTAACCATGCTCAGCGACACCATTACCACTTTGTCTTAAATACAGGTGCTGACCACGCTAAGCAAGGTGACGCACCCAGTAGTGCTACCTTGGAGTGGAGCCATACCTTTTCTTGTGGTGATGGCGAGACGCAGCAGGTGGGTGAAAGTGCGCAAAAACCAAATGAACCATATATAAAGGAAGAGCAAAGTGAGACACGAGTTGCTTCTGGCATTCCAATCGTTGCTCTAAGTTGGCGGCATGGACATAACTATGGCTCTGACTTTGCAGTAATGAATTCTTTGCTCCTAGAAAGGGGTATCGCAATGGCATTTGCTGAGGAGGTGATGTGGTCTTCCTTTACTGGCCACGACAAGGCCGGTCGAACTCCTGTAGTCGAGCTAGAGATCCCAATCCTTGATGACTATGGATTAGTGTATTGGACCAAACTGCGAATGACTGCTCATCCGATTACAGACTTGAAAATCGAGGATGATCTGCTGGTGGATTGGAAGCTGCTTGAGTCAGCTAATACAAGTCCAGGTTTTTGTCTGATTGCCGAACCCAACACCCACTTTGACCTCAGTATCGATTGGGACATGCCGTTTAGGTTGGTGTTTTATGCTGATTTTGTCGTCAATACAAAAGGACTTGCAGTGGATGGCAATTTTCTAGGTGGTCAGTTACCTACAGGAGCATCTGGAGGCGGTGGTGTTTTCCGTAGCTGGTTCTTTTTTTCAGAGGCTAAAGGTTATTTAGATGAAGACCCTATTAAGGACGTGCGCGATCCAGTCATAGTTAAAGACCCTTTTGTTGTACGTGATCCAATTAAGCCGATATCCGATCCAGTTAAGCCGACGGGAAAACTATTCGATGTGTACTTGCGTGATGCAGGTGCTAAAAAAATCAATACTATTAAAACGGTGCGTGAACTCACCGAGTTGGGTTTAAAAGAAGCTAAAGCCTTGGTTGATAGTGCACCAAGTGTTGTTTTGCGAGGCGTCTCTCAAAAACAGGCTGAGCAAGCTGTTAAGTTGTTGAAAGATTCAGGGGCTATCGCCAATTACCAGCAAGCTTGAGGAAGCATGACCACTGAGGAAAATGTTGGCGGCCCAGCGTGCTTCTGCAGGTTAGCGTAAGCAAAGGATAGCTCTGTGCTGCGGAAGAAATAACCTGCAAGAGCACAGAGTTAATAGTGTTTACCTAAAACGGGAGATCAATATGACTGGTACCCCGCATAAACTTGGATTAGCCAGAATAACAAATGGGGAGGCAGCGCCACTTTATTTTGATTACAGGTAGTTCGAACCGAAGAATTTAGTCTCGAGCGCACGCCCATGACTCTGAGCTGGGGCGGCTGCGACGGACACTGCACGGCTCGGGTGTTATTGCTAGATTTGTTCTAACAGAAGCAAGTGATGACAGCTTTACAAGTTGATTTCAGCTTGACTGACAACATTGCTATCATCGATATCAGGCCGCGTGATTCAAGCCTCACACGCAGAAAGCAAGTACACAGCAAAGGTCAATCCACATGGAAATTAAAACGTTTAGGGAGCTGATTGAGTGGACACGTGAACTGCATAAGCAATTAGCACGTTGTCTAGCCCATTGTACGTCACTCAATGAGGAGGAGCGGGCGCGGATGCTGCTGGACTACTTGGCAGCACGGGAGTCTGAAATTGAACATATTGTAAGCGAGTTTGAGCGTCAAGCAGACTCTAATGTGTTGGAAACAAGAGTCTATGACTACCTGGCCCGCCACCCAATTAAAACTCACCGAACCTGTGATGAGCACTATGCACAGCTTGATTTTAACGGCATCAGCCGTGAGGTGCTGGACTACCATGAGCAAATTATTAGCCTCTATCAAACGCTGGCTGGAAAAACTGTAATTCCTAGAATTAGAGAGCTGATGGAGGCACTGTTAGCGATGGAGCAAAATGAATCTAAACGCTTGGCTTTTCAGATTGGCCGAATGGACAGTCTTTGAAGGTGGTCAGTGCGGGCCGATGCCAATAAGCGTCTGCTATACAGCTTTATTAAACGATGGGTGAATTGCTCAATCAGGCTGGAGTCTAGGGCATCATATTGGTCGTTAGCAGCGTGCTGTGGTGGTTATTTTAGTGGTATGTCAGGCCAAATAACTGATGGGGATCGGCTGGCGCTGGAGTCGTGCAAACTTGTATTATCGGCCGATCGCAATGTCGCTGTCGCTGCTCTTTACACTGGCCCCAGCACCTAAGGCAATTTGTAGTCGTGCCCAGTCAGCAGACAAGTCCCGCAGAGCGGCAGCGTAGGCTAAGCGTGCGTTGTTTAGATTGCGGTCGGTGTCGAGTAAGTCCAGTAAGGTCATCACCCCCACTTGATAGGTCTGCATGGATAAATCAAAGGCACGGGTGTATGCGTTGACGGATTTG
>CAJDVK010000034.1_pt1 | contig 42087 bp, 36 predicted proteins | sample 7391401 | NCBI WGS metagenome assembly CAJDVK01 (sample SAMEA7055696, study PRJEB34461) | soil metagenome | biome: terrestrial ecosystem; feature: Peninsula; material: soil | place: Antarctica | collected 2016
CTAGCCAAAGCAGGCGCACAGGTGGTGATTGCTGATATTGATAACGAAGCAGGCAAACGTGCAGCTGAAGAGCTGGGCGCAACCTTTGCAACACTGGACGTGACCGATCGAGATGCTTGTCAACGAGTGGTTGATAGCGTGGTAGAGCAGCACGGCCGTTTGGATATACTATGTTCCAATACCGGTATTTTTCCCCAAGCGACTTTGGAAAGTATGACGCTGGAAAACTGGGAGCAAATGATGGACGTTAACTTGCGCAGCACTTTTTTTATGGTGCAAGCAGCGTTACCCAGTATGCGTCAACGCAAGTATGGCCGTATCGTCATCACCTCATCCATTACCGGCGCTATTACCGGTTACCCAGGCTGGTCACACTACGCCGCCAGTAAAGCGGGACAGCTGGGCTTTATGCGCTCGGCTGCTTTAGAGTGTGCCCGCGAAGGCATTACCATCAACGCGGTGATGCCCGGTAATATCCGCACTGCAGGGTTAGAGGCACAAGGTGAAGCCTATTTAAAAGAGATGGCTGAGTCGATCCCAGTGAAAAGCTTAGGTGAGCCTGAGGATATTGGTCATGCAGTCTGTTTCTTAGCATCAGCAGAAGCACGTTTTATCACGGGACAAACCATTATAGTGGATGGCGGCCAGATCTTGCCGGAGTCGTTTGAGGCGATATTGTAAGCTCCATCGGCTCAGTACAGGCTTAGTAATATATTGGTGCCAAATACAGCTACTGCTTAGGGTAAAGCAGTAGCTGTTAGATAGAGGCTGAGTGCAATATGAAAGTATCCTGCTGTTAGCGCTCACTAATAGCATCTAGATCCAGAGCTTCAGCGTAAGCAAGGAGCTCTTCTTCATTGACCCCACTGCCGTCGAACTGAATCAGAGTGTTGTTGTTGATCAGCATCTGCAATTCCTGATTGTGTTCCTCCAGTTTTAGCATAGCGGTCTGACCGTTAATACGTTTTTGCTTATAACCGCCCATACTGGCCATGCTTGGATTGCTAAATAACATGCTCACGGCCTGCAATAACGGTGAGTCTTTGGTGATGCTGATTTTTAGCCGTGCTTTATCTTTTTGGTAATCACGGTTGGCATTAATACCCCCGCCGAAAAATGCTGTTGAGCCCGCTTGGCTGTCTGCTTTTTTGGCTGTCCAGCCGGGCAAAGGTTCGGGAAATAAATCACCTAATTCACTTGCTTGCTGCTGGCGAATTAAAGTGGCGGCATAATCAAATTGAGAGGCCGCTTGAGACAGTTGACCTTGCTCGTAAGCTTGGGTGCCTTCGTTGATTGCTTGGGTAATCTCCGCATCATCAGCCAGTAGCATGCAAGGGATGAGTAGACCTGCCCATAACCAGTTTTTATTCATTGGATACACTCCTTTCTTAGCCAGCTATTGACACATTTTTAGTGTGTGCGTATTGAGAGAATTAAGAAAGAGGTAAAGTTACTAGTTGTTTAGGGTTAAAGTCATACTTCGCTCAGTGAGTTGGGGCATTATCAGCCTTATTAGGCATTTAACCAGGGGCTTCTACTAGAATAAAACGATTTCTTTTTCTGTCAGGGTGCGAAACTCACCTGGAGCCAAATCAGCATCGAGCTTGAGAGCGCCAACTTGCTCGCGGTGCAGTTGTTCTACTTTATTGCCCACTGCGGCGAACATCCGCCGTACCTGATGGTAGCGACCTTCGTGGACGTGGACTAACGCTTCACGCTGATTAATAATCTCCAACACGGCTGGGGCGGTTAAAGTGGCTTCACCATGCAGTTGCAAGCCTGCAGCGAAAGCGCTGACATCGGCTTCTGTGACTGGGTCCGCCAGCCAGGCATGGTAGGTTTTCCGGCACTGCTGGCGCGGTGAAGTGATCCGATGGGACCACTGGCCATCGTCAGTGATTAACAATAAACCTGAGGTGTCCAAATCCAGCCGTCCAACGGTGTGCAGTTCAGCGAGGTTTGGTAGGTCTAAATAGGCAAACACAGTCATATGCACTGGATCGCTATTGGCGCACACACAGCCAAGCGGTTTGTGCATCATCAAATAGGTGGGGCCGGGCAGTTCAAGTTGCTCATGGTTCCACATCACCTGCGCGCCGCTGGGCACTTTAAACGCAGCCTTTTTTTGCACCACACCATTTACGCTAACGTTTTCACGTTGCAGTACTTTGCTGGCTTCTTTCCGGCTCATGCCAGTTGTTTTAGATAGAAATCGATCCAGTCGCATGGGATATCTAGTCTTCTCAAAGGTATATTGCGCATAGTGTAGCCTACTCGTTGGGTTCTTATCAGCTGGTGCTTAATGCTGTATCTTGGCTTTATTGTTCGGCAGTAAGGTCAAGGTGACTGTTGCTTATCAATCGGCTGGCAAGAGAAGAAAACAGCTCTTTACTGACAATGTGAGATGCAAGTGCTTGCCTCACTTGTTCGCGTCAAGTGGTGCTGTACAGTTAAACTGTATGTAAACAATGTACAGCGGAGGTGTACATGGCCAATGATTCAGAGCGTTGGTGTGGAATGTTTAGCTTAGCGGTTGGGCATGGATCAAGTCGGGCACTGAGGCTTTTCAGCAGTGCTTTATTGCCCAGTGTGCTAGACTTGAGGCTTTAGTTTCGCCCATTTTATGGGTGAGGCAAGCAGTTAAGTTTGAGTGCCTGGGTTGTTTATTGTTAAAAAGTCGTACTGCTCTAAAAAGTGAGCAATATGTACTGCGCTAAGCCAAGAGTGCATAGGTGGTCTGCTAAAAAGTAAAAATAGTCACGGCCACGCATAGGGCTCGCTGAATAAGCAGCTGCGCTGGCGTGCAATGAGAGATGAGCTTGAGCCATGCCTATAGACTTCGTAGGGTGCGCTATTCTGCCGTTCATGCTTTAAAGAAGGCATCGAGTGGGTTTAATTTATTTAATAATGGGGACGATGCAGCGTGAAGCCAATAAAAGTAGGAATCTGTGGTTTAGGCACCGTTGGCGGTGGTACTTTTAATGTTCTTAAGCGTAATGCTGAAGAAATTTCACGGCGTGCAGGCCGTCAGATTGAGGTGGTGCAAGTTGCTTCACGCAGTTTCAATCCAGACTGTGACACCAGTACGACCGAAGTGGTGGATGATGTATTTACCATTGTTGATAACCCTGAAATTGAAGTCGTCATTGAGTTGATTGGTGGTGAGACCTTAGCTAAAGAGGTTGTTTTGCGTGCCATTGAAAATGGCAAGCATGTGGTTACGGCTAACAAGGCGCTGATTGCAGTTCACGGTAATGAGATTTTTGCCCGTGCCCGTGAGCGCGGTGTTATGGTTGGTTTTGAAGCTGCAGTGGCCGGTGGTATTCCAGTTATTAAGGCGATTCGCGAAGGCCTAGCCGGTAACCGCATTAACTGGCTCACCGGTATTATCAACGGTACCGGTAACTTTATTCTCAGCGAAATGCGTGAAAAAGGCCGCACCTTCGAAGATGTGCTGCAAGAAGCACAAGCCCTGGGTTATGCAGAGGCTGATCCAACCTTTGATGTGGAAGGTATTGATGCGGCGCACAAGCTGACAATTTTGGCCTCCATTGCCTTTGGTATTCCATTGCAGTTTGAAAAGGCCTACACCGAAGGCATTGCTGAGCTGACCACCGCCGATGTGAACTACGCTGAAGCATTGGGCTACCGGATTAAACATTTAGGGATGGCGCGCCGCACTGACTTAGGTATTGAGTTGCGTGTGCACCCCACTTTGATTCCGTCTGACCGTTTGCTGGCTAATGTCAATGGCGTGATGAATGCGGTGATGGTCAATGGTGATGCCGTGGGCAGTACACTTTATTATGGTGCTGGCGCTGGCATGGAACCAACGGCCTCTGCGGTGATTGCTGATATTATTGATGTGGCACGTTCAATGACCGCTGCTCCTGCAGATCAAGTGCCGGCATTAGGATTCCAGTCTGATCAGTTATCGGATCATCCTATCCTGCCGATTGATGAGTGTGAAAGCGCATACTACTTGCGCATTCAAGCCAAAGACCACCCAGGCGTGTTGGCGCAGGTGGCAAGTATTTTCTCAGTGCGCGGCATTAATATTGAGTCTATTATGCAGAAAGAAGCTGAAGAGCTGGATGGATCAATCCCGATGATTTTGCTCACCCACCGCGTTGAAGAGCAGCGTATTAATGACGCTATTATTGCTTTAGAAGCGCTCGATACAGTGCAAACGCCTGTTGTGCGCATTCGCGTTGAACAGTTGAATTAATTCCAAATTAAGCGACTCTGATAAAGGTTGTTAGTTATGCGTTATATAAGCACGCGCGGCCAAGCCCCAGCGTTGAATTTTGAAGATGTACTGTTAACCGGCTTAGCCAGTGATGGCGGTTTGTATGTGCCAGAAAACTTACCGCGCTTTACCGTGGAGGAAATCGCCTCGTGGGCTGATTTGCCTTATCACGAGTTAGCCTTTCGTGTGATGCGTCCCTTTGTCGCCGGTTGTATTGAGGACGCTGACTTTAAAGCGATTCTTAAAGAAACCTATGGGGTGTTTGAGCACAGTGCTGTAGCACCTTTGCGTCAGTTGGAGAGTAATGAGTGGGTGATGGAGTTGTTCCATGGCCCAACGTTGGCTTTTAAAGACTTTGCTTTACAGCTACTGGGCCGCTTGTTAGACCACGTATTGACCAAGCGCGATGAGCGCGTGGTGATTATGGGTGCCACTTCTGGCGACACAGGTTCTGCCGCCATTGAGGGCTGCCGCCGTTGTGAGAATGTGGATATCTTTATTTTATATCCCCATGGTCGCGTTTCTGAAGTGCAGCGCCGGCAAATGACCAGTGCGCTGAGTGACAATATTCATAATATTGCCATTGAAGGTAACTTTGATGACTGTCAGGAGATGGTCAAAGCCAGCTTCGCTGATCAATCTTTCCTTAAGGGCACCCGTTTAGTGGCGGTGAATTCGATCAACTGGGCGCGCATTATGGCGCAGATTGTGTACTATTTTCATGCAGCGATTCAACTGGGTGGTCCACAGCGTTCGGTGGCGTTCTCAGTGCCAACCGGTAATTTTGGTGATATTTTTGCCGGTTACTTAGCGCGCAATATGGGACTGCCAATCAATCAGTTAATTGTTGCCACTAACCGTAACGATATTTTGCACCGTTTTATGAGTGGCAATCGCTACAATAAAGATGAGTTGCACCCAACCTTGTCGCCTTCCATGGACATAATGGTATCGTCCAACTTTGAGCGCTTGCTGTTTGATATGCACGGTCGTGATGGTGCAAAAGTGGCTGAACTGATGGATAACTTCCGTGCCACTGGCGAAATGAGTGTGGCTGAGGAGCGCTGGGCTGAAACTCGCAAGCTGTTTGATTCGCTCGCGGTGGATGATGAGCAAACCTGCGCCACCATTGCTCAGGTCTATAAAGAGACTGGTGAGCTGTTAGATCCGCATACGGCGATTGGTGTGCATGCAGCCCGTGAGTGCCGTCGTAGCCTAGCCACGCCAATGGTGACACTGGGTACTGCGCATCCGGTGAAGTTCCCAGAGGCAGTTGAGAAGGCCGTACCGGGGGCCACACCGAAGTTGCCTGCACATATGGCTGACCTGTTTGAGCGTGAAGAGCGTTGCACTGTTTTAGCCAATGATTTGGCGACAGTGCAAGACTTTGTCAGCCAGCACGGTAACCGCGGTAAGCCTTTGTAAGCTGTTTCTGAAAGGTTGGCGGTTCAATTAAAACCCGAGTCTTGTTAAAGAGGCTCGGGTTTTTTATTGGCTGATTGTTCCAGCTCTGCATAAAGTCTTAGATTGTTCCTGGCTCGGACTGTTGTAGGCTGGCTGTATAAGTTGTCATGTTGAGTGCCGCATTATGGCTGAGCGAACGTATCAGGCTGATGTATTAGTGATAGGTGCGGGGCTGGCGGGTATTTGTACGGCGTTGCAGTTGTTAGACAATAACCAGTCAGTGCTATTAATTGATGCCTGTGCTGAGCAGCGTTTTGGTGGGCAGGCACAGGATGCTTTTGGTGGGATGTTGCTCAATAACACCCCCGAACAGCGGCGCAATGGTATCGCTGATTCCAGCGAACTGTTCTGGCATGACTGGCAGCAAGCGGCGCAGTTTACTGCAGCTAACCCGTGGGCCAAGCGCTGGGCCATGGCCTATTGCGAGCACAATCGCAGTGAGATTTATGATTGGTTAGGCAGTCGTGGTATTGGTTTTTTTCCTGTGCTGCAATGGCCAGAGCGGGGCAATTACGCTGATGGTAATTCAGTGCCGCGTTACCACATTGCCTGGGGCTGTGGTAAAGGCGTAGTCAATAGCCTGATTGAGCAACTGTTGCGGCATCCGAATAAACACCTTTTGCGTTGCCTATTTGAGCATCGGGTCAACGCCTTGGACTATCGCAATGGGCAAGTAATGGGCTGCCACGGTCAGCATTCTGCTGGCGAGTTTACCGTGCAGGCTGACAATACAGTTATTTGCGCGGGCGGAATCAATGGCAATCTTGCTTTGGTGCGTCAGCATTGGGATCCCATTTATGGGCCAGCACCAGAAAACCTATTGGCTGGTGTGCACCCCAGTGCCGATGGCTCAATGCATCAGTGTGTTGAAGGTATTGGTGGGCAGATCAGCAACCTGCATTATATGTGGAACTATGCCGCTGGCATTGCGCATCCACAGCCGGAGTTTCCTGAGCAGGGTTTAAGCTTGATACCGCCACGCTCCGCTGTATGGCTGGATTGTTATGGTCGTCGAGTGGGCCCAAGGCCTATGGTGACAGGCTTTGATACCCATGATTTATGCAAAATAACTGGCCACTTACCCCAGCAATATACCTGGCAAATTATGAATAAACGCATTGCTGATAAAGAATTGGCGATTTCTGGCAGTGACAGCAATCCTTATTTTCGCGATAAAAAATTGCTGAAAGTACTGTGGCAAGCCATGCGCGGTAATGCGCAGCAAACTCAATGGCTATTGGATCAGTGCGCAGATGTTGCGAGTGGTGCGACTCTTGATGAGCTGGCGGTGCAGATGCAGCGCATTGCTCCAGAAGTCACTTTGGATGTAGCAGGCATGCGCGCTGATATTGAGCACTATGATGGGCAGCTTAGAGGTCCGCGAGGCTTGCGCAACGATGATCAAATTCGCCGTATCCAACAGATGCGCCAATGGCGCGGTGAGCGGGCGCGTACTTGCAATTTACAACCCATTGTCGATCCTAGGCATATGCCACTGATCGCTATCCGCTTGCGGTTGATCAGTCGCAAAAGTATGGGCGGTATGCTGACTGATTTAGAGTCACGGGTGCTTGATCAGCAAGGCCAGGCCATCGGCGGTTTATATGCGGCCGGTGAGGCGGCAGGCTTTGGTGGCGCTGGCATTGCCGGTATACGTTCGTTAGAGGGGACTTTTTTATCCAACTGTGTAATGAATGCGCGCCGAGCAGCGCACAGTATCAGTGCCGGTTAGCCCGCTGGGTAAATTCAATTCAGCCTATAACAGAGTAGGAAATTAACAGTATGAAAAGAACCGGCGCAGCTTTAGCCCGCTTTGCTTTAGAGCAAATAGGAGTGACCCATACCTTTGGTATTCCCGGTGTGCATAACACTGAGTTGTATGATGAGTTGAATAGCTCCACTCAGATTGAGCCTGTACTGGTGACCCATGAGTGTGGCGGAGCATTTATGGCCGATGCCATGAGTCGCACTGGGAGCAGCATTGGTACCTTGTTGATTGTTCCCGGGGCGGGAGTGACCCATGCCTCCAGCGGTATTGGTGAGGCTTACTTGGCTGGTATCCCCATGCTAATAGTGTCCGGTGGCATTCATACGCAAAGTGGTCATCGCTATCAGTTGCACGATATCGATCAGCACGCTTTGTTGGCGCCAATCACTAAAGGCAGCTTCCATATTAAAACTCACGCAGAGGTGATTCCTGCTGTATATGCTGCTTACCAATTAGCGATGAGTGGTGAGCCGGGGCCGGTGTTTGTCGAGTTGCCTTACAATATTGGTAATTTTTTAGGTGCAGTGGACGGGATGCCGACCTTTACCGGCTTGGAGCCAGAGCCGGCCTTTGATGCAGCTCTGGTTAAGCAGGCTGCGCAACTGTTGCTTGAGGGGCAGCAAGTGGGCTTTTTTGTGGGTTGGGGCGCAGTGGACTGTGAAGCAGAATTAATTGAGCTGGCTGAGCATTTAAATGCGCCGGTGGCGACGACACTGCAAGGCTTAAGTGCCTTTCCCGGTAATCACCCGCTGCACACGGGCATGGGCTTTGGTGATTACTCAGTGCCGGCAGCACAAAATGCGCTGGCTAAGTGCGATGTATTGCTGGCGATAGGCACGCGTTTTGCAGAAATTCCCACTGGCAGTTTCAGTATGCAAGTGCCGGATAATTTAATTCATATTGATATAAACCCTGAGGTATTTAGTGCCAATTACCCAGCGAAAATTGCTGTGCAAGGTGATGCGCGTCAAGTGATTCCAGCGCTGTTAGATGAAGTGCGTCAGTTGCAGCCAGAGGCGCTGCAAGGACATATAGCTGAGCAGATCCAGCAGGATAAAGCAGTCTATCAGCAGCAATGGTTCAGCCATAAAAGTGCTGATCGGGTGAATCCGGCAAGGTTTTTCCAAGCACTGCGCAGGCACATGAGCGATGACACTATTGTGGTAGCGGATGATGGTAATCACACCTATTTAGTAGCTGAATTATTGCCGATTTTAGGTGCGCGGCGCTATCTTTCTCCCACCGACTTTAATGCCATGGGTTACTGTGTGCCGGCGGCCATCGGCGCAAAACTGGCCAACCCGCAGACACCTGTGGTGGGCATTGTCGGTGATGGTGCGTTATTAATGACCGGTTTAGAGATGCTCACTGCAGTACGCCGTCAGTTAGGGGTGGCGTTATTTATCTTTAATGACGGCGAACTGTCGCAAATTGCCCAAGCGCAAGAGATCCCCTATAACCGCAAGACCTGCACGGTATTGCACCCAATTGATATGCAAGCACTGGCCACTACTGTGGGTGCGCAGTTTGTATCCATTAGCAGTGAGGCGGATATTGAGCTGGGCATTAAGCAAGCATTGCAGTTTGCCGCCGATAATCAGCCCGTTTATGTGGATGTGAAGATTGATTACTCAAAACGCACCCGCTTTACTCAGGGTATCGTTAAAGCAACGGTCAAACGCTTTGCCGCGCGCGATAAGCTGCGAGTGATCAGTCGCGCCTTGATTCGTAAAGTGACAGGTTAGTGCAATGCTGCTTGCTTGATCGCTTGCAGTCGATTAAATAAAGCATTTATACCTCATCGAGGCAGAGCTGTGCAGCGAGTCTAAGTTAGCAGTCAGTAATGCAGATGGGAATAACCGGCTGAATAGTTTATTGGGTGAGGTTTGGGCTGGTTGGAGCGGGGCGGGCTGATCAAATGGTAAATTTTAGGCAATAAAAAACCGACTTAAGTCGGTTTTTTATTGAACATGCTGTGGCGATTTAAGCAGCAGCTTCACTCAGCGTTTTGATGCGCTGATTGAGACGGCTCTTATTGCGAGCAGCTTTGTTCTTATGGATGATGCCTTTATCGGCCATACGGTCGATAACAGGAACAGCTGCTGTGTAAGCCGCTTGAGCTTTTTCTAAATCGTTAGCTTCGATGGCTTTAACTACATTCAAAATAGGCCGCGAATGATGCAGCTAAATGAATAATTTGTCAAGTGATTGTTACTGAACAAATAAATAGACAAGAATTTTCTGTCAATAATTCGACAGTAATTCAGGTTACCGCGCAAAGTATACGCGGGTGATATGCAGAATGCATGCTTTGTCTGCAATCTTAATGGCATCCCCTCGGGCAAGCGACTAAACTTGTGCGCTGAATATGAAAGGGTGCCCCATGAGTGACGCTGCTGATACACCGACAAAACTAAAAACCGCCAGCCTGTTGCGCTCTAGCGCGGTGGTCAGTGCCATGACTTTAATCTCGCGCGTGCTGGGCATGGTGCGCGATATGGTAGTGGCCAGCTATTTTGGTTCTAGCGCATCAGCTGATGCGTTCTTTGTTGCTTTTAAAATCCCTAACTTTTTGCGTCGCCTATTTGCTGAGGGGGCTTTTGCCCAAGCCTTCGTTCCAGTGCTGTCTGAGTATCGAGAACAGCGCTCGTTTGCCGAGGTAAAGCAACTGGTGAATCGCACTGCCGGTATGTTGGGCTTGATTTTGACCGCCCTCACCGCGCTGGGTGTGGTGATGTCGCCCTATTTAATTATGTTATTTGCACCAGGCTTCCAGGATGAGCCCAGTAAGATGCAATTGGCCGGTGAGTTGCTGCGCATTACCTTTCCGTATCTGCTGCTGATTTCATTAACCGCTTTCTGTGGCGCTATTCTCAATAGCTATGGACGCTTTGCGGTGCCGGCCTTTACTCCGGTGCTGCTCAATCTATCGATGATTGGCTCGACAATATTTTTAACCCCATATTTTACTGAGCCGGTGATGGCATTGGCTTGGGGTGTGTTTATTGCAGGAGTGGCACAGTTATTATTTCAAATGCCATTTTTATGGAAAATGCGTTTGTTGCCACGACCACGGGTAGTGGCCCATGATCCTGGGGTTAAGCGGATTATGCTGTTGATGCTGCCGGCTTTGTTTGGTGTGTCAGTCAGTCAAATCAACTTATTGCTGGATACGGTATTAGCGTCCTTTTTGCAGACGGGTAGTGTGTCCTGGCTGTATTACGCTGACCGCTTATCGGAATTACCTTTAGGGGCTTTTGGAATTGCTATTGGCACAGTGATTTTGCCCGCTTTGTCGCGGCATCATTCCACTGATAAACCTGAGGATTTTTCAAATACCATTGATTGGGCATTGCGTATGGTGCTGTTGGTCGGCGTACCAGCGGCCTTAGCTTTGGCGGTTTTAGCTGAACCTTTAATCGCCACCCTGTTTTTCTATGGTGCCATGACCGCTAATGATGTCACGCAAGCGGCGGCTGCGCTGCAAGCTTATGCGCTGGGTGTGTTAACCTTTATGTTAATTAAGGTGTTGGCCCCTGGTTTCTTTGCTCGGCAAGACTTAAAAACCCCGGTACGGATCGCCATTATTTGTATGGTGGTCAATATGGTACTCAACCTGATTTTGATTTGGCCGCTGCAGCATGTGGGTTTAGCATTGGCGACTTCATTGGCCAGCATGCTCAATACTGGCTTGTTATTGTGGGGTCTGTATCGTGTCGGCGTATATAAGCCTGCGCCAGGCTGGCTATTGTTTTTCTTACGCTTAGCATTGGCCAGTGCTGCTATGTTGGCGCTGGTAATTTGGCTCAACGAGCCGAGCAGTGAGTGGTTTGCTTGGGAATGGCAGCGTCGCGTCTGGGAAGTGACGCTGTTGGTGTGTGGCGGTATTTTTGCATTCGTTGGAACCTTGTTTGCCAGCGGTATCAGAATGCGTCATCTGCGCCGTTAATTGGCTAAAGGTGCGACAATGCCTTGGCTGTGGTTATAATCAGAGTCTTTTTTAACAAGATAACAACTATGCAATTGGTTCGCGGTTTGCACAATGTGCACCCATCACATCATGGATGCGTTGCTACAATAGGTAATTTTGATGGTGTTCATTTAGGACATCAGGCGATCTTAACGCGCCTGCGCAATAGTGCTGCGCGCCTTAAAGTGCCCAGTTGTGTGATTGTGTTTGAGCCCCAGCCACGGGAGTTTTTTAATCCTGAAACTGCGCCGGTACGTCTTACACGGTTGCGCGACAAACTGCGGCTGTTTGCTGAGGCAGGCATTGATCAAGTGCTGTGCATTGCCTTTAATAAGCGTTTTCGCCAGTTGAGTGCTGAGGCTTTTGTGCAGACGGTGCTGGTGGATGCTTTAGGGATTAAGCACTTGCAGGTTGGCGATGATTTTCGCTTTGGCTGTGACCGTGCCGGTGATTTTGCTTTTTTACAGGCGGCAGGACAGCGCTGTGGTTTTAGCGTAGAGCCAACTGCAACCATAGAAATTGATGGGCAACGGGTCAGCAGCACCCGGGTGCGAGCTGCTTTAGCTGCGGCCGATTTCACCTTGGCCGAGCGCTTACTGGGCCGCCCGTATAATATTGATGGCCGGGTGATGCACGGTAAAAAGCTGGGCCGCACTTTAAACGCCCCCACGGCCAATGTGCAGCTGAAGCGCCACCGTGCACCTTTGCATGGAGTGTATTTAGTTTCTGTGCAGTTGCTCGATGGGCGACATCTGTCAGGTGTTGCTAATATAGGTACCAGGCCCACAGTCGACAGTGGGCAGCGAGCACACCTAGAAGTACACTTGCTGGACTTTGCTGGTGATTTATATGGCCAGCATATTGCCGTTACTTTTCACCAGAAAATACGTGACGAGCAACGTTTTGAATCTTTGCCTCAGCTACAAGAGGCGATTGCCGCGGATATCGCGCAGGCAAAAACACTTTGGCAGCACTATTACACCCTTTAATGAGTGACTTGGAATCAACATGACCGACTATAAAATGACGCTTAACCTGCCGAAAACGGCATTTCCGATGCGAGCAGGCCTACCCAACCGAGAGCCGAAAATGCTGGAGTATTGGGACAGCATTAACCTGTATCAGAAAATGCGTCAGATTGGCGAAGGTCGGCCTCGATTTATTCTGCATGACGGCCCTCCGTATGCAAATGGTGATATTCACATTGGTCATGCGGTGAATAAAGTCATTAAAGATATGATTGTGCGCAGTAAAACCCTGTCGGGCTTTGATGCTCCTTATGTCCCAGGTTGGGACTGCCATGGCTTGCCCATTGAACACAGAGTTGAAGTTAAACACGGTAAAAACTTACCCGCCGATAAGGTGCGTGAGTTATGCCGCAGCTATGCCGAGGGGCAAGTTGAAGGTCAGAAGGCTGAGTTTATTCGCCTCGGCGTGGTGGGTGATTGGGATAATCCCTACAAAACCATGGATTTTGCCAACGAAGCCGGCGAAGTGCGTGCTTTAGCTAAAATGGTTGAAGGCGGTTTTGTTTTTAAAGGCCTGCGCCCGGTGAACTGGTGTTTTGACTGCGGTTCGGCTTTGGCGGAAGCTGAGGTTGAGTATCAAGACAAGCGCTCTGAAGCCATTGATGTGGGGTTCAAAAGTGTTGATTTAGAGGCATTGGCAAAAGCCTTCTCCTTGCCAGAAATCAGTAAAAACGTACAAGCGGTCATTTGGACCACCACCCCTTGGACCATTCCCGGTAACCAGGCGCTGAATATCCATCCTGAGGCGGTGTATGCCTTGGTGGATGTGGGCGATAAAATTTTGTTGCTGGCGGACACCTTAGTTGAGAGCTGCCTCGCCCGTTATGAGTTAGAGGGTGAGGTTATCGCCCGCTGTAACGGTCAAGCATTAGAGCTTTTAGAGTTTCAACATCCGCTTTATGATCGCGTCGCCCCAGTGTATTTAGCGGATTATGTTGAGTTGGATGCCGGTACCGGTATTGTGCACTCAGCGCCGGCCTATGGTGAGGATGACTTTTATACCTGTAAGCGCTATGGCATGAGCAATGATGACATCCTGAGTCCAGTACAAAGTAACGGTGTGTATGTGGATGACCTGCCGTTCTTTGGTGGTCAGTTTGTCTGGAAGGCCAATGCTAATATTGTGGCTAAGCTGGAAGAAGTCGGTAGCTTATTCAAATATGAGCCCATCCAACATAGTTATATGCATTGCTGGCGGCACAAAACTCCATTGATTTACCGTGCTACTGCACAGTGGTTTGTGGGTATGGATACACAGCCTAAACAAGGTGAGCCGCTACGTCAGCGTGCTTTAGCAGCCATTGAAGAAACACAGTTTACCCCTGCGTGGGGTAAGGCGCGTTTGCACAATATGATTGCTGACCGCCCTGACTGGTGTATCTCTCGGCAGCGTAACTGGGGTGTGCCGATTCCATTCTTTTTACATAAAGCCACGGGCGAGTTGCATCCGCGCACTGTTGAGCTGATGGAAGAAGTTGCCCAGCGTATCGAGCAAGCAGGGATTGAGGCGTGGTTTAAGCTGGATCCAGCTGAGCTCTTGGGTGCTGAGGCAGCTGATTACGATAAAGTCACCGACACCTTGGACGTGTGGTTTGATTCAGGCACCACCCACTGGCATGTGTTGCGCGGCTCACACCCGCTGGGTCATGAGCAAGGTCCGCGTGCCGACTTGTACTTGGAAGGTTCAGACCAACACCGTGGCTGGTTCCACTCGTCCTTGCTGACCGGTTGTGCCATTGATGGCCATGCACCTTACCGTGGCTTGCTCACCCATGGATTTACCGTGGATGAAAATGGTCGCAAAATGTCCAAATCATTGGGCAACGTGGTGGAGCCACAAACAGTCAATAACAGCCTAGGTGCTGATATTTTACGGTTGTGGGCCTCATCAGCAGATTATTCTGGCGAGATGGCGGTCTCTGAGACGATTTTGCAGCGCAGTGCCGATGCTTACCGTCGTATCCGCAATACCGCACGTTTCTTGCTCTCCAACCTTGACGGCTTTGATCCGGCAACTGACTGCGTGCCGGCTGAGCAAATGATTGAGCTGGATCGCTGGGTAGTGGATGCCGCTGCGCGCTTGCAAGATGAAGTGACGCAAGCCTATGAGGAATATCGCTTTCATAATGTTTACCAAAAGGTACACAACTTCTGCGTGCAAGAGTTAGGTGGTTTCTATCTAGATATTATTAAAGACCGCCAGTACACCACCGGTGCAGACAGCTTACCGCGCCGTTCTTGCCAGACCGCGCTGTACCATATTGCTGAAGCCTTAGTGCGCTGGATTGCGCCAATCTTGGTGTTTACTGCAGATGAAATTTGGCAGCTGATTCCAGGTGAGCGCAATGAATCGGTGATTTTGAATACCTGGTATCAAGGTTTGTCGCGCTTACCCGCTGAAAGCCAGTTAAGCAGTGCTTACTGGACTGAGTTAATGGCGGTTAAAGTTGCGGTGAATAAAGAACTGGAAAATCAACGTAACGCTAAAGTCATTGGCGGTAACTTGCAGGCGCAAGTGACCCTCTATGCTGATACAGCACTGGCAGAGAAGCTCAATCGTTTAGGTGATGAGCTGCGTTTTGTCTTGATCACCTCTACGGCGCACGTGGCTGACTTGGCTGATGCACCAACGGATGCAGTGGAGACTGAGTTGGATGGTTTGCAACTGCAGATCAGGAAGTCTGCAGAACCTAAGTGCACCCGCTGCTGGCACCACCGTGCTGATGTGGGCTCAGTGGCGGCGCATCCTGAAGTCTGCGCCCGCTGTGCTGATAACCTAGATGGTGACGGTGAAGTGCGCCACTATGCGTAAACAGCCACAGGAAAACGGCCTGTGCCCGCGATTTGCGTGGTTACGCGGTACTGGCAAGCTCGCCTATCTAGGTGATAGGTCTTGCTTGCTGCGTTCCATAGGATTTGCATCCGATCGTGCGCGGCTGGTTGCTCAGCGGTTTTCTAGGGGTTTTATGATTGATAGGAGTGCTGCTTAATGGCTGCACGTTTTGGCAAGCTGGCTTGGCTGTGGCTCAGTCTCTTGGTCATCGCTGCTGATCAGGTTTCCAAGCACTGGTTTGTTGGCAACTTTGAGCTGTACCAACAAATGGTGGTGATCCCTGATCTGTTTAGCTGGACCTTGGCCTATAACCGCGGTGCGGCCTTTAGTTTTTTAGCCAGCGAGTCTGGTTGGCAGCGCTGGTTTTTTACCGTGATAGCGCTATCAGTCAGCGCGGTGCTGGTGGTGTGGCTCAAGCGGCTGAAAAACAATGAAACCTGGTTGGCGATAGCCTTAGCTTTAGTGCTCGGCGGTGCCATAGGCAATCTGTATGATCGTGTTGTCTTAGGGCATGTGGTTGATTTTATTTTAGTACACTGGAAAACCCAATGGTATTTTCCAGCGTTTAATATTGCTGATAGCGCGATTACAGTGGGCGCGGTAATGTTGGCACTGGATATGTTCCGTGGTAATAAACCGGCAAGCAGCAGTACAACTGGAGTGCAGAGCAATGAGTGAACAGCGTATTGGGCAAAACAGCACGGTAACCCTGCATTTTGCTTTGAAGTTTGATAACGATGAAGTGATTGATAGTAATTTTGACAAAGATCCAGCCACTTTTACTGTCGGTGATAGTAGTTTGCTGCCGGGTTTTGAGAGCAAGCTTTTTGGTCTTAAAGCAGGTGATAAGCGGACCTTTACCGTTCAGCCTGAAGAAGGCTTTGGTACGCCTAACGAGCAAAATATTCAGGTGATGCCACGCAATCAGTTTGATGGCATGGAGTTGGATTACGGAGTCTTGGTGATCTTTAAAGATGCTGCCGGTGCTGAAATGCCGGGTGTGGTAAAAGAGTATAACCATAAGCAGGTGACGGTTGACTTTAATCATCCGCTGGCCGGTAAGGTCATCACCTTTGATGTTGAAATTATTCAGGTGCAAAACAGCACTGTATAAATGGATTGGGTGGTATGAATGCGCATTAAATTAGCAAATCCACGGGGTTTTTGTGCCGGTGTTGATCGTGCAATTGAAATTGTGAACCGTGCCTTAGAGGTTTTTCAGCCGCCAATCTACGTGCGTCATGAAGTTGTACACAATAAGTTTGTGGTGGAAGATTTGCGTGAACGTGGTGCGGTATTTGTCGAAGAATTGCACCAAGTACCGGACGATAATATTGTTATTTTTAGTGCGCACGGTGTGTCTAAAGCAGTGCGTGATGAAGCCGACCGCCGTGGTTTAAAAGTCTTTGATGCCACTTGCCCACTGGTGACCAAAGTACATTTGGAAGTGGTGCGTTATAGCAGACAAGGCCGTGAGTGCGTATTGATTGGCCATGCCGGTCATCCCGAAGTGGAAGGCACCATGGGGCAATATGATGAGCGTGAAGGTGGGCATATCTATCTAGTGGAAAATGAGGCCGATGTGGCGACTCTGGAGGTGGAAAACCCAGATACCTTGGCCTTTGTTACGCAGACTACTTTATCCATGGATGACACCAGTCGCGTGATTGATGCTTTAAAGCTGCGTTTTCCTGCCATCAGCGGACCGCGTAAAGATGATATTTGCTATGCCACACAAAATCGCCAAGATGCGGTTAAACAATTAGCCGGCGACTGTGATGTGGTCTTGGTGGTTGGCAGTCCTAACAGTTCAAACTCCAATCGTTTGCGAGAGCTATCCGACCGTATGGGTACCCCAGCGTATTTGATTGATGGCGCTGAAGACTTAAAGCCTGAGTGGTTTACCGAGAGTGCTGTGGTTGGTGTCACTGCTGGCGCGTCTGCTCCAGAGATTTTAGTGCAAGGTGTGATTGAATGCTTGCAAGGCTGGGGCGCGCAGATGGCTGAAGAGCTGGATGGTCGTCCAGAAAATGTCACTTTTTCCATGCCCAAAGAGTTGCGCGTTGTCGCTGTTGATTAGTTAGGGTAATGAGGCTTAAGGTCAGATATAGCAGGTGGCTGAGTTGCAATGTGCTTGTCTGTCGCTACTTGCTCGGCTGACTTATATTTGAGTTTTAGATGGTTTCAGTGTTGCCTGCATTGTTTGGGCAGCGTCAACACAGCCGCATGCACCGCGGCTTATGTAGAGGATTGACCGTGAAAAAAGTCGTAATCAGTGGTACTGGCCTATATACGCCTGCGCAAAGTATTTCAAATGATGAATTGGTTGTTGCGTTCAATGCGTGGTCACAGCAGTTTAATGCTGAGCATGCAGCAGAAATTGCCAGCGGTGAGATTGAGGCTAAACCAGAATCAAGCTCAGCTTTTATTGAGAAAGCCTCGGGCATTAAAAGCCGTTTTGTTATTGATAAAGCAGGCATCTTAGATCCGCAGCGGATGAAACCGCGGATCCCCGAGCGCTCTGATGATGAGTGGGGTATTCTCTGCGAGATGGCCATGGCAGCTGCGGAAGAAGCATTGCAGCGGGCCGGTCGTACCGCGGCGGATATTGATGGCGTTATAGTTGCCTGCTCAAATTTACAGCGTGCCTATCCTGCGGTGGCCATCGAAGTGCAAGCAGCTTTAGGTATTGAAGGCTTTGCCTATGATATGAACGTGGCCTGTTCTTCGGCAACTTTTGGTATTCAAGCTGCAGTGAATGCGATTCAAAGCGGACAAGCCCGGGCAATCTTGATGGTCAACCCTGAAATCTGCACTGGTCATCTCAACTTCTGCGACCGTGACAGTCACTTTATCTTTGGTGATGCCTGTACGGCAGTGATTTTAGAAGACGCTGAACGTGCTACATCGACGCATCAGTGGGAAGTGGTTGGCACTAAGCTGTTTACTCAGTTCTCCAATAATATTCGCAATAATTTTGGTTACCTAAACCGTTGTGCTGAAGAAGGCATCGGCGCTGAAGACAAATTGTTTGTCCAGGAAGGGCGCAAAGTCTTCCGTGAGGTGTGCCCTAAAGTGTCCAGCATCATTGCTGAGCATTTAGCAGAGCAGCAAATTGATGTGCACGATGTGCAGCGCTTCTGGTTGCACCAAGCTAACCTGAATATGAACTTATTGATTACCCGCAAACTACTTGGCCGCGATGCAACCGCAGCAGAAGCGCCAGTTATTTTGGATACGTATGCCAATACCAGTTCAGCAGGTTCAGTGATTGCATTGCATCTGCATCAAGATGACTTAGAGTCAGGGGCGTTAGGGGTGCTGAGTTCGTTTGGTGCAGGCTATTCGATTGGTAGTGTGATTTTACGTAAGGTCTAACGGTGCAGCAGTCTAGACGCTTGTCAGTGCCTAGACTGTAGCTAGGGAAGAGTGCTCAAGAAGCTGTTTTTATGTGTTTCGCGACAAATTTCTGGATATAGGGTGCGCCGAGCCACGTCAAACTAAAAGCAATCGGGAAAGCGATATAAAAAGAGCGCGACCAGCGCAGTAGAAAACCTTCGCCCAATCCAGTATTGACCCAAGTAATCACAAAGGTCATAGCGGTAACCATATACACTGACATCAAGATAGAAAAAACTAACGGTGCAAAACGTGGTGCAATCACTGTCATAAACTCCATGTAAATCTTATTGAATTGTAAAGCATTTAGCCTGAAGACTCATTAAGTGAGTACCAGAGGCGTTAAGGAGGATTAGTGTATACGCTCATCTTTTATGTGCCTGAAAGCCATCTCGAAGTGGTTAAACAGGCGCTGTTTGCCGCAGGTGCAGGGACAGTTGGTGATTATAAAAACTGTTGTTGGCAGGTGTTGGGGCAGGGGCAATTTCAGCCCATGGCTGGCAGCCAGCCGTTTATCGGTAGCCAAGGGCAATTGGAACAAGTTGCTGAGTGGCGTGTGGAACTGGTGGTTGCTGCAGCAGTCATTCAGTCAGTCGTTGGCGCGCTTAAGGCTGCGCACCCGTACGAAGAACCCGCTTATGCGGTTTATGCGCTGGCAGAATTTTAGTGCTGTACTGCTGACGTGCTTACCAGAGGCGGTTAGAGCTGCAGAACCTTGCTTTTCCAGCGTCTATACTGCTTTATTAGCGGGGTTATGCTGACTTGTCAGTTCTCTTTAATGCCAAGAAGGCCTATATTTTACATAGAGTTGCTGACTTTTAGCGTAAATCTAGGCATATTTACTTAAATGTTTTCATGAGCAAGGTTTTTGGATGGCTTCTTTTTTAGTTTTGCATGGCCCTAATTTGAATTTATTAGGTACACGTGAACCCGATGTGTATGGTGCAACGACCCTTGAACAGATTAATCAGGGGCTGGTTAAACAAGCGCAAACTGCAGGCCATCAGCTGTCTTTTATGCAAAGCAACGCAGAACATCAGTTAATCGAGCGCATTCATGCTGCTGGTCATGAGAAAGTCGACTGTATTATCATTAATCCAGCAGCTTTTACCCATACCAGTGTCGCATTACGTGACGCTTTGCTTGCTGTGAACATCCCATTCTTTGAAGTGCATTTATCTAACGTGCATAAACGAGAACAGTTTCGTCATCATTCCTACTTTTCTGATGTGGCTGTAGGTGTGATTTGTGGTCTAGGCGCCAGCGGTTACCGCTTTGCCTTAGACGCAGCAATTGAACATATTAAATAATAACCCCTTAATTTTGGAGTCACGGTCTATGGATATTCGTAAAGTTAAAAAGCTCATTGAGTTGCTAGAAGAGTCCGGCATCGATGAGTTGGAAATCCACGAAGGCGAAGAATCCGTTCGTATCAGTCGTCATAGTAAGCAAGTTGCTCAACAGTCCGTATATGCGGCGGCGCCACAGCCCGCAGCAGCACCTGTGGCCGCGCCAGTCGCCGCCGCTGAAGAAGAAGCTCCATCCTGTCCGAAGTACACTGGTACAGTAGCGCGTTCACCCATGGTGGGAACTTTCTACCGCGCCGGATCTCCGACGTCAGAAGATTTTGTGACTGTTGGGCAAACGGTGAAGAAAGGTGATGTATTGTGCATCGTTGAAGCAATGAAAATGATGAACCACATTGAAGCAGAAGTTGGTGGGGTGATTGATTCTATCCTAGTCGACAATGGCCAGCCGGTTGAGTATGACCAGCCCTTATTCACCATTGTCTAACTGACTTAGGAGTTTACAATGTTGGAAAAAGTCCTGATTGCTAACCGTGGTGAAATTGCCTTACGCATTATCCGCGCATGTAAAGAATTAGGTATTAAAACAGTGGCGGTGCATTCAACTGCAGACCGTGAACTGATGCATTTGTCTTTAGCCGATGAGTCGGTGTGCATTGGTCCTGCCCCTGGTTCAGAATCCTATTTAAATATTCCAGCGATTATTGCCGCAGCTGAAGTGACTGGTGCGACTGCAATTCATCCTGGCTATGGTTTCTTAGCTGAAAACGCAGACTTTGCTGAACAAGTGGAAAATTCTGGCTTTGCTTTTGTGGGTCCCAGCGCTGCAGTGATACGCATGATGGGGGACAAGGTGTCGGCTAAAGAAGCCATGAAAGCAGCTGGCGTACCTATAGTGCCAGGCTCTGATGGCGCCTTATCTGAAGACCCAGAAGAAGCTTTAGCTATTGCCCGCGAAGTTGGTTACCCAGTGATCATTAAAGCTTCGGGCGGCGGTGGTGGACGTGGTATGCGCGTGGTGCATAAAGAAGAAGATTTAATTCGTGCAGTGGAATTGACCCGCAACGAAGGCGCACAAATCTTTGGCAACCCCGTGGTGTATTTAGAAAAATACCTGAGTAACCCCCGCCACGTTGAAGTTCAAGTGTTGGCCGATGGGCAAGGAAATGCGGTTCATTTAGGTGATCGCGATTGCTCGTTGCAGCGCCGTCACCAAAAAGTGATTGAAGAAGCGCCAGCACCCTTTATTGATGAAGAGGCACGTCAGCGAGTGTATGCGCGCTGCATTAAAGCCTGTGGTGATATTGGTTATCGTGGTGCGGGTACCTTTGAGTTTCTCTATGAAGATGGACGTTTCTACTTTATTGAAATGAATACCCGGATTCAGGTTGAACACCCCATTACTGAGATGATTACTGGGATTGATATCATTAAAGAAATGCTTAGCATTGCGGCAGGTAATAAGCTGTCCATAAAGCAGGAAGATATCAAGTTTACCGGCCACGCCATTGAATGCCGAATTAATGCTGAAGATCCAGATAACTTTATGCCCAGCCCTGGGTTAGTGAAGCATTTCCATGCTCCTGGTGGCAATGGTGTGCGCATGGATACACATTTGTACAGCGGCTACACAGTGCCACCGAACTATGACTCTTTGATTGGTAAAATTATTACTTGGGGCGCAACCCGAGAAGAGTCAATGGCACGGATGCGCAATGCTTTAGATGAAATTGTTATTGATGGCATTAAAAGTAATGTGCCTTTGCACCGCGAGTTGCTCAGGGACAAGGGTTTCTGCAAAGGTGGGGTGAATATTCACTACCTGGAAAAGAAACTTGGCATGAGCTAAGCGGTAACACACAAAAAAGCCGGTCAAATGATCGGCTTTTTTGTGAGTGTATTTTGAGTTTGCCGAGGGCGTCAGCGTTTGTTTAAATCTGGCCGAATGTAGCTAGCGCTACAGGCCTGCAAGGCCTCTAGCGCTATCTTGAGTGGTTAGTGGTGTATCTGGATCAGTAAAAGGAGTAAAGCGCTTAGCGGCCGCGCAAGAACAGCTTATCCAGCTCATCTAAACCCAGTTGCGTCCAAGTGGGACGGCCATGGTTGCACTGGCCACTGCGCTCAGTAACTTCCATATCGCGTAATAAAGCATTCATTTCCATTTGCGTCAGACGGCGGTTGGCACGCACAGCACCGTGGCAGGACATGGTTGCCAGCAGTTCATTGGTGTGAGCTTGAATTTTATCGCTGCTGCCGTATTCCATTAAGTCGCTTAAGACATCGCGTACCAGTTCCGCGGCATCAGCTTGCTTAAGCAGGGCAGGAATTTGGCGAATGGCGATGCTTTCAGGTCCCAAACCTTGTAATTCAAAACCCAGATGAGTAAACCATTGAGCATATTGCTCTGCACAATCCACTTCTGCCGCACTTAGGGCGAGGGTTTCTGGTACCAACAATGGTTGCCCACGCAGGCCTTCGTCAGCCATAGCCAGTTTCAGGCGTTCGTACATCACGCGCTCGTGGGCGGCATGCATATCAACCAGCACTAAACCGTGTTGATTTTCTGCAAGGATATAAATCCCTTTGAGCTGGGCTATGGCAAAGCCCAGTGGGGGGATTTCTTTTTGCGTTGACTCAGCTAAGTTCCCCAACGGCTGGGCAAAGGCTTGGTAAGCCTCTTGGTACTGGGCTGGGGTGTGTGTTGCTGGCGCTGGTTGTTGGCCGTAATTGCTTTTATTAAAACTGGCGGGTTGGCCGCGCTGGGCGCTGGGCTGAAAATCCGGTTGTGCATTGCTCGCCGTAGTGCCGAGTGGAATATGCCCTTGGGGGCCAAATTCACCTGCTTCTAAACCTCTGACTGCAGGCTCACCTTGTAAGCTTAGGCTGTCAGTGGGTTCAAGTTTGTTTTCCGGGCGTACATCTGCAATGGCGCGGTGCAATGTGCCGTAGAGGAAGTCATGCACGCTGCGATTGTCACGAAAACGTACTTCGTGTTTAGTCGGGTGCACGTTAACATCAACACTGCCTGGATCAAGCTCCAAAAATAAAACAAAAGCAGGGTGGCGCCCGCCATACATTACATCACGGTAAGCTTGACGCACTGCATGGGCTACAAGTCGATCGCTAACCACGCGGCCATTGACGTAGAAATGCTGCATATCCGCTCTGCTGCGGGAGAAGGTAGGTAAGCCAACCCAGCCCCACAGGTGCAAGCCGTTGCGTTCGACATTAATCGGCATGGCTTGCTCTAAAAAAGCGTCACCGCAAACCGCAGCAATACGCCGAGCTTGGGCAACTTCATCCTTGGCAGGATGCAGTGCAAGAATAGTTTTACCATTGTGGCGCAGGTGAAAGGCCACATCAAAGCGCGCCAATGCCATACGTTTGATCACATCCTGTAAATGATCAAACTCGGTTTTTTCAGTGCGTAAAAACTTGCGCCGTGCGGGGGTGTTAAAAAACAAATCACAGACCTCAACTGTGGTACCCACCGGATGTGCAGCTGGTTGTACCCGCGGCTCCATATCACGGCCTTCAGCCTCCACTTGCCATGCTTGCTCGGCTTCGACAGTGCGCGAGGTGAGGGTAAGGCGTGACACTGAGCTGATAGAGGCGAGGGCTTCACCGCGGAAGCCCAAGCTGGCCACGCCTTCTAAATCTGCCAATACAGCAATCTTGCTGGTGGCGTGTCGGGCTAGGGCAAGGGGCAGTTGATCAGCAGAAATACCGTGGCCATCATCACGGATTTGTAAGCGTTTAACCCCGCCTTGCTCAATATCAATGTCAATGCGTTTGGCGCCAGCATCAAGACAGTTTTCTAGCAGTTCTTTGGCCACTGATGAGGGTCTTTCAACCACTTCACCCGCTGCAATTTGGTTGGCTAAGCGTGGGCTGAGTAAATGAATAGCGCGTACGTCAGTCATTATTGTCCTGCTAAAGTTGTGGCCGGTACTGTGAGTATTTGGCCCACTTTTAGCGCATCTGTTGTGAGTTTGTTAGCACTGCGCAGTTGCGCTGCGCTCACTTGGTAGCGGTTAGCAAGTAATGACAGGCTTTCACCTGAGCGCACCACATGCTCCCGCGGACCAATGGCCAATTTGCCTGAGTCACGTAACCAAGCAACATAACTGCCTGGTGGTGGATTCTGTTGGAAAAACTGGCGTACACCGGCGTGAATGGAGCGTGCTAAGGTTTGCTGGTGCCCGCGGTTAGAGAGTTTCTTAGATTCGCTAGGGTTGGTGATAAACCCTGTTTCCACCAAAATGGATGGCATATCAGGTGACTTCAACACCATAAAACCGGCCTGCTCAACACGTTTTTTGTGCAGAGGGGTGATGCGACCCATATTGCTCAGGATTTTTTGTCCAACATCGAGGCTAGAAGACAGTGATGCCGTCATCGACAGGTCCAGCAATACACCAGCCAGCATGGCATCTTTATCATGCAGTTTTACATTGCCAGCGCCACCTATTAAGTCGGAGCGGTTTTCGCTGTCAGCCAGCCAACGTGCTGTTTCTGAGGTGGCACCGCTATCGGATAAAGCATACACCGAGGCACCAAATGCGGATGAGCGAGGAGCAGCATCGGCATGAATGGAAACAAATAAATCAGCGCCCTTTTTGCGGGCAATGTCAGTGCGGCGTCGTAGCGGAATAAAGTAGTCACCGGTGCGCACTAATTCTGCGCGGAAACCTTTCTCTGCGTTGATTTGCCGTTGCAGTTCTTTGGCAATGCTCAACACCACATCTTTTTCCCGTAAGCCACCTGGACCAATGGCACCAGGGTCTTCGCCACCATGCCCAGCATCAATGGCAACTACAATATCGCGCTTGCCCGATGCCGGTAGTTGCGACAATGCAGGCGCTGCTATCGCTTTGGTTGATGCCCTATTAACAGTTTGCCGGGTGAATGTGCTGGCGACAGCGGGTGGGGGTGCGTTATCAAATAAATCCACCACCAAGCGATGGCCGTATTTTTGGTTAGGCACCAGAGTGAAGCTCTTTGGGGTCACCTGCTCAGCTATATCAAGGACAATGCGCAAGCCATCTTCTTCACGGTCGCCTGTGCGCACCTGAGTAATGGGGGACTTACCGCCGGTTAGGTTGTTCAATTCAGCGGAGAGTTTGGTTTTTTTAATATCAATTACGATCCGGTCAGGAGCGCTTAAGGTGAAAACGCTGTGCTCAACAGGACCGGTAAGATCAAACACTAGGCGTGTGTTGTCTGGTGCCCGCCAAAGGCGCACACTGTTAATTTGTGTCATTGCATAGGCTTGTACGGGCAAGACGATACAGACAATTAAAGCAGCGAGTAATGATTTTATGCGCACGGATATCCTCACTATATATTGTAAGTTAGGCTTGCTAAAGCAACGCACCAGCTTTCGCCGCGTGTGCTAAAGGGTAATAATCGCACAATTCGCCCATCATTATGGGCTTTTATGGTGATTTCGATGTCAGGTTGCGGTAAATAACCTTGACCTTGTTGCGGCCATTCAATTAAACACAAGTCATCATCGGCAAAATAGTCGCGAATACCTAAATACTCCAGCTCCTCAGGATCAGCTAGGCGGTACAAATCAAAGTGCCATACGCGCAATTCATTTATTTCATAGGGCTCAACTAAAGTAAAGGTTGGACTTTTAACTGGGCCATTATGGCCTAAAGCACGAATAATACCCCGTGATAAGGTTGTTTTACCTGCACCCAAGTCGCCTTGTAAGAAAAGTATGCCATGCCCTGCGGTGAGTTTAGCCAGAGCTTGGCCCAGTCGCGTCATGGCGTCTTCGTCTTGGATGTATAACTCTACGCCTGACATGGGCTGTGTTCCTCGAAAATAAAGCGGACAGTGTGATGCATAGCGCTGGCTGTTATGCTGCGGCCAGCAGGCATTACTGGCGCAGATCTGCAACCAAACTACTAAGTAGACGGCAAAATAAACTGGCCTGCCTTGAGCCAATAACAGCGAGACTACAACATTGAGCGCATCCTCAAAGCCAACGCCGAGCATAACAGGATGCCGACACTTAGCGGGTGATGCAGCAACAACTGCTGAGACAAGCAGCAAATTGTGGTGTTTAACTACTCTAACTGCATTATAACGATCTGCGATCTGAAGTGCAGCGCTGTTTCGGTCTGCTTGCAGCTGTGCAGAGCTTATATTTAGTCGATAGGCAGTTTCCTCCATGCTTAAGCGGCCAGCAAGAACTAGCAACTGCTCAAGTTGACCCTTGTCTGTCTTGCTAGTCCATGGAGCGAAGCGTGCTAGATTAGCGGCATGTATACTGCACACGAGTGCATTATTAGCCATCATTGTGTTTACCAATGGTGGTTACTACATGGAACAATATAATATTTTTAGGATGGCGTTATATGGGGCCTGAGCAGCTTAATCTGATCGCCTTAACTGCATCAATCCGCGACTGGGCGGAACAGTTAGGTTTCCAACAGCTGGGCATCACTGATATTGATTTAAGTGAGGATGCGGCGCGTTTGGATGCCTTTTTGGCGGCTGGCTATCATGGTGAAATGGCCTATATGGCCAGCCATGGCAGCAAGCGTTCACGTCCTGATGAGTTGGTGCCAGGTACGCTGCGAGTGATTTCTGTACGAATGGATTATCTGCCAGAGGATAGCCAAATGGCACAGGTGCTGGCTGCACCAGAGAAAGCGTATATATCCCGTTATGCATTAGGCCGTGACTACCATAAATTAATCCGTAAACGCTTGCAGACGCTGGCTGAGAAAATTACTGCAGCCATTGGCCCCTTTGGCTATCGCGCATTTGTCGACAGCGCGCCGGTGTTAGAAAAACCTTTAGCGCGTAAAGCGGGTTTAGGCTGGATGGGCAAGAACACCTTAATTTTAAACCGTAAAGCCGGCAGTTGGTTCTTTTTGGGCGAGTTGCTGGTTGATTTACCTTTGCCCATTGATGAGCCGAACGACCGCGATCACTGTGGTCGTTGCACGGCCTGCTTAGAAGTGTGTCCCACTCAGGCCTTTGTTGGCGAGCGAGTACTGGATGCACGGCGCTGTATTTCCTATTTAACCATTGAGTTAAAAGGGTCGATCCCAGAAGAGTTACGCCCGTTAATGGGCAATCGTGTGTTTGGTTGTGATGACTGTCAATTGGTCTGTCCGTGGAACCGTTTTGCTAAACCAACCCAAGAAGATGATTTTCAGCCCCGCCATCGTCTGGATAATACGACCTTGGCAGAATTGTTTATGTGGACTGAAGAGCAGTTTTTGCGCCGTACTCAAGGTTCGCCGATTCGGCGCACCGGTTATGAGCGCTGGTTACGTAATTTAGCCGTGGGCTTAGGTAATGCACCCACCACCATTGCAGTTGTAGAGGCATTGCGGGCGCGCCTTGAAGATCCGTCTGAGTTGGTGCAAGAACATGTGCGCTGGGCCTTACAGCAGCATCAGTAAAGCGGGTAGATCAGTTGTAGCGCTGTTCAATCGGTTGTTTTGATGTCTGCTTGGTGGTGATTTTGCTAAAGCTTGGCACGACTCAAGCCAAGTGCTGTAAAAATCGCTATCATAGCCACCTCTTTAGACCCTTTTAGTGCTGTAAAATATCATGACAGAATACGATTATCAGTTGGCGTGGGGCATTTATGCCGTATCGGCTTTAGGCTGTTTATTTGCTTGGTTTTATTTCACCGGTTGGATGTGGCGCTATGTACGTGAGCCGTTACGGATATTAGTCGCAGTTCTTTTATTTACTCCCACTGTGGTTGATCCTGCCCGTGATTTTTATGCGCCAGCAATTGCCATAACAGTGATGGATTTACTGTTTAATGTCAGTAATGACGCTTGGCGCTCGATAGCGGACTTGGTGATGTATGGGGTAATGGCGTTTGCTGTTTATGCTGTTTTTATTTTGTTGCGTTGGTTGATCATTCGTAATAAACACAGTGCCCAAAAAGCTGCGCAGCGCCAGAATTTGATGAATAGGGCCATGAGTTAGAGCTTCGTTTGACGGTGCAGAATAAGTTCGCTGTAGAAAATGAAAACTCGCACGCAGATTTTGTCGCGCAGCGTTAGAGGAGTCTGTTATGTGTGAATTACTGGGTATGAGCGCTAATGTGCCAACTGATGTGGTGTTTAGTTTTACTGGCTTGATGCAGCGTGGTGGTCGCACAGGGCCGCACCGCGATGGTTGGGGTATTGGTTTTTATGAAGGGCGCGGTTTGCGTTTATTTCAAGATCCACAAGCCAGTGCGGAGTCAGAAATTGCTCGTTTAGTGCAGCGCTATCCGATTAAAAGCGAAACTGTGATTGGACATATCCGTCAGGCCAATGTGGGTGCAGTGAGTTTAGCCAATACCCATCCGTTTATGCGTGAAATGTGGGGGCGTAACTGGTGTTTTGCCCATAATGGGCAGTTGGCTGACTTTGCGCCAACTGCAGGTATGTATCAGCCGGTAGGGGATACTGACAGTGAAGCGGCGTTTTGTGATCTGTTAAACCGTTTGCGCAATGCCTGTACTGAGCGGTGCTGTATTGAGCAGTTTTTGCCAGTAATTATTGCGGCTTGCCAAGAGTATCGTCGCAAAGGTGTATTTAACTGCTTGCTGAGTAATGGTGACTGGTTGTTTAGTTTTTGTACCACTAAGCTAGCGCATATTACCCGTCGCGCGCCTTTTGGCCCGGCGACGTTGAAAGATGCCGATGTCAGTGTGGACTTTCATGCTGAAACTACGCCCAATGATATTGTGACTGTACTGGCGACAGAGCCGTTAACTGACAATGAAAAATGGCATCTGTATCAGCCAGGTGAATGGATCCTGTGGCGCGGCGGTGAGATTGTTGCTCAAGGTTGTTAGCATAACAAGCAAAAGCTAGGGCAAGCTCTGTGCATGACCCAGCGCGCTAGTATCACTCTTCCCTCAACGGGTCTTCCTGACCCGATTCGGGCGCTGCGCCATCCATGGCTACGCTTGCCGTGATACCAGCGCGCTGGGTCTTGAACATTGGTGTTGCTGGTGAGTGTGTGAGAAAGATGTTGTGATTGCTGGCTTTCACGAATTGTTTTGCAATAGTGAGCACGCCGCAGAGGGTCAATGAGTGTTTCGGGGTCGATGTGGTGAGCGCAGCCAAGGATGGCGTAGCGCCGGAGTTGAACCCTGGATGGGTTCATCGACGGATGAACACCGACCCCGAAGTACGGCATGCACCGTACAAACCAACGAAACTAAAAATATCTTAACGCTGAATCGTCTTGATTAAATCTTCAGGAGTAATATGGCCAACAACGCCGGCGTTAGTTTGGCTGCTGCCCAGTTGCGGCATATTCAGAATATGGCCTTTCATCTTGCCGATAATATGCATTTCACACGGTTTACAATCAAACTTCAGAGTTAACACCTCATCACCATGAATCAGCTGCATATCCTTTACTTTAGTGCGTACCCCAGTGACACCTTTGGCTTGTTTAGGACACAAATTAAAGGAGAAACGTAAACAGTGCTTAGTGATCATCACCGGCACTTCACCCGCTTCTTCATGGGCCTCATAGGCAGCATCAATCAGTTGCACCCCATAACGGTGATAAAACGCCCGCGCCTTTTCATTGTAAACGTTGGCCAAAAAGGTCAAATGCGACTCCGGATACACCGGCGGTGGATCGCTGACGGGTTTACGGAAACCTTGCGGATGCGCGGCAACACGAGCAGTGGTTAACGCCTCAATGGCTTCACGACGCAAGGCTTTCAGCTGTGAGCCTGGGATAAACCACGCCTGTTGCGCTTGAATATCCACACCCTGAGCATGATAAATCGTGGTACCTAATTTAGTTAAAGTATCTTCCAATTGTGCGCTAAAGCTTTTTCTGGGTTGCTGGCGGCATTGAAAGGACCAACCAGGTGAACACTCACGCTCACCCCTTCTTCACTGGTCGCGGTCAAGGTTAACTGCTGCTGATCCAACTGCACTTGCCAATCCACTAACACGCGGCGCTCAGCGGACTTTTTCAGCAAAGCCTGCTGCCAATTGTGATCCATATTGCGATTGAGCTGATACGGCGGGCGCAGCTGTTTTAACTCAGCCGGCATCTCATTGGGCACCACGCGGTACTGACGTACCATCTGACCGTCTTGCTCATATTCACAAATCTGCTGCACGGTATTGGCGCGGAAACCAACCACTTCACGCTTATATAAAACATTTAAACCATCGCCATTACTCAATGGTTCAGTGGTTTGTACGCTGATATCGCTTTTGCCCACCCCAAGAATCTCACCCACCGGTAAGCCAATAAATTTCGGCGAATCAAAGGCGCCAATATCAATTTTTCGCTCACTGACAAAGTAATCGGTGCTGCCGCGGTGGAAAGTTTTATCTGGATCTGGGGCAAAAAAGTGCTCGGTAAAGCCACTGGAGGAACGGGCCAAATCAGGGCGATCCAAGAGAATCTCATCCAGCTGCTGACGATAATAAGCAGTGATATTCTTCACATAAGTGATGTCTTTGTAGCGCCCTTCAATCTTAAAGGAACGTACGCCAGCATCGACCAAATCACGCAAGTTGGCGCTTTGGTTGTTGTCCTTCATCGACAGCAAATGCTTATCGTACGCCACCACGCGGCCTTCATCGTCTTTTAAGGTGTAAGGCAAACGGCAGGCTTGCGAGCAATCACCGCGGTTGGCGCTGCGTCCGGTCTGCGCATGGGAAATATTACACTGTCCAGAAAACGCCACGCAGAGCGCACCATGAATAAAGAACTCAATGGCTGAATCGACATTTTGGCTGATCTCACGGATTTCTTGCAGATTCAGCTCACGAGCTAACACCAGCTGGGAAAAGCCCGCCTGGGAGAGAAACTTAGCTTTCTCCAGAGTGCGAATATCGGTCTGGGTACTGGCATGGATCTCCAATGGCGGCAGATCCATTTCCATCACGCCTAAGTCCTGCACAATCACCGCATCCACACCAATCTCATACAGCTGCCACAGCAACTGCCGCGCAGGCTCCAACTCATCATCATGCAAAATGGTATTGATGGTGACAAACACCTTGGCGTGAAATAAATGAGCAAACTCAACCAGCTCAGCAATATCGCTTAGGCTGTTGCTGGCGTTATGCCGCGCGCCAAAGCTTGGCCCGCCGATATAAACCGCATCAGCGCCATGTAAAATGGCTTCTTTCGCAATAGTGGCATCGCGGGCAGGACTGAGTAACTCAAGGTGGTGCAGAGGTAAAGACATAGTTTTAAGAGTTCAAATAGATAAGAGGCTGTGCAGTGTGCGGCAGGATCGACAGGCCGCTACCAAGCAATAATTTAGATCCACGCAGTTTACCACAGAGCAACGCTATTTTCGGGGATTAACTTGCTGGATGAACATGCGGGGTGAGCTTAAGGAATCAGCTCTAGGGGTTTACACGTAGGCTGTCCCTCTGCAGTGGATCATTGCACCACTGTGAATTGCACCGTGCCAGTTTGCCCCGTTTCATCCAGCACACTGAGCTGATAAATACCCGCCTGACTGAATAGATGATCAAAACTCTGTCCGTTTTCAGTGCTCAATAAAGGCCGACCATTCAGATACCACCACTGCTGAGCACCGCTGCCTTGAGCGGAAAAACGCAGATTTAATTCACTGTGCTGCCCGGGTGGCGCTTGTAGGCGATCATTTTCCTTTACTCCAACAATCTGCATCGGCTCACTGTGCATGGCCAGCGTTGGCGGGCAACTGGGGTCGATGGGCGCTAACCGGCTGCGCCGCTGTTCTTTTACTGGCAGCCACGGCTCTAAGGCTGCCGGCCACAGCGCAATCCGCTGCGGTTTAGCATTGGGGCAATGTTGCGCTACCCGTAAACCGTGTTGATTGAGCCACACCAGCGGCTGCAAATCATTACTAAAGCCATCACCCATGGTTAGCGTTGGTGGAACAGTGCCATTCAGGGTCCAAGCAAAACGCAGACGCCGACAGTTATCATCGTCCCGCGGCAGCTCTTGACCCAGCGGCCAACAGATCGCTGCAACACCCACCTCTTTGGGTTGTGGATTCGGCACCTCAGGCAGGCCATTTTGCCGGTCGCGGTGATTGAGCACATCATGCACCTGCAACAACAATGGCGTGGCTGAAGCTAAACCAAACTGGCCCGGCACCGGTGTGCCATCGGGACGGCCAATCCACACGCCAATTAAATAGCGAGAACTGACGCCCACCGCCCAAGCATCACGAAAACCGTAACTGGTGCCGGTTTTCCAGGCCAAGGGCGCACGCTCCACTAACTCCGCATGGGGATCACGATCCGGGCGGTGCTGCCCAGATAAAATCCGCCGCACAATCCACGCCGCACCGGGCGACATTAAGGGTTTCTCTTGTAAGGTTTGTTGCGGCTGAAAACGCAATTGCGCCACTTTGCCGTGCCGGGCAAAAGCGCTAAAACCACTGACCAGGTTTTCTAAACGGGTTCCCACGCCACCCAAAATCAACGCTAAATTCGGCTCCGCACCGCGGGGTAATAATAAAGGCACACCGGCATTACGCATTTCACCGGTAAAGCGCTTGGGGCCATAGGCTTCCATTAATTGCACCACGGGCAGATTCAAGGAACGTGACAAAGCTTGACTGGCGGAGACTGGCCCACTAAAACCTTGGGAGAAATTCCCCGGACGATAATCACTGCTGTGCCGCGGCACATCCTGCAATAACGACTCGGAGTGAATTAAACCGGCATCCAGGGTCAGCCCATATAAAAAAGGTTTCAGCGTTGAACCCGGTGAGCGGATTGCTTGCACCATATCCACATGACCAAAGCGTCGACTGTCTTCAATATCCAAGGAGCCTAGATAAGCTTGCACCGCCATGGTGTCATGTTCAACCACTACAATCGCCGCCGACGTACGCTCAGGCAAACGAGCACGCCAGCCCAGCAGCATCTCTTCTAAACGGCGCTGCAAGCTGGCGTCCAAAGTGGTTTCAATGACTGCAGGACTTTTAGCATGATTTAAACGGCGCGCCAGCAACGGTGCTAAAGACGGCGCCTCCCGCGGAGCCAACCAAACCGATTCTTGTAAGGCATCAGCAATCGCCGCCTGCGGCCAAACGTTAAACTGTGCTAAACGCTGGAGAATTTTATCCCGCGCCAGCTGTGCCCGCTGTGGATGACGATCAGGGCGTAACCGGCTCGGCGCTTGCGGCAATACCGCCAGCAAGGCCGCTTCCGCACGGCCTAAACTTTGCGGCGACTTGCCTAAATAAGCCCAACTGGCTGCCGCCACACCCTCTAAAGTGCCACCAAACGGCGCACGATTTAAATATAAGGTGAGAATTTCATCTTTCGAAAGGTGCCATTCCAATTGTGCAGTGCGCCACAGCTGACGCAATTTACCGCGCAAGGTCCGCGGGTGCGGATCCAGTAAGCGCGCCACCTGCATGGACAAGGTGCTGCCGCCAGACACAATGCTGCCAGCGCGCAAATTTTGCCATGCCGCACGGGCAATGGATAAAGGATTAATCCCCGGATGCTGATAGAACCAGCGGTCTTCATAACCCAGCAAGGCTTCAATATAGTACGGCGAGACGTGCTCCAGACGAATTGGATAACGCCAGACGCCATTCTTATCGGCAAAGCGCCACAGCGGTGTGCCGTCTTGGGCCAACACCACCCGCGCCATATCGTCTTTAGGTAAGGGTAAAGGGTCAAGGCGATCGGCGAGCAACAGCAGGCTGCAAAACAGCAGCATGCCTAAACTGGCCCAGCGTAATAGTCGCCAGTGACGCCCTTTGCCTGCTTGTTTCAAGTATCTCTCCCTTCGGAATGTTGCTGCGTTATTGCAAATTTAGCCATAAACAGCTCAGCGTACTACCAAGCTCATCAGCGAAACAATCAAGTTTGCTCCAATCCAGCACCTTTGACAAAAATCAAGACTTTTATACCCCACCCAGCCGTGACAAAATGGCCCGCACATTTATAAGTAGTTGAGATAACCCATGCAAGACAACGCAATCACACCTTGGTTACAAGAGATCCAAGCCAACTGGCTGCCACTGGTTTTCCAATACGGAAGCCAAGCCCTCTTAGCACTGGTTACCCTTGCTGTAGGTTGGTGGCTGATCAATCGCATTACTACAATGCTGAGCAATACCCTACACAAGCGTAAAGCTGACCCGATGTTGACCGGCTTTTTAGGCTCACTCAGCAACTCGCTACTGCGCATTCTGCTGCTACTCAGCGTAGCCGGGATGATAGGGATTGAAACCACGTCATTTATCGCCCTCGTTGGTGCGGCTGGTTTAGCTGTAGGTTTAGCTTTACAAGGCAGCCTCGCCAACTTTGCTGGGGGGGTGTTAATTTTGTTTTTACGTCCATTCCGCGCGGGTGATTATATTGAAGCTCAAGGTATTGCAGGTACTGTAGAAAGCATTCTGATTTTCCACACTCAGCTGCGTACCGCTGATAATAAAGTGATTATTTTACCCAATGGTGCATTGTCCAACGGGAGTATCACCAACTATTCAACCAAGCCAACCCGCCGGGTGGATATCAATGTCAGCATTGGCTACGGTGATGATATTAAACATGCTCGAAAAGTACTGCTTGAATTAGCTGCAGCGGATGAGCGCGTCCTTAAAGACCCCGCAGCTGTTGTTTATATGACTTCTCTTGGCGATAACGCGGTGAATATGTCGTTGCGTATGTGGACCAAGAGCGGAGATTTCTGGGGTGTGTTCTTTGCTATCCAAGAACAAACTAAAGAAGCCTTTGATCGCGAAGGCATTGTCTTCCCATACCCACAACGCACTGTGCATGTGCTTCAAATGCCAGAATAAAACCCTTCCATGTGCGGTCAATGCGGCCGCACATTTTTTCCCTTCCTCTCCACCTACCCTTTCTATCTCCTCCAGCACTTTGTAACTCTCGTAAATACTCAAGTAGCCTGCTGCGTGCCGTACTCCAGACTCGCAAAGCATATCAATGGTTCTAGCCGTGCCTCGCTGGTGCTGCGTCAAGCGTAGCCAAGGATGGCGCAGCGCCCGAATCGAGTCAGGATGACTCGTTGAGGGAAGAGCAGCATCAGCGAGGTATGGCATGCTCAAATATGGCTTACCAATATTGCTTGTCGTTTCTTGAAAGCAAGAATCGTGCGTACCGTACTTCGGGGCAGGTGTTAATCCGTCGATGAACCCATCCAGGGTTCAACTCCGGCGCTACGCCATCCATGGCTTCGCTCACCACACCCACCCCGAAGTACTCGTTGACCATACGTATTGTTTGCCTGGTTGCATAAGTCTCTCTTAGAGCTACTGCCCAACAAATCTTTTGCTTGGAATAGACATAAAAGCTAAAGACTTATTCAACAGAGACTTGTTGCTCATTCGCAAACCACATCAATGGTTCAGCCGTGCCTCGCTGGTGCTGCGGCAAGCGCAGCCAGGGATGGCGCAGCGCCCGAATCGAGTCAGGATGACTCGTTGAGGGAAGAGCAGCACTAGCGAGGTACGGCACACACAAATACTGCTTGCTACTTCTTAAAACAAAAGTCGTGCATGCCGCACTTCAGGGCAGGTGTTAATCCGTCGATGAACCCATCCAGGGTTCAACTCCGGCGCTGCGCCATCCATGGCTTCGCTCACCACACCCACCCCGAAGCACTCGTTGACTATTTGTATTGTTTGCGGGATTGCATAAGCACCCTTCAAGATGTAAGCGACACCCACGCAACGCATTTAACAGAAACCTGTATCATTCGTAATCAAGTTTTAACAATTTCCATTAACTTATTGTGATTGAGTTAACACCATGAATGCCGCAAAGCGTTATGAGATCTTCCGCCGTTTTCAAGAAGACAATCCAAAACCCGAAACCGAACTGAACTTCAGTTCCAACTTTGAGTTGCTGATTGCCGTGATTTTATCCGCCCAAGCAACCGACGTTGGCGTGAACAAAGCCACCGACAAACTCTTTCCCGTGGCCAACACCCCAGAAGCCATGTATGCCCTTGGCTACGAAGGCTTATGTGAATACACCAAAACCATTGGCCTCTACCCCACCAAAACAAAAAACATCCTAGAAACCTGCCGCATCCTGATAGAACGACACAACAGCCAAGTGCCGGATACCCGCGCAGAGTTGGAAGCCTTACCCGGCGTTGGCCGCAAAACTGCCAACGTCGTACTCAACACCGCCTTTGGCCAAGTAGCCATGGCCGTCGACACTCATATTTTCCGGGTCAGCAACCGCACCAAAATCGCCACGGGAAAAAATGTTTTAGAAGTAGAAAAGAAACTGCTGCGGCTGGTGCCCAAAGAATTTTTATTAGACGCCCACCACTGGCTGATCCTGCATGGACGCTACGTCTGCCAAGCACGCAAGCCCCGTTGCGGCAGCTGCAGAATCGAAGATTTATGCGAGTTTAAAGAGAAAACGTCTGACGATTAGTTTTTATTATTGAAAGCTATCAAGCCTATTAATAAAATATTTTTTACCATTGCGTCTAGATGGGTTATAAGGTGCGCCAACGGAAACTCCCGTGTGCGAGGCTCTATCATGACTACCGAAGATTTAGATTTAGACGATGATGATTTCATTGCAGACGACATTGAAGAGATTGAAGAAGAACCTACTGTAGAGGTGGTTAAATGCAATCTATCTAAACGTCGCGTGATTGATAATCTGCTTGAAGAACGCCGCCTGCAAAAGCAGCTAGCCGAGTATGATTTCGATTTTGATTAATATGCCCTGCCTACGAGCCCGTTCCGGGCTCGTTTTAATTTCGCTTCCGGCGCTACGCCATCCTTGGCTTCGCTCACCACACCCACCCCGAAGCACTCGTTGACCATGTGTATTGTTTGCGTGGTTGCATAAGTCTCGCTTAGAGCTACTGCCCAACAAATCTTTTGCTTGGAGTAGACATAAAAGCTAAAGACTTATTCAACAGAGACTTGTTGCTCATTCGCAAACCACATCAATGGTTCTAGCCGTGCCTCGCTGGTGCTGCGGCAAGCGTAGCCAGGGATGGCGCAGCGCCCGAATCGAGCCAGGACGGCTCGTTGAGGGAAAAGCAGCACCAGCGAGGTACGGCAGGCACAAATATGGCTTACCAATATTGCTTGTCGTTTCTTGAAAACACGAATCGTGCGTGTCGCACTTCGGGGTAAGTGTTAATCCGTCGACGAACCCATCCAGGGTTCAACGCCGGCGCTGCGCCATCCTTGGCTTCGCTCACCACACCCACCCCGAAGCACTCGTTGACCATGTGTATTGTTTGCGGGATTGCATAAGTCTCCCTAACAGCTATTACTCAACAAAACCTTGAGATAAGCACGAACACTAAAGACCAAACATTACTTAATAGAGACCTACTACTGACTAGCAAACCACATCAATGGTTCTAGCCGTGCCTCGCTGGTGCTGCGGCAAGCGTAGCCAGGGATGGCGCAGCGCCCGAATCGAGCCACGCAAAAGCAATCGGCTGACTGTAACTGCTGCCCTGCCAACGTAAAAACACAGTACCCACCACTGCGCCAGTCACAGACGCCAATAACAGCGTCAAAGGTAAGATCTGCCAGCCACCCCAAGCACCCAACAGCGCCAGCAGTTTAAAATCGCCATAACCCAAGCCGTCCTTGCCGGTTAATAACTTAAATAACCAAAAAATCGACCACAGACTGAGATAACCAATAATTGCCCCCCAAAGCGCAGCAGATAGACTGACCAACAAGGCAAAACTATTCAGCACTAACCCCAACCAAAGCAACGGCAGCACCAACACATCCGGCACAATCTGTTGCTGTGCATCGATTAAACCCATGGCCAGCAAACCCCAGCTGAGCAACAACATCGCCAAGGCCTCCCAGCTCACGCCATACAGTGCGGCAATCAGTATCGACAACAGCGCACAGCCCAGTTCCACTAAGGGATAGCGTCGGCTGATCAGAGTTTTACAGCCAGAGCACTTGCCACGTAAAAGCAGCCAACTCAACAGTGGAATATTCTCCCAGGCTTTAATTTTATAAGCACAATTAGGGCAGCTGGAACGCGGCAGTAGCAAATTCACTGGCTCAAGCGCATCAGGTTCAGGTAACTCCAGCAACTCATAGGCTTGATTGCGCCAATCCGCCATCAGCATCTGCGGTAAACGCCACACCAGTACATTAATAAAGCTACCAATCAACAGGCCTAACAACCCTACACTGCTGATAAACAACAGACTATTGCTGCGCCACAACTCAATAATCGCCATAGATCCATCCTTTAGCGCAGCCCTTTAAACCACCGCACCCAGCTCAAAAATTGGCAAATACATTGCAATAATCAAACCGCCGACCAACACCCCTAACACCGACATAATCAGCGGCTCCAGCAAAGCGGTTAAGCTGTCAACAGCGTTATCCACTTCTGTTTCATAATGCTGCGCAACCTTATCCAGCATCGTATCCAAAGCACCCGACTCTTCACCGATGGCGGTCATCTGCACAGCCATGGCCGGAAACATCCCAGTACTGCGCATGGCAAAATGCAGCTGCAGTCCATTAGCAACATCCCCTTGCATCTGCTGCACAGCTGTTTTAAACAGCACATTGCCCACTGCGCCAGATACCGAATCCAGCGCATCCAACAAAGGTACTCCGGCGGCGAAAGTGGTCGCCAAAGTGCGGGCGAAACGTGCCACTGCTGCTTTATATAAAATATTGCCCAGCACTGGGGTTTTCAGTAGGCTGCGGTCCAATAGGTTGCGAAATTTAACCGAGGTGCGCTGTAAACGTTTAAGGACAAAAGCTGTCACTATTAAGGCCAACAGCAGCAGCCAACCATCACTTTGCAGGTATTCAGACAGCCCAATCACCAACAAAGTAAACCCCGGTAACTCAGCGCCAAAACTGCTAAACACCTCTTGAAACTGCGGCACCACTTTAATCAATAGAATTCCAGTCACTATCAGCGCCACAACAACCACGGCCAATGGGTAGCTCATGGCTTTTTTGATTTTAGACTTAAGTGCTTCCGTCTTTTCTTTGTAGGTGGCCACCCGTTCCAGCAAAGCCTCCAAAGTCCCTGACTGCTCACCCGACTCCACCAAGTTGCAGTACAACTCATCAAAGTGACGCGGATGCTGACGCAAGGCATTGGCAAAGTTATGTCCAGCTGCTATTTCGCTTTTTAACGCCGCAAGCAGTTTACGCATGGCGGGCTTCTCAACACTGTCGGCAATAATGTCAAAGGACTGCAACAGCGGCACGCCGGCCTTCATCATGGTGGCCATTTGCCGAGTAAACAGCGCAATATCCATTGGTTTAATCGCTTTACCGCTGCTGAGCAAAACGCGCCTGTGCTTACGTACTTTGCTGGGGGTGATACCTTGCTTACGCAACAGCGCCCTAACCAATAACGCATCTGGCGCAGTCATTTGCCCAGATACAACACTTCCTTGGCGATTGGTGCCCTGCCAGCTATACAAGCGCATTTTTGTCGAGTTCTTCGCCATGCTTTAATCCTGGGTCAGCCGATTAATTTCTGCCAGGCTGGTAACCCCTTGTGCCACTTTCAACAAGCCCGATGCACGTAAGCTGCTGAAACCTTCCTGACGAAGCTGCGCATTAATCTGCAATGAATTGCCTTCTGCTAGAATAATTTTCTGCAATGCGGGCGTGATTTTAACCACTTCATACACCCCAACCCGCCCTTTGTAGCCCTCATGGCACTGGTCACAGCCTTGCGGTTCATAGAGTTGCAATTGATCTATTTGCTCCAACCTAAAACCTTCTTTGCGTAACACCTCAGCCGGCAAACACAGCGGCTGCTTACAGCTGCACAAGCGACGGGCTAAGCGTTGAGCGATAATTAAACTGACCGAAGTGGCTAAATTAAACGCCGCCACACCCATATTGCGCAGGCGGGTGAGGGTTTCAGCGGCGCTATTGGTGTGCAGTGTCGACAGCACCCGATGCCCGGTTTGCGCCGCTTTAATCGCCACTTCTGCCGTTTCTAAGTCACGCACCTCACCGACCATAATCACATCTGGATCCTGGCGTAAAAAAGCCCGCAACGCGGTGGCAAATTCCAAGCCTTGCTTAGGGTTCACATTGACCTGATTAATGCCTTCAAGATTAATTTCCACTGGATCTTCAGCGGTGGAAATATTGATATCGCCGGTATTCAGCACTTTTAATCCGGCATATAAGGACAAAGTTTTTCCAGAACCAGTGGGGCCAGTCACCAAAATCATCCCTTGCGGCTGATTTAAAGCGTCCAGATACAACTGTTTTTGTGCATCGGTAAAGCCCAGTGCATCGATATCCATCTGCGCGCTACTGGAATCAAGGATTCGCAACACAATTTTCTCACCCCACAGGGTGGGCAAAGTGTTCACGCGAAAATCCACTGATTGGCTGGGAGAGACTTTTAACTTTATCCGTCCATCTTGCGGTTTGCGGCGCTCAGAGATATCCATATTGGCCATGATTTTCAATCGCGCAGCAATGCGTTCACGCAACTGCACCGGTGGTTTGGCCTTTTCATGCAACACCCCGTCGGTGCGAAAACGCACGCGATAGATGTTCTCATAAGGTTCAAAGTGCAAATCAGATGACCCGCCTTTAATGGCATCCAGCAGCATTTTATGGACAAAACGCACCACTGGTGTTTCATCACTGGCCTCGGTTTGCAGCAGATCAGCAGGCTCAACTTGCTCCACTGCCAAGCCATCCAGTTCTGTATCCGCCAGACCATCAAGACCACCGCTGGCCGACTCATACAACTTATCAATGGCATAGCCCAGCTTGTCGTCTTCCACCAACAGCGGCTCAACGGTGACTCCAGAACTGAACTGAATATCATCAATGGCCTGATAATTACCCGGGTCAGAAGTCGCCACATAGAGGGTGTTTTCACGCTTATACAACGGCAGAATGCGGTGTTGGCGCGCCAGCTTCTCGCTAATTAGATTTTTCTGACTGTTTTCAACACTGACTGTATTTAAATCAAGTGAGGCCACACCAAACTGATCGGCGAGCAGATCCATCAAGGCGCGACTGGCCACCAGTTTATTTTGTACCAGCCAAGTCACTAAGTGCGTGTGATGCTGTTGCGCATCCAGCACCGCTTGCTGAGCTATGTCCACATCCAGTAAGCCTGCCTCCACCACCTGTCGAGCCAAGCCCAGTAAATTAAAATCAGCATCCATGCTTTTCATCCTGTACACCTTCCTTGGGTACAACAGGATTATTTATAGACCAGGACTGGCAAAGGGCTAATTTTTCTAACCACTTTCCTCTAAGCCTTAAGTTTAGCCCGCACGGCAAAAATTCTTTACTAAGCTGCACACTAGAGGCAGATAACAACGACTGCTGTTGGGCATGGGGCTCAACATGGCCTCAACGACAAACAACAATTCACAACAAGCGACAATTAACAAAAAACGACGCGAGGTTTTTCTTAACCTAAGTGTTTTTACTGTGCTTTGCTGAGCATGGTAGAGATGGAGTTTTATCTGAAAATGGAGTTTCGATATGCATGCACACAGACAACAGGGCTTTACCCTGATTGAATTAATGATTGTGGTAGCGATTATTGGTATTTTAGCGGCAGTGGCGTTACCGGCTTATCAGGATTACACCACACGGGCGAAGATGTCAGAAGTCATCTTGGCGGGTTCGACGTGCCGCACAACTGTTTCGGAGGTGGTGCAGTCAGTAGGCTTACCCAGTGATGGCAACTGGGGCTGTGAGGCAGGCTCGGCAGACAATCCTGTCTCCAAGTACGTCCAGTCGGTAACAACCGATGCGACAGGTAAGATTATTATTACCACTGCTGGTTTTAATAATGATATTGATGGTCAGGAAGTTCATCTAATGCCTTGTACAAACGCAACAGGCGAGCAGTGTGATGAGCTAGCGAGCGGCACGCAAATAGCCCGATGGGAATGTGGACCAGCAGATCCTGATGCTCTCGATCCTAAATACTTGCCTGCCTCCTGCCGCTATGAGGTTGAGTCTGGATAGAGTTCAAATTTCTATGATCAACAAAAAAACGCCCTGTCCGACTGAGGGCGTTTACCCACCCGACTGTTTCGCGGTAAAACCCCGCTTGCGCAGTTCAGTCAGCAATAGCTCAAC
>CAJDVK010000012.1_pt1 | contig 39770 bp, 39 predicted proteins | sample 7391401 | NCBI WGS metagenome assembly CAJDVK01 (sample SAMEA7055696, study PRJEB34461) | soil metagenome | biome: terrestrial ecosystem; feature: Peninsula; material: soil | place: Antarctica | collected 2016
AAACGCAATCCAGATGTCGTGTCATGCCCAGATACAGTTCTTGCTCTTGCTCTTGCTCTTGCTCTTGCTCTTGCTTTGGCTTTGATGCAAACCCCAACACTGCAGTTTCCCCAGACGGGTGCTTGTGAGATAGAAACCCTAGGTGAGTAAGACTTATTAGCAGAGTGATCGCCTTTCATGTGCCAAGGCCGTTTAGATACTGTAGAATCCTCCGCTTATACTTCTATTAGCCTTGTTGATTCCATGAGGACTGCTATGTTCAGCCGTAATTTGACTATTGCCCGATATGACGCCGAGCTGTTTGATGCGATGGAGAAAGAAGCCCAGCGCCAAGAAGAGCACATTGAGCTGATTGCATCAGAAAACTACACCAGCCCTGCAGTAATGGAGGCACAAGGTTCTGTGCTGACCAACAAATACGCTGAAGGCTATCCAGGAAAGCGCTACTACGGTGGTTGTGAGTACGTTGATATTGTTGAGCAGCTCGCGATTGATCGCGCTAAAGAACTGTTTGGTGCCGATTACGCCAACGTGCAGCCCCATGCAGGCTCACAGGCCAACTCCGCTGTGTACTTAGCTTTACTTGAAGGTGGCGATACTATTTTAGGCATGAGCTTGGCCCACGGTGGTCACTTGACTCACGGTGCTAGCGTAAGCTCCTCTGGTAAACTCTACAATGCTGTGCAGTACGGTATTAATGATGCAGGCTTGATCGATTACGATGAAGTTGAGCGCTTGGCTGTAGAGCATCAGCCAAAAATGATTGTGGCCGGCTTCTCAGCTTATTCTCAGGTGCTGGATTTCCCACGCTTCCGTGAAATTGCTGACAAAGTAGGTGCTTACTTGTTTGTAGATATGGCTCACGTTGCTGGCTTGGTTGCGGCAGGTGAGTATCCGAACCCAGTGCCCTATGCCGATGTGGTTACAACAACAACGCACAAAACCCTACGTGGCCCACGTGGTGGCTTGATTCTGGCCCGTGCCAACGAAGAAATTGAGAAAAAACTTAACTCGGCAGTGTTCCCAGGTACCCAAGGTGGTCCACTGGAGCATGTGATTGCAGGTAAGGCAATTTGCTTTAAAGAAGCGTTAGAGCCTGAGTTTAAGGTGTATCAGCAACAAGTGGTTAAAAACGCCCAAACCATGGCCAACGTCTTTATGGACTTTAGGTGAAGCCTTTATTACCGTGAACAAAAATTCCGTACCCAATGACCCACGCTCACCTTTTGTAACCTCTGGTTTGCGTATCGGCACACCTGCGGTGACCACCCGTGGCTTTAAAGAAGACGAGTGCCGCGAGTTGGCTGGCTGGATTTGCGATATCCTCGACAATATGGGTGATGCCTCTGTGATTGATGCGGTACGCGCTAAAGTTAAAGCAGTGTGTGCGAAATTCCCGGTATACGTGGACTAAATCGTCGCTGCTCAGAAAACCCAGCTTCGGCTGGGTTTTTTTGTCTTTGCTAGTCAATTTATTGCCTTAGAGTTGGTTTTTAGTAAAGAGTGTTTTTGACAGTATTTTAAAGTCAGCATAAGCGCGCTAGAAAGGCCTAAGAGGATTTATATAAAATGGACTGCTGGGTCAGGGTATTTGAGTAAAATCGCCGCTGTTTTAGCTGTGCGAGTGCCGCGTTATTTTCGCAGGGAATCTGATGACTGTTGTTTTGATATTGCATGGGCTGTTGGTATTGGCGTTTACCACGCGTATTTTGTTGCGTGATGATTTATCACCGCCGGGCCGTTTGGCGTGGTTTGTTGTGTTAAATCTACTGCCTTACTTTGGCAGTGTGATTTATTTTCTATTTGGCGAAATTGATATTGGTAACCGTGCCAATAAGCGCCACGCTGAAATTTTTTCTGAAATAAACACCAAAGCGGCGAGGTTAATGGGTCAGGCTGACAGCAGTCACGCACTGATTAAGCGGGTATACCGGCCAGCGTTTCAATATGCAGGTTCGATTAACGGGTTTCACCCCTTTGCTGGTAATACAGCGCAACTGATGGCTAACAGCGATACCACCCTCAATCAACTGGTGGCTGACATTGATGCAGCTACTGATCATGTGCATGTGTTGTATTACATCTGGCTCACTGACCATACCGGCACAGAGTTGGCCGAAGCCTTGATTCGGGCAGCGCAAAGAGGTGTCACGTGTCGTGCTATGGCGGATGGCCTCGGTTCGCGCGCTTTGATCAAGTCTGCAGTATGGCAGCGGATGCAAGACGCTGGGGTGCAAGTAGCTGTAGCGTTGCCGTTTAATAATTTATTGCGGGTTATTTTAGCCAGTCGTTTTGATTTACGTAATCATCGTAAAATCAGTGTGATTGATGGCCGTATTACCTACTGTGGCAGTAGCAACTCAGCAGACCCAGAGTTTCTGGTTAAGGAAAAATACGGGCCATGGATTGATATTATGTTGCGCTTTGAAGGACCAGTGGTGGCGCAGAATCAGTTATTGTTCGCCAGTGACTGGATGCATGCTACCGGCGAATCGCTGGATGTGATTCCATTGCCTGCCGCTGTGCCGACGCCTGTTAATGGTGGTTTTCCTGCACAAGTGATGGGGGTCGGGCCCACTGAGCGGCGCGGTGCCACGCCACAATTGTTTGCTACTTTATTTGCCTGTGCCGAGCACACTTTGACCTTGACCACGCCTTATTTTGTGCCAGATGCGACAGTGCTAGAAGCCTTGTGCGCTGCTGCTTATCGTGGGGTTAAGGTGACCCTGATTTACCCGAAGGTGAATGACAGCTGGATTGTCGCCGCTGCCAGTCGCAGTTATTACCATAAATTGCTTGATGCGGGCTGTGTGATTTATGAGCACAGAGTAGGGTTGCTGCACGCTAAAACACTGACAGTGGATGGCAAGGTCAGTCTAATCGGCTCTTCTAACCTTGACCTGCGCAGCTTTGATCTCAACTATGAAAATAACATTTTGTTGCAAGATGAGCACACCACTCAAGCCATTACTCAGCGTCAGCAGGAGTATTTAGCGGATTCAGATAGGGTTCATTTAAGCGCAGTCTTGGCTTGGCGTTATTATCGCAGAGTGTGGAATAATGTGATCGCGACCATAGGGCCGGTGCTCTAAGTAACAATAAGCGCTTACTTTGTCTTTGCTATTGCTCGGGGTGGGGCGCGAGTTTGGCCAAGAAGTATGACTCAAGTGGTGCAATCACCCTTTGCCAGTGAGCGTGAGTGCTATTGGCAAAGGAGAGAGGCTGAAACCTAAGACTATTAGGGCAGTGTTGGGCTGTTATAGAAGCCTTGCAACACGTCAATTAAATAGCCTAAGTCCTGACTGCCGGCCAGTTCACGTATTGAGTGCATGGCAAAGGTTGCTGCGCCAATATCAATGGTCTGGATACCCAGTTGACCTGCGGTAATTGGACCAATGGTTGAGCCACAGCCCATATCACTGCGAGTGACAAAGCTTTGCACAGGAATGTTTGCTTGTTGGCAGAGCAGTCTAAAGAAACTGGAGGTTTCACTGTTGGTAGCATAGCGCTGGTTAGCGTTGATTTTAATCACCGGCCCGTGATTGAGCAGTGGGCCGTGGTTGTCGTCATGCTTATCAGCATAGTTGGGGTGGATGCCGTGGGCGTTATCTGCCGAGATCAGTAGCGAGTGCTGTAGGCAACGAACAAAGTCTTCTTCTGAGCCCAATACGCGGCGTAGCACTTGTTCTAAAAAGGGTCCATCGGCCCCGCAGGCAGAGTTGGAGCCCACTTCTTCGTGGTCAGTGCAGACTAAAACCTGAGTATGCTGAGCATCGCTATTGAGTAGCGCCTGTAAACCTGCGTAGCACGACAGTAAGTTATCCAGCCGTGCACCGGCGATAAAATCCTGGTTAAGCCCGATTACTGCGGCGGGCTGGCTGTCATAAAAGCACAGTTCATAGTCCAAGATGCTGGCGTCACTAATATTGTGTTCCCGTTGCAATTGCTCAGAGAGCAGAGCGCGGAAATCTTTACTTTCCTCACCATGCAGCTGGGCTAAAATTGGCGGTAACTCTGTTTGTGCATTAATTTCCCAGCCGGTATTGGCTTCACGATTGAGGTGAATGGCGAGGCTGGGAATGGTGGCAATGGCCTGTTTGAAATCAATTAAGCGGCTTTGCAATTGCTCATTTTGCTTAAAAGTGACGCGGCCTGCTAAGGAGAGGTCGCGGTCAAACCAAGGGCTGAGCAGAACGCCGCCATACACTTCAACGCCCAACTGCCAGTAACTGTGGCAGGTGACTTCTGGTTGGGGTTTTACTTTTAAGCATGGGCTGTCGGTGTGCGCGCCAACCATGCGGATCCCTTGTGCAATGGGATCTTGTTGGCCCAGCTGAATGGCAATAATCGAAGAATCATTGCGGGTAATGTAATACCGCCCCTGGGGTTTTAACTGCCAGCTTTCCCGCTCATCGAGGGCTTGGTAGCCCGCCGCTTGCAGTGCTTGGCACATGCTTTGGGTGGCATGGAAGGGGCTGGGTGAGTTGTTAATAAAATCCAATAAACCTTGGCTGGGCGTACTGCGCATAAGAGCTCCGACAATTAATTCAATCGCAAAAGTTTAGCACTGTTCGCGCCGTGAGGCGAAAGGCTGCTGTCAGTGAGCCCTATGGCTTTACCTCTTACGGCAAATATATGGCGTTATTTGTTTAGTTTTGCACGGGGTGCGCAATGGGCCAGAGTTTAATGGCTGCACCTTGTGCCGGCCAGAGCAGCAACTGCTGGTGTTCAGCAAACTCCCAGCGTTGCACTTGGCTTAAGGAAGCTAGAAAACGTTGCTCTTGCTCCATCAGTGCTGGGGCGCAGAGCTTGCGGGTGGTGGCAATATTACTCAAAGTGAAAGCGTTGCCCTTGAGCTGATAGTCAGCCGACCAGTTGTTGCAGCCGGCAAGACCCGCAGCCCGTTGTTCATCAATTAAAGTTAAGGTCAGCATGCTGCGGTCAATCAGTGGCCGTTCGCCAATCCACTCGACTTGATAACTTTGGGTGCTAGTAAGTTGTGGGTTGGCTAAGCTGGAGCATGCGCTTAATGCAGCGACGGTGCAGGCCAGTAGTAGTTTGTTGAGCATTATCAATAGGTTCCAAGAGTGATTAGGGTTGAGCGTCAGGCTTCCGACTGTTGGCAGTTACGGCACAGATGGCGGCCAGCACGGTTTGCCCAACCCAGTTCGACTAGCCGTTGCTCTGCCGCCGGCTCTTGGGCTGCGGTGCCGAGGCTTGCATCCACGGCAAATTCTAACTCCAGCATGGCGCTGCAGCCATCGCACTTTACTTGCCAAGTGTGAATGGCCAGTTCTTTAAAAGCTGGACCTGTGGCTACAGCAATCCACTGGCCTGGAGGATTAATTAAATGGCGAACTTTAGTCACTTTCAGGCGCATGCTCAGTGACTTGCTGCCCTTAAGGCTGACCACTAAAGTGTCACCGCTGTGCATTGAGCCGCCTTGACCGGTGACTTGGTATTGCCCCGGGGCCAATGCGCGACACTCAGTGAGCGTGTGCTGCGGGCTGAGCAGGGTGTAACGAAAATCATGTTCGGCCATAGGGCCTCCAAATAACCAATAGCATAAAGAGTGCGGCTAACAAGGCAGCTGCACTTAATCGCGGGATTGTGGCCCTTGTTGCAGATGTTCGGAGCTGCAAAACCAGTTCTGGTTTCTTTTGATGGCACGATCCTGCGGCAAATGCACATTACAGTGTGCACAGCGCACCATGGTTTGTGCTGGGGTATCTTTTTTTGATAAAGAGGAGCGACTGTTAAAGCGGCGCCACAACCAAACACCGCCACCTATAATAATGGCCAGTAAAATTAAACGGGGTAAGCCCATTGTATTGTTCCTCGAGTACACAGTTAGGGTCAGAAATGCGCTAAGTGTACCTTTAACATGCCGTCCTTGGCATATTGTTTTAGCCGTTTAATGAACCTGTGGATCGGCTTTTAATTGCGCCCCCAGAGCGCGCATGTCATAACCGCTTGGCGCTTGGTAGACGCGCAAGTTGAACTCCGGCGCAATGGCTAGCAGGTGATCAAAAATATCGGACTGAATGCCTTCATATTCTGCCCAAACCACGGTTTTGGTAAAGCAGTAGATTTCGATTGGTAGCCCTTCGGAGGTTGGGCTGAGCTGGCGTACCATTAAAGACATGCCGGACTGGTGGATGCCTGGGTGGTTGCGAATGTACTTTTCCATATAGGCACGAAAGGTACCGATATTGGTCAGTCGCCGTGAATCTAAAGTGTCGCCGCTACTGGACTTAACATGCTGGCTGTTCCATTGGTTAAGTTCAGACAGTTTATCGTCGAAATAGCCTTTCATTAAGTTAAAGCGTTTTAAATGTTCAAGCTCTTCTGCAGTTAGAAAGTGAATGCTGTGCTGATCAATAAATAAACTGCGTTTAATCCGACGACCACCGCTTTCTTGCATGCCGCGCCAGTTAATAAAGGAATCACTGATAAAACGTTTGGTTGGAATAGTGGTAATGGTTTTATCCCAGTTCTGGATTCTTACCGTGTGTAAGGCAATATCAATCACATCACCATCGGCATTAAACTGTGGCATTTCTATCCAGTCGCCGACGCGAATCATATCGCCAGAGGAGATTTGTACGCTGGCCACCAGTGACAGCAGGGTGTCTTGGAAAATCAACATCACAACCGCAGCCATGGCACCCAACCCGGAGAGAAGGATCAGTGGTGAGCGGTCAATGAGGGTTGCCACAATAAGTATAGTGGCAATCGCATAGATCACGATTTTAATGATCTGTAGGTAGCCCTTAATCGGTTTTAAAAATGCGTTTCTGCGGCGCAAATACAAGACATTAACGATTTCAAGTGCAGCGCCTAAGGCCAAGGCAATGGTTAAAATAATAAAGCCGCCGGCAACGTTTTTAACCACAGCAACGACTGCTACAGGTAAGCCAGGGATAACTCCAATACTTGAGGTGATAATCAGTGCTGGGACAATATTGGACAGGCGTTTAACAATGCCGAAATCATTGCGCTGTGCACCAGTACGCATTAGCAGCTTATAAAAGCCGCGGACTAAAATATGTTTAACCAGCCAGTTGGCCAGTACCGCGATTGAGATTAAAACCAGTACCGCAACTAATGTTTCAAGTTGTGGGTATTGATCGAATACTGCTAGCCAAGACAGTACCTCTTCTTGCATGTTTTCTTGCATGTTGCGCTCCTTAATAGAACCAAAACTTAATAAGCAGATCAACGCTATTAAATTGCTGTGTGATGTTGCTAGCGATTAGAGTTAGTAGGGGTTATAGCTTGTACGTTTAGGGTTAAATAACCATCAGCTAAGCGGGCTTGTAGGGTTTGCTCGGTGTGTACGCCATGGACACTGGAGATCACCTGTTGTTCATCTGCACTGCTAAGAATGCTGTAGCCGCGCTCTAGGGTCGCTAACGGACTGACCACCTGTAAAGTTTGCACGAGGCTGTGCAAGCTTTGCTTGGCGTATTTCAGATTCTGCTCAGAGGCACGAACTAAACGTTGCTGCAAAACAGACAACTGCTGCTGGTGGGCAGATAAGGCCACTTGCGGGTGCTGGACAGCGAGGCGTGCGTGTTGGTGATTCACCCTTTGGCTGCGTTGTGCAATGCTGGCTTGCATGGCTCGTTGCAAGCGCTGACTTAAATCATCAAGGCGTTGATTGTGCTGCTCTAAACGTTCCCGTGGGTGGCGTAAGCGCTGGCGCAAGTGCTGCAGCTGTATGTGTTTGCGGGTTAGAGCTTCATGCATACGCAAGCTGAGTTGGCGCTCGGTACTGCGCAGTTGGGTCAATAGTTCATCGCGGTCTGGTGCGAGCAATTCAGCGGCGGCGGATGGGGTTGGCGCACGCACATCAGCAACAAAGTCACTGATGGAGACATCTGTCTCATGGCCGACCGCGCTGACAATGGGTGTTTGGCAGGCCGCGATAGCGCGAGCCACCGCTTCTTCATTAAAACACCAAAGATCTTCTAAAGAGCCACCACCACGGGCCAGAATAATGGCGTCGTATTGCCCTCGATCGGCTAAGGCGAGGGCACGTACAATTTGCGCGGTGGCTTCGCGACCCTGCACTGCGGTAGGAATTAAGCTGAGTTGCACATGGGGCGCACGTCGGGCAAAAACACTGACGATATCATGCAGTACTGCGCCTGATGGTGAAGTGACGATACCAATCCTGTGTGGGTATTTTGGCAACTGCTGTTTGCGCTCTTGATTGAATAAGCCTTCAGTTTGCAAAGCAGTCTTCAGCGCTTCAAAGGCTAAACGTAAGGCGCCGTCCCCAGCGGGTTCGACACTGTCGAGAATCATTTGGTAGTCGCCGCGGCCTTCATATAAGGAAACGCGGCCACGCACCCGCACCAATAGACCGTCGCCTAGTAATTCACGGACGCGGCTGGCCTGTTGTCTAAAAATAGCGCAGCGCACCTGGGCATTGCGGTCTTTTAAAGTGAAGTAGATATGACCAGAAGCAGGGCGGGCAATATTAGACAGCTCGCCTTCAACCCAAATTTTCGGGAAGACGTCTTCAAGTAATAAGCGGGCGCGTTGATTAAGTTGGCTGACAGTGAGCACTTCACGGTCAAGGCCTAGGCGCTGGAAAGGATCAGTAAGCATGGGCGAATAATAAAGCAAGCACTGGCTATATGCGAGGCCTTGCTGTGCAAAGCTAGCAGATCATGCTGAATCTATTTTTTAACATTTGCTTGGTTATTTTGCCAGCCTATGGTATAAAACGCGCCGCTCTACTCGAATTGATAGATTTGACTGAGCTTTAAAATCCACACACATATCGACACGAGTTTCTGGGTGCCTTCGGGTTGAGATTCGGGATATGTGGAGGCCTAACCCGTATTATTATTTTAGGAATAATCATGACCGAACAAGTCACAATGCGCGACATGTTGAAAGCTGGTGTACACTTTGGCCACCAAACTCGCTACTGGAACCCGAAAATGGGTAAGTATATTTTCGGTGCGCGCAACAAGATTCACATCATCAACTTAGAAAAAACTTTACCGATGTTCAACGAAGCAATGGATTTCGTTGAGAAACTCGCATCAGGTAAAAACAAGATTCTATTTGTTGGCACCAAGCGTTCTGCCAGCAAAATTATTCAAGAGCAAGCGACACGTTGCAACATGCCTTACGTTAACCATCGCTGGTTAGGTGGTATGCTGACCAACTACAAAACCATTCGTGACTCCATCAAGCGTCTGCGTGACTTAGAAGCACAAGCTGAAGACGGTACCTTTGAGAAGCTGACCAAAAAAGAAGCTTTAATGCGTACCCGTGATTTAGAGAAGCTTGAGCGCAGTATCGGTGGTATCAAAGAAATGGGCGGCTTGCCTGATGCAATGTTTGTTGTTGACGTTGATCATGAGCGCATTGCCATCAGCGAAGCCAATAAGCTGGGCATCCCAGTGATTGGTGTAGTTGATAGTAACAGCAGCCCAGATGGTGTTGATTACATCATCCCAGGTAATGATGACGCAATCCGTGCGGTGCAATTGTATCTGAACGCAGCAGCTGACTGTGTTTTACGTGCGCGTCAAGGCAGTGCAACCACTGCTGAAGAGTTTGTTGAGGTGGTTGAGGGTTAATTCCCTGTAAGTCCACACGCGACATAAAAAGGGGGCTCGGCCCCCTTTTTGCCTGATTTAAGAGGCAGTTTCCAACTGCCGTAAAGACTGATTTTAAGAGGATTTTGAATATGACTCAGATCACTGCTGCTCTGGTAAAAGAACTGCGTGAGCGTACTGGCCAAGGCATGATGGACTGCAAGAAAGCACTGGAGAAATCCGGTGGTGATATTGAGAAAGCCATTGATGACATGCGTGCTGCTGGTGCAATTAAAGCAGCAAGCAAAGCGGGCAACATTGCAGCTGAAGGTGCTATTGCAATTAAGGTAGCCGATGATAACAAGAGCGCAACGCTGATTGAAGTTAACTCACAAACTGACTTCTTGGCGTTACAAGATGACTTTAAAGCTTTTGTTAGCAGTTGCTTGGATGCCGCTGTTGCTGATCAGTCGTTAGATACTGAAGCGTTAATTGCTGCACAAGAAGCAGAGCGTGAAATTCTCGTGGCGAAGTGCGGTGAGAACGTCAATATTCGTCGTCTTGCACGTGTTGAAGGTGATGTGCTCGGTGCATACCTGCATGGTAACCGCATTGGTGCCGTGGTTGTGTTGCAAGGTGGCGATACAGAGCTGGCTAAAGACGTGGCAATGCACGTTGCCGCAAGCAACCCACAGTTTTTAGACCCAAGCCAAGTGCCTGAAGATGCGATCGCTAAAGAAAAAGAAATCTTTATGACGCTGAACGAAGATAAGATCAAGGGCAAGCCAGACAACATCGTGGAAAAAATGGTGGGTGGTCGGATTAACAAGTTCTTGGCCGAATCCAGTTTGGTTGAGCAAGATTTCGTTAAAAACCCAGAAGTGACCATTGGCAAGCTGGTTGAGCAGGCCGGTGCATCAATCGTCTCCTTTATCCGTTTTGAAGTGGGTGAAGGCATCGATCGTGGTGAAGAAATGGATTTTGCCGCTGAAGTTGCTGCGCAAGTGTCTGCTTCGAAGAAGTAAGCATAGATTTGCATCGAAAAGGCTGCCCGCAATTGCGTGCAGCCTTTTTTTTAAAAAAGACACTGTGCTTTAGAAGGCTGTCTTGTAACATATGCCCAATTAACAGAGTTGTTTGCCTTGACTGTGATCAGATGCATCGCAGAGGCTAAATAACACCCGCAGGAGATAATGAACATGGCTCAACAAGTCGGTGGACGCCAACCGCGCTATAAACGAATTTTACTGAAACTCAGTGGTGAGGCCTTAATGGGCTCTGAAGATTTCGGTATTGATCCTAAAGTGCTGGACCGCATGGCTTTAGAAATTGGTCAGCTGATTGGTATTGGTGTTCAAGTGGGCTTGGTGATTGGCGGCGGTAATTTATTCCGTGGCGCGGCTTTGTCGGCGGCTGGTATGGACCGTGTGACTGGCGACCATATGGGTATGCTAGCAACAGTGATGAACTCACTGGCTATGCGCGACGCTCTAGAGCGCTCTAATATCCCTGCCTTAGTTATGTCAGCTATTTCCATGGTGGGGGTAACCGATCATTATGACCGCCGCAAAGCCATGGGTCATCTAAAGCAAGGCAAGGTGGTGATTTTTTCTGCAGGTACCGGTAATCCATTCTTTACCACCGACTCAGCTGGTTGTTTACGTGGTATTGAAATCAATGCTGATGTGGTTCTTAAGGCAACTAAAGTCGATGGCGTATATACTGCTGATCCCCTTAAAGATCCAAATGCAGAAAAGTTCGATCATTTGACCTACGACGAAGTGTTGGATCGTAAATTGGAAGTGATGGATTTAACGGCAATTTTCTTGTGTCGAGATCACAATATGCCGTTACGCGTGTTTAATATGAACAAGCCAGGTGCGCTGCTCAATGTTGTTCTAGGCGGTGCGGAAGGCACTCTGATTGAGGAAGACAAGCAATGATCAATGAGATCAAAAAAGATGCACAATCACGTATGCAAAAATCTGTTGAGTCATTACAGACTGCTTTTGCCAAGATTCGTACGGGTCGTGCGCACCCCGGTATTTTAGATTCAGTGATGGTGCCTTACTACGGTAGCGATACGCCATTGAACCAGGTAGCGAACGTTACTGTAGAGGATTCGCGCACCTTAGCCTTGTCTGTGTTTGATAAAAGCATGATTCAAGCAGTTGAGAAGGCAATTATGATGTCTGACTTAGGCCTGAATCCTGCAACTTCCGGTGCCACTATTCGCGTACCTATGCCGGCTTTGACTGAAGAAACCCGTAAAAACTATACCCGTCAAGCGCGCCAAGAGAGTGAAAACGCTCGGGTAGCAGTACGTAATATCCGTCGTGATGCTTTAGCTCAACTGAAAGACTTAGTTAAAGATAAAGACATCAGCGAAGATGAAGAGCGTCGTGCAGCAGAAGACGTACAAAAAGTTACCGACCATGCTATTGAAGAAGTCGATCAGCTGTTAGCAGCTAAAGAAACTGATTTGATGGCGGTGTGATTTAGGGGCTGCGGTAATGAGCAAAACAACGCAGGATGCGCAGACTCTAGTCCCCCGTCATGTGGCGATTATTATGGATGGTAATAATCGCTGGGCGAAAAAACGTTTTTTGCCCGGCGCTGCTGGACATAAAGCTGGCATTGACGCTGTTCGTGCAGTGGTTGAGGTCTGCGCTGAGGCGGGCGTAGAGGTGTTGACCTTATTTGCTTTCTCCAGTGAGAATTGGCAGCGTCCAGCTTCTGAGGTCGGTGCTTTGATGGAGTTGTTTCTGATGGCCTTGCGCCGAGAAGCAAAAAGACTCGATCAAAACGGTATTCGTTTGCGTATTATTGGTGATCGCTCACGTTTCCATCCTGAGTTGCAAGCGGCTATGCAAGAAGCAGAGCAGCGCACGGCGCATCATTCTAAGTTTTTGTTGCAAGTGGCAGCCAATTACGGTGGCCAATGGGATATTGTGCAGGCTGCCCGGCAGCTTGCTCATTCTGTGCAGGCGGGGCAGTTGCAGCCGGACGATATTACTGCAGAGCATCTGCAGCAGTGCTTAAGTACAGGGCAGCAGCCGCTCCCAGACTTATGTATTCGGACCGGTGGTGAGCGTCGCATCAGTAATTTTTTATTGTGGCAGTTGGCCTACAGTGAACTCTATTTCTCCAGTCTGTTTTGGCCTGATTTCAAGCATCAAGCCATGCGTGATGCATTAGCAGACTTTTCTTCACGACAGCGTCGTTTTGGCAAGACCTGTGAACAAGTGGCTGCTGAAGGGCGTACATAATGCTTAAACAACGAATCATCACCGCGCTTTGGTTGGTACCTTTAGCTTTAATTGGTTTTTTTGCTTTGCAAGGCCCTGCTTTTTCTGCATTTATTACTGTGATAATAGCTTTGGCAGCTTGGGAGTGGGCACGTTTGGCAGGCTATGACACCTCAGCTCAGCGGATTACTTATGCTTTATTTGTGGCTTTAACCTTGTTCATGCTGAGTGCGATGAGCGCCTGGTTGATGCCGCTGTTCTACCTTGCTGGCATTTGGTGGTTGCTTGCTATTGCTATGGTAATAAGTTTCCCTGCTCGAACACATTTATGGGGTGGTAATCTGGGCAAGCGAGTGATGGGGTTAGTGATTCTTATCCCGGCCGGTCTTGGTTTGCTGGTACTGAAAGGGATGCCCAAAGGTAATCTGTTGATCTTAAGCGTCATGTTGCTGGTTTGGGGCGCAGATATTGGGGCGTATTTTTTCGGCCGTCGTTTTGGTAAGCGCAAACTGGCACCACGGGTGAGCCCGGGTAAAAGTTGGGCGGGTTTGTTCGGTGGTTTATTGAGCAGTTTATGCATTGCGCTGGGTTTAGCTGTGTACTTTAGTGTTCCCGCTAACCAGATTGTTGCTGTGCTGCTCGGTGCGGCTGTGGTCGTACTGTTTTCCGTGCTGGGTGACTTAACCGAAAGTATGTTTAAGCGCCAGCTAGGTATCAAGGACAGCAGTCAGTTGTTGCCAGGCCATGGCGGTATTTTAGACCGCATTGATAGCCTGACGGCAGCGGTACCGGTGTTTGTTTTATTGTTGTTGTTAAGCGGCTGGACTTTGCCTTGAGTACTGATACAGCACAGTTGCAGCAGATTACAGTGCTGGGGGCTACCGGCTCCATCGGCAGCAGTACTTTAGATGTCATTGCTCAGCACCCAGAGCGCTATCAAGCGTTTGCACTGACTGCTCACTCTCGGATTAACGAGCTTAAAGCCCTGTGCTTACGCTACCGTCCGCGCTTTGCTGTGGTCGCAGAGGCCGCTGATGCGCAGCGCCTACAAGGTGATTTACGCGCAGCAGGTGTGGCAACCGTGGTCTTAGTTGGGCCGCAGGGGTTATGTGAGGTTGCCGCGCATCCCGAGGTTGATGCAGTGATGGCGGCGATTGTCGGCGCTGCCGGTTTAGAGTCGGCTATGGCGGCGGTCACTGCTGGGAAAAAGATTCTGTTGGCCAATAAAGAGGCCTTGGTTATGTCTGGCGCACTCTTTATGGCTGCAGTGCATAAGCATGGTGCGCAATTATTGCCCATTGATAGTGAACACAATGCCATCTTTCAGTGTCTACCTTGTAATTATGCCGATGGCTTAGCGCCGGTGGGTGTGCGGCGTATTTTATTGACTGCATCCGGTGGGCCCTTTCGCAATAGCAGTTATCAAGAATTAGAACGGGTCACGCCGGCGCAAGCCTGTGCGCATCCAAACTGGTCCATGGGGCAGAAAATTTCTGTTGACTCCGCCAGTATGATGAATAAAGGCTTAGAGTTAATTGAGGCGTGTTGGTTGTTTGCTGCGCGTCCTGAGCAAGTGGAAGTGGTGATTCATCCGCAAAGTGTGATTCATTCGTTAGTGGATTATGTTGATGGTTCGATGCTGGCGCAGTTGGGTAATCCTGATATGCGTACGCCCATAGCCCATGCCATGGCGTGGCCAGAACGCATTAGCTCGGGTGTTGCGCCATTGGATTTGTGTGCTTTAGCGCGAATGGACTTTATCGCGCCAGATTTGCAACGCTTTGCCTGCTTGCGTTTGGCGATTGAAGCTGCACAAGCCGGTGGTACTGCACCCATTGCTTTAAATGCGGCCAATGAGGTGGCGGTGGCGGCATTTTTACAAGGACGTCTGCGCTTTACGCAAATACCCGAGCTGATCGAGGATGTTTTGAGTTTAGCGCGAGTCAATGCAGTGCAAAGTCTGGAGGGCGTGGTGGAGATTGATCAAGAAACCCGCCAGCAGGCCGATGTGTGGTTAAGTAAACAGTCGATACGAGCAGGTGGAAGGCTATGAGTGGTTTGTACATGTTGCTTGGCACACTGGTGGCATTAGGTGTGTTAGTGACCATCCATGAGTATGGCCATTTTTGGGTGGCGCGCCGCTGCGGGGTTAAAGTACTGCGTTTTTCTATCGGGTTTGGTACGCCTTTAGTGCGCTGGTACGATCGTCACGGTACCGAGTTTGTGCTGGCCATGATCCCGCTTGGCGGTTATGTGAAAATGCTGGATGAGCGCGAGACTAAGCTGAGCCCGGCAGAGTACAGTCAAGCGTTTAACCGTAAAACCGTTGGCCAGCGCATTGCGATTGTTGCGGCTGGACCTGCAGCGAACTTTGCTCTGGCTTTTGTGCTGTTTTGGTGTTTGGCAATGCTCGGCAGCCAGCAGGTTAAGCCGGTGATTGGTGCAGTTACAGCTGAAAGCTTGGCGCAGAACGCAGGTTTACAGGCGGGACAAGAAATTATTGCCGTGGATGGTCAAGCGGTAGCCGGTTGGACGGATGTGAACTTACGTTTGATCCAACGCATTGGCGACAGCGGTGATTTACGTATTGATGCGCAAGCCGAGGGAAGCTCAGCAGCCAGCACGTATACTGTTGCTTTAAGCCGTTGGTTGCATGGTGCTGATGAGCCCAACCCAATTGCTGAGTTGGGGATCCAGCCGTGGCGGCCTAAGGCGCTGGCTATTGTGAGCCAGCTTGACCCGAACGGCCCGGCGCAATATGCAGGTATGCAACTGCAGGATAAAATAGTTGCCATCGATGGTCAGCCAGTTGAAGATTGGCAAACAGTGGTTAACTATGTGCAAGCCCGCCCTGCAACAGCAGTGGAGTTTACTGTGGAGCGCACTGGGCAATTAAAAGAAGTGTCTGTGATGCTTGCGGCACAAGGTGCTAATGCGCAGCAACAGGGTTATTTAGGCGTGGGTGTTGCAGGCGGTGAATGGCCGCTGGACATGTTACGTGAAGTACGTTTTGGGCCGCTCGAAGCTGTGGTTGAAGGTGTGCAGCAGACTTGGACCATGAGCGCTTTAACTTTAGGCTCCTTAAAAAAGATGTTGTTTGGTCAACTCTCAGTAAAAAACTTGAGTGGACCGATAACCATTGCTAAAGTGGCTGGCGCATCTGCGGAAAGCGGCATTAGAAGCTTTTTAGGTTTTATGGCCTACCTAAGTATCAGTCTTGGAGTGCTGAATTTACTACCAATTCCTGTGCTTGATGGCGGACATCTGCTATTTTATCTTGTCGAACTGGTACGCGGACGACCTTTATCGGATCGTGTCCAGGCTTACGGGATGCAGATCGGTATCGCATTAGTACTTTGCGTTATGTTATTTGCGGTATTTAATGATTTAGCACGTTTGTAAAAAATACTGATTCGCTGCACTGCGGCGGGTTGTTTATATATATCGTTGAAATAGAAAGGTGTGCATGAAACGTCTGCTGCTACCTGCGGTAATATCCGCACTCATAATATCTGAAGCTCACGCTGCGCCCTTCACCGTCTCTGATATCCGTGTTAACGGTTTACAGCGTGTGTCTGCTGGCAGTGTATTTGGTGCAATGCCACTGAACGTTGGTGAAACTGTTGACGAGCGTAGTTTAGCTGAAGCAACTCGCTCATTATTCCAAACTGGTTTCTTCGAGGATATTCAGCTTAGCCGTGATGGTGATGTGTTGATTATTACCGTGGTTGAGCGACCTTCAATTTCCAGTTTAGAAATTGAAGGGAATAAGGCCATCAGTAAAGATGACTTATTAAAAGGCCTGAAAGAATCTGGCTTGGCGGAAGGGGAAATTTTCCAGCAAGCCACTTTGGACGGTGTGCGTAATGAACTGCAGCGTCAGTATGTCGCCCAAGGTCGTTACTCAGCCAATATTGAAACTGAGGTCATTGCGCAGCCACGTAACCGTGTTGCGTTAAAAATCAATGTTACCGAAGGACCAGTGGCGTCTATCCAACACATTAATATTGTTGGTAATAACGTTTTTAGCGACGATGAACTGATTGACCTGTTTGAGCTTAAAACTAAAAACTGGCGTTCATTTTTTAGCAGCAGTGATAAATATGCACGGGAAAAGCTTTCCGGTGACTTAGAACGTTTACGTTCGTATTACTTTGACCGCGGTTATATCAATATGGATATAACCTCAACCCAAGTGTCGATTACCCCTGATAAAAAGCATGTGTATATTACGGTTAACGTCGACGAAGGTGAGCAATACACCATTCGTGATGTGAAACTGTCCGGTGACTTGAAAGTACCGGAAGAGGAAATTAGAGGGCTGCTGCTGTCCCGTGAAGGGCAGGTTTTCTCGCGCCAAGTGATGACCACCACCAGTGAACTGATCACTCGTCGTTTAGGTAATGATGGCTATACCTTTGCTAACGTTAGTGGTGTGCCACAGCCGCACGATGACGACAATACTGTGACATTAACTTATGTCATTGATCCGGGTAAGCGCGCTTATGTAAACCGCATTAACTTCCGCGGTAATACAAAAACTAAAGATGAAGTCTTACGCCGTGAAATGCGTCAAATGGAAGGCGGTTGGGCATCGACCTATTTAATTGATCAGTCGAAAACTCGTTTAGAGCGTCTAGGTTACTTTAAAGAAGTTAACGTTGAGACCCCAGCAGTACCGGGAACTGATGACCAAATTGATGTGAACTACAGTGTGGAAGAGCAGCCGTCGGGCTCCATTACTGCCAGCGTTGGTTTTGCCCAGAACGCCGGTTTAATTCTGGGTGGTTCCATCAGTCAAAGTAACTTCTTAGGTACGGGTAATAAGGTCAGCTTAGGCTTAACCCGCAGTGACTATCAAAGTAACTATAACTTTAGTTTTGTTGATCCCTACTGGACCGTTGATGGTGTGAGTTTGGGTTATAACGCATTTTATCGCACCACCGATTACGATAAGCTCGATGTGGATGTATCCACTTATTCTGTGGATAGCTTCGGTGCTGGAATTAACGTCGGGTATCCGATTAGCGAAACCTCACGTCTTAACTTCGGTCTGGGTGCTCAGCAAGATAAGCTGAAAACCGGTCGTTATACCGTTGATGAAATCATGGAGTTTATTGACGAAGAAGGTAAAAAGTACACGAACTTTAAAGCGACGGCGGGCTGGTCACAATCCACCTTGAACCGTGGCATGATGCCCACGCGTGGCTACTCGCAAAGTGTGGTCTTAGAAACGACTGTGCCGGGCAGTGATCTATCCTTCTACCGCTTAGATTATAGTGGGCAAATTTTCGCTCCGTTAACGACCGGCTACACCTTACGCTTCCATACTGATATTGGTTATGCGGACAGTTATGGCTCAACTTCAGACTTGCCTTTCTTTGAGCATTACTATGCCGGTGGCTTTAACTCAATTCGGGGCTTTAAAGACAGTAGCTTAGGCCCACGCAGTACACCAAGTACGGGTAGATACGAAGCTGAAGGCGCTATTAGAGATTATGACAGAAAAGAACAGCCTTTCGGTGGTAATGTGCTGATTCAAGGTGGTGCAGAGTTGTTGTTCCCGATGCCTTTTGTTAAAGATCAACGGTCATTGCGCACGGTACTGTTCTGGGATGTGGGTAATGTATTTGATACCAATTGCAGTTCAGCACAAAAAAAGCGAAGTGATTCAGGCTGTGGTATTAAATACGATAATGTGGCCAGTTCAGTGGGTGTGGGTTTAACCTGGGTGACGGCACTTGGACCGTTAAGCTTTAGTTTAGGTGTTCCAGTGAAGAAACCAGACAATGCAGACACGCAAGTGTTCCAGTTCTCGCTTGGTCAAACATTCTAATTTAGATTCAAATTAATAAATAACAGCATTTTCTAGGAGTGCATTATTGTGCGTAAGTTGACCCAACTTGTTTTACTGACAGCTGCTCTAATCAGTGGCCCTGCATTTGCAGAAATGAAGATTGCTGTTTTGGATTATCAAATGGCATTATTGGAATCTGATGCTGCAAAAAAATACGCTGTAGGAGCAGAGAAGAAATTTGGCCCGCAGTTAACTAAGTTAAGAAACTTAGAAAATGATGCCAAGCGAATTCAAGACCGTTTAATGAAAGACGGGGAGCGTATGCAGCAAGCTGAACTTGAGCGTTTAGAGCTTGAATTTAAGCAAAAAGCCCGAGACTTCCAAACCCAGTCCAAAGATTTAAACGAAGCTAAAGCATTAGCTGACCGCGATATGCTTGAGCAGTTAAAGCCTAAGTTAGATAAGGCCGTTGAGACTGTGCTAAAAAGCGGTAATTATGACATCGTGTTGGAAGCTGGTGCAGTGGTGGATGTGAAGCCGCAATATGACATTACCCTGCGTGTTATTGAGCGCATGAATCAGTTGCGTTGATATGAAACAGTTACAGTTTACCCTAGCTCAGTTAGCCGAGATTCTCGGCGCTGAGTTGCGCGGTGATCCACAGAAAACTATTTCCGGTATGGCGACGTTGCAGGATGCCACAGCTGAAGAGATGAGTTTTCTGGCCAACCCTCATTATCGTAAGCAGTTGGAGCATACTCAAGCAGGGGTGATGTTGTTATCTGCTGCAGATGCCGCGGAGTACGCCGGTGACTGTTTGATTGTCGCTGATCCGTATTTAGCCTATGCAAAACTATCCCACTATTTTGACCGTACGCCGCAGCAGCCAGCTGGTATCCATCCCAGTGCGGTGATTGCAGACAGTGCCTTAATTGATTCGACCGCGAGCATTGGCCCCGGTGTTGTGATTGAAGAGCATGCTCTGATAGCAGCTGGCGTCAGTATTGGTGCACAGTGCTTTATTGGTGCGCGCAGTCGTATTGCTGAACAGAGCCGCTTAGCCGCGCGTGTCACTCTCTACCATGATGTGACAATGGGGCAACGGGTGGTGGTTCAGTCCGGTGCAGTGATTGGCGGTGAGGGCTTTGGCTTTGCCAAGCATCAAGGTCAGTGGCATAAAATCGCCCAAATTGGCGGCGTTACCATTGGTAATGACGTTGAGATTGGTGCCAACACGACGATCGATCGCGGTGCACTGTCGGATACTTTGATTGGCAACGATGTAAAGTTAGATAACCAAATTCAAATTGCCCATAATGTGCAAATTGGTGACCATACAGCGATTGCTGCCTGTGTGGGAATTTCTGGTAGTGCCAAAATAGGCCGCAACTGTATGCTTGCCGGTGGTGTGGGTTTGGTCGGGCATATTGATATCTGCGATGACGTGTTTATTACCGGTATGACCATGGTCACTCATTCCATTACTGAGCCAGGTGCGTATTCATCCGGCACAGCAATGCAGCCTGCCGCTGATTGGAAGAAAAGCGCAGTACGTTTCCGCCAGTTAGATGATTTAGCCAGACGGCTGCGAGCATTGGAGAAACGCACTGAGAAGTGACCTCTGCTATGGATATATCATCTGATTCTTTATCGCCCTTTATTGCCAATCAGTTTTAATGTAGCGCATTAAGTGCCGTTCAGTTGCAGGTGCTAGGGCTGTGTATATGGTATGCACAGCCTCACTTATTTGATCAAGGCTTTTATATAATGATGGACATCAACGAAATTCGTCAACTCCTCCCACACCGTTACCCTTTCCTCTTAGTGGACCGTGTGACAGAAATTGATTTAGAGGAGAAGACGATCAATGCTTATAAAAATGTAAGCATTAATGAGCCTTTTTTTAACGGCCATTTTCCACAGTATCCAATTATGCCAGGGGTGCTGATTATTGAAGCGATGGCACAAGCGGCGGGTGTGTTGGGTTTTAAAATAATGAATGCTTCGCCAGATGACGGCACTTTGTATTACTTTGTTGGCTCCGACAAGCTGCGTTTTCGTCAGCCAGTGGTGCCTGGTGATCGATTGGATTTAACAGCCAGCTTTATCAGTGCTAAGCGTGGTATCTGGAAGTTTAATTGCCAAGCGAGCGTGGGTGACGTATTAGTGTGTTCTGCTGAAATTATTTGTGCGGAACGCAAACTATGAGTTTAATTGATCCTCGAGCCCTTATCGATCCGTCAGCTCAGCTAGCGGATGATGTTAGCGTTGGCCCTTGGACCGTCATTGGTCCAGAGGTTGAGATTGGCGCAGGATCAATTATTGCATCCCATGTAGTACTGAAAGGTCCCACTCGAATTGGTCAAAATAATCATATTTATCAATTCTCTTCGGTGGGTGAGGATACGCCTGATTTAAAGTATCAAGGCGAGGCCACGCGTTTAGTGATTGGCGATCATAATGTGATTCGCGAAGGAGTCACGATTCACCGTGGGACTGTGCAAGACCGTTCCGAAACCACCATCGGTGATCACAACTTAATTATGGCGTATACCCATATTGGCCATGACAGTGTGATTGGCAATCATTGCATTTTAGTTAATAACACCGCTTTAGCGGGGCATGTGCACATCGATGATTGGGCCATTCTATCAGGCTACACTTTGGTGCATCAGTATTGTCATATAGGTGCCCATAGCTTTACCGCGATGGGCACCGCAGTGGGTAAAGATATTCCTGCCTTTATTACTGCCGCAGGTAATCCTGCTCAAGCACGCAGTATGAATTTTGAGGGTATGCGTCGACGGGGCTTTTCTGAGCAGGTGATTCAGGCCTTGCGTCGGGCATACAAGACTGTTTACCGTCAGGGCTTAACCGTTGATGCAGCTTTACAGGCTTTGCTTGAAAGTGCTGCTGAGCACCCTGAAGTGGCATTGTTTTGCGACTCAATTCGTAAGTCTTCCCGGGGTATTACCCGCTAATGACAGAGGGTGAGGTGCAAGCAGGGTTAAAGATTGCTTTAGTGGCCGGTGAAGCATCCGGAGATATTTTAGGCGCAGGTTTAATGCAAGCACTGCGCAGTCAACATCCGCAAGTAGAGTTTATTGGGGTTGGCGGGCCATTGATGACAGCCCAGGGATTACACTCGTATTTCCCCATGGAGCGCTTGGCAATTATGGGGCTGGTTGAAGTTGTCGGTCGCTTGCCTGAACTGTTGGCCCGTCGCAAGCGTTTAATTGCCACCTTGAAAGAGCAGCAGCCAGATGTGTTTATCGGCATTGATGCCCCTGATTTTAACTTAAATATTGAGCTCGCCTTGCGTAAAGCTGGGATTAAAACCGTGCATTATGTCAGCCCTTCAGTGTGGGCGTGGCGGCAAAAGCGGGTGTTTAAAATCCGTCAAGCCTGTGACTTAATGCTGACGCTGTTGCCATTTGAAGCGCAGTTTTATCAACAGCATCAGGTGCCAGTGCTCTTTGTTGGCCATCCCTTGGCTGATAGTGTGGCTTTGGATAATGACCCTTTACCGGCCCGTGAGAAATTAGGGTTACCAGCCAATGCGCAGGTGGTGGCGTTATTGCCCGGTAGCCGCGGCGCTGAGGTGGCTAAGCTGGGTGCTTTATTTATTGAAACAGCCTGTTATTTATTAACTGAAAAGCCGCATTTGCGTTTTATTATTCCTGCGGCGAATCAAGCGCGCCATGCACAGTTAGCCGCGTTGTTAGCGGAACGGCCAAATTTGCCAATCGAAATTTTAGATGGTCAGTCGCAAACTGCACTGCAAGCCTGTGATGCGGTATTGATTGCTTCGGGCACTGCCACCTTAGAAGCGATGCTGTTTAAAAAGCCCATGGTGGTAGCTTATAAGCTGGCTCCAGTCAGTCATTGGCTGTTAAAGAAAATGGTGAAAAGCCCGTATATTTCTTTACCTAATTTATTGGCTGCAGAGATGCTGGTGCCTGAATTTATTCAAGAGGCAGCTACACCAGCGGCTTTAGGCGAAGCAGTGTTAGAGCAATTGCGCGATGGCTCGCAGCAAGTGCAGCGTTTTGCTGAGCTGCATCAGTCGTTACGTTGTGACGCCTCACAACGTGCGGCGCAAGGTGTTCTACAGTTGTTGGGGCGGGTGTAGATGCAGCTCGATTTATTGCAGCAGGCGCACACTGGTAAGCTGGTGGCTGGGGTTGACGAGGTGGGTCGTGGGCCTTTATGTGGGCCGGTGGTGACTGCAGCGGTTATTTTAGATCCGCGGCGACCAATTCTCGGGTTAAATGACTCTAAACGGCTGACGGAAAAGAAGCGTGAAGCGCTGTTTATTGAGATTCAAGAGAAAGCTTTGGCGTGGTTTATCGCCCGCGCTGAGGTTGAAGAAATTGATCGGCTAAATATTTTGCATGCGACTATGTTGGCGATGCAGCGTGCTGTGGCAGGCTTAGCAATTACTCCTGATCTGGCTTTAATTGATGGCAATCGTTGTCCGCAGTTGAGTATGCCCAGCGAGGCGGTGGTGCAAGGTGATGGCTTAATTGCGGAGATATCTGCGGCTTCTATTTTAGCTAAGGTCAGTCGTGATCGAGAAATGGTTGAGTTGGATCTGCAGTACCCAGGTTATGGCATTGCTCGGCATAAAGGTTATCCCACTCCAGCGCATTTAAAAGCCTTGCAGGAGCTCGGGCCTACGCCGATTTACCGTCGCTCTTTTGCTCCAGTGCGGCGCTTTTTTGCAGATGACTGATCTTAAAATATTTCAGCATTAGAAAAACAGTTTGCAGGTTTTCTCCAGGCCATACTGCGCTGAATCTGTTAATCCCTCAACGAGACATCCTGTCTCGATTCGGACGCTACGCCATCCTTGGCTCCGCTTGCCACAGATCCAGCGCAGTACGGCTTGAATCAGTGATGTTGTTAGCAGGATAGCGGTACGTCTCTTTTGCAGCAGTCACCCTGAAGTGCGACACGCACAGCCTATCATGGGTAGCTGTCATCTAGATGGGTGTGGGCCGTACCTCACTGCTAGCGCTTTTCCCTCAATGAGTCATCCTGACTCAATTCGGGCGCTGCGCCATCCCTGGCTACGCTTACCGCACTAGCAGTGAGGTACTGCTTAATCAGTGATGTTGTTAGCAGAATAGTAGTACGTCTATTTTGAAGCAGTCACCCTGATACACAGCATGCGCTAATGTTTATTGGGGTGTTCATCTAGATTAATGCTGGCTGCTGGGCAGTGTGCGGTTGTTGCAGTGCTGCCAACAGTGCATAGGGTCAATGAGTGCTTCAGGGTGGCTGTGTTGAGCGTAGCCATGGATGGCGCAGCGCCGGAGTTGAACCCTGGATGGGTTCATCGACGGATTAACAGCTGCCCTGAAGCACGACATGCGCTAATATTTATCGGGCAGCTTTTATCTCGATTGCTGTTGTCAGTAGCATGGCTTATGCAATTATTGGTGATTACTCGGCAATTTTTAGTTCGCGGGATTTGGTGTAGGCATAACGGATTTTTTCATACTCAAAGGGCGAGTTGAGTTGGCCGTAACGCAGCTTGGTAATGTAGCGTTGATCGACAATTTCTAAAGCATAAATCTCGGGGTTACGCTTGCTTTCTTTTGCTACACCCAGCCAGTCCACAGTACTGTCGAGACTGAAGTCAGCCACAATCCCACCGGTGTCACGGGCATTTGAGGGGCCTAAAAATGGCAGCATCAAATAAGGCCCATGGGGCACCCCGTAATAGCCCATCGTTTGTCCGAAGTCTTCATTGTTTTTGGAGAGGCCCATTTTAGTTGCTGGATCCCAAAGCCCGCCGACACCCAAAATGGTGTTAAATAAAATGCGCGCAGTGGTTTCCATAGCACGGTGCCCTTTAAGCTGCAGTAGGCTATTGGCTAAGGTCGGGATCTCGCCTAGATTGCTAAAAAAATTACTCACACCAGTGCGGACAAAGTGGGGCGTCACCTTGGTGTAGCCTTGCACAACCGGCAGAAACACCCACTGATCGAAGCGGTAGTTAAAGTGATAGACACGGCGATTCCATTGCTCTAATGGGTCGCTGACATTTAAGGCTTCGAGGGTTGCGCGCTCAAATTCATGCTGGTTAGGGTCAAGATTAAATTCGATATGTTGCAGTGGGTTCTTAAAACCATCGTCATCAACGGTTTCGGCCCAGCTGGGTTGAGCCAATACCACGAGAAGTATGCTAACTGACCAGAAGCTGCTGAGTAGGCGAATTTTAGTCATGGAAAAACTCCAATATATCAGCTGCATTCTCGAGGTAAGCTAGATTGCCTAGGTGTCCGCCGTATGGGTAAAGGGTCAAGCGCTCAGCAAAAGTACGTTGCAAGTAGCCTAAGTCGCCCGCGCCTAAAATAATGTCATCGGCATTGTGCATCACGCTGATTTTCTCGCTGTTTTTAAGGTAGTCAGTCAACGCGTAAAGGCTGCTGGCTTGGATAACTGTGTCTAAGTCGGAGCTGGCTATGGTGATCTGTGGTGTTATCGTTGATTGTTTGTAGTGAGTACGCCAGAAAGGGAGAAGCTGATCTTGGATATAGCATTCAAAATTACACATCAGCGCTTGCTTAAAGAAAGGTGTTAAATTTGTGCCATCATTAATTCTTTGTTGGGGTGGCGTGATAATGCCACGGCGATTAATTAAGTCAGAGGTGAAACTTATATCGGCCGCCGTTAAGCGAAAAGCACTGCCAATTAACATGGCGAGTTCATTATCGTTGAGCTTGTCTGATGAATTTTGAAAATCAAATAACATTGCTTCATTTAAATCAAAGCGTCCTGTACGACTAAAATATTGGCTGAGCTTATCCAGCATTAACTGATAAAAAGTGCGGGTTTCTACTGTATGAACCACTTGCGCCTGCGCTAAACGGTCGAGATTGTTAACAGAGGTGTACAGGTTGACGGGCGGGTTAATTAATAACACACGGTTAAAGTTAAAAGCCAGTTGCTGTTCATCAATATGGCTGACGAAGGCTGCTTGTAAACCGCCAAGACTATAACCGGTTAAATGCCAATCAGTGACCTCAAGAGAGCGCTGTTGCTTTTTGATCGCACGCATCACCGCATACAAATCTGCTGCATCCTGCGGCGAATAACCGGGGGTCGCATAGGGAGAAGCGCCCACCATAAAATCATAGGAGGTCGGCGAAGAGATTTGTGCCACATGAAAACCAGCATCGTAAAATAGTCTTTTCAGATACTCCATGCTGCTGTTTGAATAATGTGCGCCGGTGCCGGCAATAATAAAAATTAGCGGTGCTGGGCCAGATTGCTTGGCTAAGCGATAACGAAAGGTTTTGACCGGCCAGAAGTTACTGGGGAGGGTGTGTTCGCGCTCTGGGCGCAGACGCAAACTGTAATCTTTCTGTTTAATATCAGCATCATCGAGCAGTTGCGGACGTAAGGCACTGGGTGTACCGGCAATGGTTGCTTCAAAGGCATTGTGTAACGGGAATTGATAGCTGGTTGTTGGCTGTTTAGCTTGAGCGCTAAAAGTGAGCGTACAGAGTAAGCTCAACGCTATACAAAGTGGCGTTAACAGGCATCTACGCATAACAAGATCTCGTTGGGTAACAGGCGCGCTATCAGTGATAGTACGCTGTAGGTGCTGAAGTGATTGAGGCAGGGTGAGCATTGGGTTGTTTTTTTGTGAAGCTAAGACTAACACTGCTGCGCTAATAGAGGCAGCAGTGTTAGTCAGCGCATTACATAACGCGCTGACCTGGACGAGCACCCGCATCAGGGCTGAGCAGATGAATTTCTTCACCGCCAGGGCCTGCTGCTAATACCATGCCTTCGGAGATACCGAATTTCATTTTCCGTGCTGCGAGGTTCGCCACATACAGAGTGAGACGGCCTTCCAATACTGCTGGATCAGGGTAGGCGCTTTTAATACCGGAGAACACATTACGTTTAACCCCGCCCAAGTCCAGGGTCAGTTGCAAAAGTTTATCAGCACCTTCTACAAAACTGGCTTTTTCGATTAAGGCAATGCGTAAATCCACCGCAGCAAAGGCATTAAAATCGATCTCTTTGGCTATGGGCTCTTTTTCCAGTTCGCCGTTACCGCTAACTGTTTCAGGGTTATTTGCATTTTCCATTTCCAGTAAGTCCTCCTTTGAAGATTCAATCATTGCGTCGACATGCTTTACATCAATACGGGTCAGCAAAGCGCTGAAGGGGTTAAGTTGGTGGGCACCCAAGGCTGCGCCTAAATCCTGCCAGTTCAATGCGGGCACATTTAAGAAGTGCTCGGCATCTGCGGCTAATTTTGGCAGCACTGGTTTTAACAAAATAACCAGCTGCTTAAACAAGTTGATGGCTTGCGAGCAAATCGCTTGCACCTGTGCTTGCTGGCCTTCAATTTTATTCATCGACCAAGGTGCTTGCTCAGCAATCCACGCATTGGCGGCATCGGCCAGAGCCATGGTTTCGCGCATGGCACGGGCAAAGTCACGGGCTTCATAGGCTTTTTCGATCGATGGGATGGCCGCTTGGAAATGCTCCCAGAGCTGTTGATTGGGCATCTCTGCTACAAGCATGCCATCGTTACCTTTTTGAATAAAGCCAGCGCAGCGGCTGGCAATATTAACCACTTTACCGACTAAGTCTGAGTTCACCTTTTGAATAAAATCTTCGAGGTTGAGGTCTAAATCTTCGACGCCGCGGCCCAGTTTGGATGCATAGTAATAGCGTAGGTATTCAGGGTTTAAATGATCTAAGTAGGTGCGCGCTTTAATAAAGGTGCCGCGGGACTTGGACATTTTAGCGCCATTGACGGTGAGGTAACCATGCACATTGACAAAGGTCGGCTTACGGTAGTTAGCGCCGTCGAGCATGGCTGGCCAAAATAGCGCATGAAAGTTAATAATATCTTTGCCGATAAAATGGTACAGCTCGGTAGTTGAGTCTTTATTCCAGAACTCATCAAAGTCCAGCTCTGGACGACGGGCACAGAGGTTTTTAAAGCTGGCCATATAACCGATGGGTGCATCCAGCCAAACATAAAAATATTTGCCAGGCGCATCGGGAATCTCAAAGCCGAAGTAGGGTGCATCGCGGGAAATATCCCACTCTTTTAGCCCGCTATCGAGCCACTCGGCCAGCTTGTTGGCCACTGATTCTTGCAAAGTGCCACTGCGTGTCCATTCTTGCAGCATGCTTTGAAAATTAGGCAGTTTAAAAAAGTAATGCTCAGAATCTTTTAACACCGGGGTGGCGTCGGAAATCGCTGAGCGTGGATCTTTCAGTTCGGTGGGACGGTAGGTGGCACCGCACTTTTCACAGTTGTCACCGTACTGATCTGCGGTGGCACATTTTGGGCAGGTGCCTTTAATAAAACGATCGGCTAAAAATATGCCTTTTTCGGGGTCAAAATACTGCGTGACTGAGCGCGTGGCAATATGCCCAGCGCTTTTTAAACGCTTATAAATTTCTTCCGAGAGCTCGCGATTTTCTTCGCTGTGGGTAGTGTAGAAATTATCAAAATCCACCAGGAAATCAGCAAAGTCAGCGCTGTGTTCAGCGTGCACATTTTCGATCAATTGTTCGGGGCTGATACCTTCCTGTTCAGCGTGCAACATAATTGCCGAACCATGGGCATCATCAGCGCAGACGTAAATGCATTGATTGCCGCGCATTTTTTGAAAGCGAACCCACATATCCGTTTGAATATACTCAAGCATATGGCCAAGGTGGATGGAACCGTTGGCATAGGGCAGGGCGCTGGTCACTAGAATTTTGCGGGCTTCGCTCATGGTCTTCCTAACTACTAAAAGTGAATAGAAATAAGCCGACTATTATATAGGTAATCGCTGTTTTTTTCATCTCTTGTGGCTTATAAGCTTGCTGGCGGTTAAGGTCTTAGCAACGAGATTAGTCTAGAATGACTATCGTTTAGTCTATTTGTTGCCTTGGAGAACATCATGAGTTCAGTAACCCGCGCCGCGGTTGAAGAAACCTTAAGTGGCTTGATAGATCCCAATTTAAATGCAGATCCGGTGAGCGCAGGTTGTGTCCGCGCAATTGATATTCAGGGTGATCGGGTCAGTGTCCAACTGGAGCTGGGTTATCCGGCCGACTTGTTTAAAACTGGTTGGGCACAAATGCTGCAAATGAGCCTGGAGCAAATGCCTGGAGTGGCCAGTGCTGAAGTGACTATTCATACGGTGATTCAAGCGGCCAAAGGACAAGGTGAAGTGCCGACCTTGTCTGGGGTGAAAAATGTGATTGCGGTGGCCTCGGGTAAAGGCGGTGTGGGTAAATCCACAACGGCCGCTAATCTGGCCTTAGCTTTAGCTCGTGAAGGCGCGCGAGTCGGCGTGCTGGATGCTGATATTTATGGCCCCAGTCAAGGGATTATGTTGGGCGTGCCCAGCGGTACGCAACCGAAAATACGGGATGAGAAGTTTTTTGTGCCGATTCAAGCCCATGGCGTTTCTGTGATGTCCATGGCGTTTCTCAGTACCGATAAAACGCCTATGGTGTGGCGTGGCCCCATGGCATCCGGCGCTTTACTGCAGATGATTACCCAAACTGCCTGGGATGATCTGGATTATTTAGTCGTTGATATGCCGCCAGGTACCGGTGATATTCAGCTGACCTTGGCACAGAAAGTGCCGGTGGCAGGGGCAGTGATTGTTACCACACCGCAAGACATCGCTTTACTGGATGCGCGCAAGGGTGTGGAAATGTTCCGCAAAGTGAATATCCCTATTTTGGGCGTGGTGGAAAATATGGCTGTCCATATTTGCTCCAATTGTGGCCATGCTGAGCATATGTTTGGTGAAGGTGGTGGTGAGCGTTTGGCCGAAAGTTACGATGTCGAACTCTTGGCATCCTTACCATTATCCATGGCAATTCGCTTACAGTGTGATGGCGGTGAGCCCACCGCAAGCGCTGATCCAGAAAGCCAAATAGCGATGATTTATCAGCAGTTAGCCCGCACTGTAGCTGCGCGCATCAGTACACTTAACAGTCAAAGCGTTGCCATGCCATCCATTGAAATCAGCGACGATTAGTCTAGAGACTTACCTAATCAGGACGCTTGCTAGTCAGCGTCCTGATTTTATTAAGGAGAAATTGAATGAGCTTTAATGTGTATCTGTCCGGAGAAATTCACACCTCATGGCGTGAAGAGATTCAGCAGGGTGCAGAGGCTTTGGGTTTAGATATCACCTTTACCTCAGCAGTGACTGACCATGATGCCAGTGACGCTGCCGGTGACCATTTAGGCGCGCAAGAAAACAGTTTTTGGCGTGATCATCAGTCCGCTAAGGTCAATGCAATCCGCACTAAAACTCTGATTGAAAACAGTGATTTAGTGGTGGTGCGTTTTGGCGATAAGTTTAAACAATGGAATGCGGCGTTTGATGCTGGTTACTGTGCAGCACTGGGAACACCCTATATTACCTTGCACGCTGAAGATATTATTCATCCACTGAAAGAAGTGGATGCTGCAGCCATGGCCTGGGCAACGACCCCAGCACAGGTGGTGGAAATCTTGCGTTACACCACGCAGGCCTAAACTGAGCGGGTCGATATTATAAAAAAGCGCGCTCTCTAGGGCGCGCTTTTTGTTTGCTGGATGAATTATTCAACGCGCTTGATGGTCTTGATGATCACCGGATCCGTTGGCACATTTTCCAGTCTGCCATAGGTACTGGTTTTTACTTGGGCAATTTGGTCCACCACATCCATACCGCGCACAACTTTGGCAAATACTGCGTAACCAAAATCACGCTCGCTGTGATTTAAAAAGTCGTTGTCAGCATGGTTGATAAAAAACTGCATAGTGGCAGAGTCGGGCGCTTGGGTGCGAGCCATGGCGACAGTGCCACGGTCATTTTTCAAACCGTTATCTGCTTCGTTTTTAATCGCCGGTTTAGTGGCTTTTTTCTGCATATATTTATCCATGCCGCCACCTTGCACCATAAAGTCAGGAATGACGCGGTGAAAAATGGTGCCGTCATAGCGTTCTGTATCAACGTAATCGAGAAAATTCTCCACGGTAATCGGGGCTTTTTCTGCTTCCAGCTCAAGCTCAATCTCGCCAAGACTGGTAGTGATCAGCACATGGGGGTTGTCAGCGGCAAATAGATTGGCAGATAGCAGGAGCATGCAGCCGGTCAGTAGAAGTTTTTTAAGCATGGAAGCCTCACTTTATCCAATTTAAAATAGCCAGCTGCTTAAGCTGCAGTGATCTGGCTGTTTGAGGTGAATGCACAGCACAGTGGTTAACTCAGGGGCAGTTTAACACGCTGTTTTGCTGCAATAAATCTGCTCGGTGCAAGCTATTGAGTTGAATCAAGACTGGGGCTTATCTTTAAGCGCGCTGCCAAGCAAAACTGAGCACTTGGGCAATTTCTTTTGCCTCCAATAAGTGCAGTAAAACTCGATCCAAACCCAAGGCAACACCTGCGCAATCTGGTAGACCATATTCAAGTGCTGCAATGAGATGGGCGTCATGGGGGCGCTCAGTGTCTTGCAGCTCATGCTGGAAGCGTTGCAGCTGCTGCGCGGCATCGGTCAATTCCTGATAACCATTGGCCAGCTCCATACCATTAAAAAACACTTCAAACCGCTGAGCGATCAAGATGCCTTCAGCATTGGGTGCGAGCTTGGCTAAAGCTGCTTGAGAGGCAGGGAACTCATCAATAAAGACCAAGGTGTTGTGCGGTAAGGCCGGTTCTACTTGGTGGCTCATAATCACATCCAACCAACCATCGCGGTCTAAAGCTAAATCTGCATTGGCCAGTTGTTGACCACGCTGAGCAATCGCTTGGTCACTGCAGTGATGGACATCCAGTTGCGCATAGCTTTGTAAGGCTTGGGCATAGGAGAGGTGCAAGCAGGGCAAGTCAGTAAAGCGCGCAGCTAATAATTGCTGCAGCAGTTCGGCGACTTCATCCATTAATTGCCGATGAGTCCAGCCCACGCGGTACCATTCCAGCATGGTAAATTCAGGGTTGTGTCGTTTACCCGCTTCACCTTCACGGAAGACTTTGCAGATTTGGTAAATGTCGCCGTAACCGGCACAGAGCATGCGTTTCATCGCATATTCTGGGGAGGTGTGCAGCCAACGTTGCCCAGCTTGGATCGGGCTGATATTAGGATCGGCGACGGGCGCTTGGCACAGCAACGGGGTTTCAACTTCTAATACTTCGCGACTATGGAAGTACTGGCGAATCGTTTGGTACAGCTGTTGGCGGGCCACTAAGGCGGTGCGTGGCGCACTGGGTGACCATGTGCTCATAGCCAATCTGAGTCCTATTAAAATGTATTGTGCAAAATTTAAGGGAGCTTTAAAGCTCCCTTAGTGGTGTCAGTGAAAAGACTTAGGCGCGGCTGACGTATTCGCCGCTGCGTGTATCAATCCGAAGTTTTTCCCCTTGCACAATAAATAACGGTACACGCACCACAGCACCAGTACTGAGTGTGGCAGGCTTAGTGCCGCCTTGGGCGGTATCACCTTTGAGGCCCGGGTCGGTTTCAATCACTTCCAGCTCAACAAAGTTGGGTGCGGAAACCGATACTACAGCATCATTATAGAGCGTCACTTCGTATTCCTCTTGCTCTTTAAGCCACTTGATGGTGTCACCTAGGGCTTCACGGCTGGCGCCCAATTGCTCGTAGGAGCCGTCAGTGGCCATAAAGTACCAAAACTCGTCATCGGTGTATAAATACTCCATATCGCGCTCAACGATATCTGCGCTTTCTAAGCTCTCACCAGATTTAAAAGTGCGCTCCCAAACCCGCTGGGTACGGATGCTACGTAATTTTACGCGGCTAAATGCTTGGCCTTTGCCGGGCTTAACAAATTCAATGTCAATCATGATGCAGGGTTCGTTATCCACCATGACGCGCAGTCCTGGTTTGAATTCGTTGGTAGAATAGTTGGCCATAATGCAATCCTGTCGTGTTTAAGGTCTTATAAAATGCCTATTGTAGCGCAAACCGAGAATATTTTTATTAAATCTGACTGGGGGCAGGTGTTAGCACAGTCTCTGCGCAGCAGTGAACAGCTACTGACTGCTTTAGAATTGCAGCCGGCAGACTTTCCTGAGGGCTTAAGCCCAGCACAACACTTCCCATTGTTAGTGCCGCGTCCCTTTGTGGCGCGGATGCAAAAGGGTAATCCCTTTGATCCATTACTGCTACAAGTTTTACCGCTGGCGGCAGAGGAGCAATTGCACCCGAGCTTTATCACTGACCCACTGGGTGAACAAGAGAGCAATGTGGCCACTGGAATTATTCATAAATATCATGGGCGGGTATTGCTATTGGCCGCCAGTGGCTGTGCGATCAATTGTCGGTATTGTTTTCGCCGTCATTTTCCCTACAGTGATAACCGCTTGGGCCGTGCCCAGTGGCAAGCAGCATTAAATTATATTGCTCAAGACCGCAGTATCAGTGAAGTGATTCTAAGTGGCGGCGATCCATTGATGCTGCAAGATGAGCGCTTGGCTGAATTGGTCGAAGCCATTGCTGAAATGGCCCATGTGCAGCGCTTGCGCATTCATTCGCGCTTACCCGTGGTAATTGCTGAGCGCTTAACTGATGAGTTGACCGATATTTTAACCCGCACCCGTTTGCGCAGCAGTTTGGTGCTGCATGTAAATCACCCTAATGAGTTATCACCTGAGCATGGGCAGCGTTTAGCGCGGATGCGCCAAGCAGGTGTCACCTTGTTAAATCAAACAGTCTTGCTTAAAGGGGTCAATGATAGCGCAGAGGTGTTGATTGAGCTGAGTGAGCAATTGTTTAATCATCATCTGTTGCCCTATTACTTGCATGTGTTGGATCGAGTGCAGGGCGCGCAGCATTTTGATTTAAGCAGTGCTGAGGCCTATGGCTTGTACCAGCAAATGCTGGCCAAACTACCCGGCTATTTAGTGCCCAAGCTGGTTCGTGAAGAGGCGGGGCAGCCGCATAAAACGCCATTGCATGCTTTTTAACCGCAAAGACTGGACAATTCCACCGCAAGTAGAGCTCGGCTTGCTACACTGCACGCTGCATTTATTAAGGTTAGATATTCTGTGAGTACACCAACTGATTTTGCCAGTTTGCCGTTACCAGCGGCACTATTATCCAATATAGCCGATCTTGGCTACAGCAGTATGACCGCTATTCAAGCGCAGAGCTTGCCGGTTATTCTCAAGGGGATGGATGTGATTGCTCAAGCCAAAACCGGTAGCGGTAAAACCGCAGCCTTTGGTATTGGCTTATTATCACCGCTGAACCCGCGTTATTTTGGCTGCCAAGCCTTGGTTTTATGTCCAACCCGTGAGTTGGCTGATCAAGTGGCAAAAGATATTCGCCGTTTAGCCCGCGCTGAAGGCAATATTAAAGTACTGACGCTGTGTGGCGGCGTGCCCTTTGGTCCGCAAGTCGGCTCACTGGAGCATGGCGTGCATATTGTGGTGGGTACCCCAGGGCGGGTGTTAGAGCATGCACGTAAAGGCACGCTGGATTTGTCGGGGCTGAACACTTTAGTACTGGATGAAGCCGACCGGATGCTGGATATGGGTTTTTATGACAGCATCGCTGATATTATTGAGTTCACCCCAGAGCGGCGCCAAACACTTTTGTTTTCGGCGACTTTCCCTGAGGGTATCCAAGAACTGGCGGCAAACTTCTTACGCCAGCCGCAGCATATTAAAGCAGACACTGAACATGCTGAGCATCAAATTGAGCAGCATTTTTACGAAATCAGCCCCGAGCAACGTGAAGCTGCAGTGGAACGCATTTTGCGCCATTACCGCCCCGAAGCCTGTGTGGCTTTTTGCTTTACCAAGCAGCAAACGCAAGATTTAGCGGATTATCTCAATAGTGAGAAAATCTCTGCGTTGGCATTGCACGGTGATTTAGAACAGCGTGAGCGTGATCAAGTTTTAGCGCTGTTTAGTAATCGCAGTTGTAGCGTATTGGTGGCCACCGATGTGGCGGCGCGCGGTTTAGATATTGATGCTTTGCCCATGGTGATTAACGTTGAATTGGCCCGCGATGCCGAGATTCATACCCACCGCATTGGTCGTACTGGGCGCGCCGGGGCGAAAGGGGTGGCAATCAGCTTAGTGGCACCGAAGGAAAGTAACCGCGCCAGTGCCATTGAGCAGCAGCTTAAAAAGCCCCTGAGCTGGCATGCCCTTAATGGTTTAAAAGAGTCCGATGGGCGACCTTTGTTGCCCGCGATGGCAACCTTGTGTATTTCTGCAGGACGTAAAGATAAATTGCGTCCCGGAGATATTCTGGGTGCGTTGACCGGTATTGGTGGTTTAACCGGTGCGCAAGTGGGCAAGATTTCAATTTTTGACCATCAAGCCTTTGTGGCGGTCGAGCGTTTGCTGGCGCGGGAAACTCAGCAGCGTTTAGAAGCCGGTAAGATTAAAGGCCGCAGCTTAAAGGTGCGGGTGCTTTAATCAATCAGCTGAATTGATGCTTGTTGGGGTTGGCTAGCTTTTACTGCGCAGCGGTGTCAGTAACTCACTGAGGCCGTTGTGATCAATTTCATGCATCAATTCCAGTAGTCGGCCTAGGTCACTGTTGGGGAAACCTTCGCGGGCAAACCAGTTTAAGTATTGGCCGGGCAGATCGGCGATCAGTCGGCCTTGGTATTTGCCAAAGGGCATTTGCGTGGTGACGAGGCGTTGTAAGTCTTTGGGCTGCATGGGCTTCACTACAGAGTGGTGGCTGGGGCTGCTATAATCTCAGATATTGCTGAGCTGTGCATGGCGGCAAAGGGTTAATTGAGACATTCAGTAAGTTCATCATTTACTTTTATTATTAAAGAGAATTGAAATGATTGTAAAAGGTTTGCGTAATGGCTTAGGCCAATTGATTATTTTTGTAGACTGGCTCACGCGGCCAAAAGCGCAGCAACGCAGTGCAGAAAAACAAGCAGAAGTGGATGCCGCTGCTGCAACGTTGGCTTTATACCAGTTTAAGGCCTGCCCGTTTTGCGTCAAAGTACGCCGGGCGATGCATGCTTTAAATGTGAAAATTGAGCTGCGTGATGCTAAGAATAACCAACAGTTTCGTCAAGAACTCGAGCAGCAAGGTGGCCGAATTAAAGTGCCGTGCCTACGTATTGAAGAGGCTGGCGAAGTGCGTTGGCTGTATGAGTCCAATGATATTATCGACTATCTAAAAGGGCGCTTTGCCTAAAGCCAGCGCTTTATCTTTATTTATTGTTATAAGTCATTTTAACTTCGCTGACTCTGTTATAGGGTTTAAAGCAACCTGTGCTAGTGCTGTTGTGGCCCATAGAGCATCATCCTCTCAGGACAGTAAAGAATGCATATTGCGACTGCTGGGATTGTTGCTACGCGGAGTCCAGCTGCAGACGCATAATCCAATGCACAGGTTAGAGTTTAACCCCTACACTCTAGGCAATGCTTTTTACGCTGGAGCGTGTAATGAGTAATTTAAATGTTGAAGAAGTATTGAGCGTCCATCACTGGAATGACTCTTTATTTAGCTTTAAAACCACCCGTCACCCAAGTTTGCGCTTTGAGAATGGGCAGTTTGTGATGGTTGGTATTGATGTTGAGGGGCGGCCCTTAATGCGTGCCTACTCAATTGTCAGCCCTAACTACCAAGATTATTTGGAGTTTTTTAGTATTAAGCTGGCCGATGGCCCGCTGACATCGCGCCTGCAACATCTAAAAGCAGGTGATCAGATTAAAGTCAGTAAAAAACCAACGGGCACCTTATTGCTCAGTGATTTACTGCCAGGCAAGCATTTGTACTTGCTCAGTACCGGTACTGGATTAGCACCTTTTATCAGTGTTATTCAAGACCCAGAAACTTATGAGCGTTTTGAAAAAGTAATTTTAGTCCACGGTGTGCGCAATGTCAGTGATGTGGCCTACAGTGACTTTATAACCAAAAATCTGCCTGACAATGAATATTTTGGTGAGCAACTGCGCGATAAATTAATTTATTATCCGACCGTGACGCGGGAGCCTTTCCGTAATCAGGGACGCATTACCGAGTTGATGCGCAGTGGTAAGTTGTTTGAGGACATTGGTCTGCCGCCGATTAATCCAGAGGATGACCGCGTGATGATTTGCGGGAGTCCAGAAATGCTGAAGGATACCAGCGAGTTGCTGAATGAGTTGGGCTTCCGTATATCACCGCGTTTAGGCACTGCTGCGGACTATGTTATTGAACGGGCATTTGTAGAGAAATAGCAGACAACTTGGCGCAGACTGTTTAAGTAGCGCTGCTTGGTATAAAACACCGCCGACTGCAGATAAGTCTGTCCAATAAAAGGGCAGTTCAGAGATGCTGGGCGGTGTTTTTATTTCTGCAGCGAAAATACCTCTGCCAAGTCAGCGGAGCAAGTTGAAAATTTTCTTTGCCGCATCCCCAGCAGCTTGTGCAGGGTTGTTGCGAATGGCGCCTTCTTGCTGGGCCATAATGGTAAATAAACCGTCGAGTGCTTGCTCTGTCACATAGCTCTCAAGGGAAGCATCTTTTGCATCAATCACGCCAATGCCGGCTGCTTGTGCAGCAAAACCGTTGTATTTTTGCGCTAAGCCAGAGGACTGAGTTGCCTCTGTGATCAGCGGCAAAAAGCGGCTGCGTAATTGTTCACGGCTGCTGCGGTCCAGATAGGCTGTTGCTGAGTCATTGGGGCCGCTTAGAATAGCGCTAGCATCGCTAATCGACATATTCTGAATAGCATCCAGTAACAGCTCCTGCACGTGCGGCATGGCTTCTTCCGCCGCCCGGTTCATACTGTCTTCCAAAGCAGTCACTTGCTTGCCTTGGCCCAGCATTTTCATGGTTTTCGCAGCTTTGCCAAGATTGCCGGGCAGGCCAATGTGGACGTCGGGATTGTTATTAAAGCCGCCTGGTTGACTTAATTGCTTAACAGCTAAACGGGCACTTTGTTCAAGTACCGAGGTAATACCTGCATTGGCTTGGCCTTGGCTTAAGTCATTCAGGGAAAAAGCGTAGCTTTGAGCGGCAAACAGCAGCCCGATAAATCCAGCTAGATAGGCGCGCATGGTGTGTTTCCTCGGTCAGTTGAACGCTTAAATAGCGCTGCGTAGTACCTGTTCGGGAAGAAGTGCTGCTGCTTCGCGGTCCAGGACTATGCTTAAGTTGTGATGTTTTTTGAGTGCTGATGCCGGTAGAGCTTCATCGATCTCGCTGGAAAATAACTGCGCCATAATTTCAGCTTTATGGCTGCCGGTGGCAACTAAAATAATTTCTTTGGCGTCAAGGATATCTTGAATACCCATGGTCAGTGCATGGGTCGGCATTTCCGCTGGGTCAGTAAAAAAGCGACTGTTATCAATACGGGTTTGTTCGGACAATTCGACCACATGGGTGCGGCTGGCAAAGCAGGTTTGTGGCTCATTAAAGCCGATATGACCATTGCTACCGATGCCCAATAGCTGTAAATCGAGGCCACCCATGGCTTGAATAGCATCGGAGTAGGCTTGGCAGGCTGCGACAAAATCGCTGGTTAAACCGTCAGGCAAGTGAATATTACACTCAGGAACTTGCAGCTTATCGAATAAATATTGGTGCATATAGTAGCAATAGCTTTGTGGGTGCTGCGCACTTAAACCAATATACTCGTCCAAGTTAAAGGTGATCAGTTGTGACAGATCGAGCGGTGTTTGCGTTAATTTTTTCAGCAGATGCTCATACACAGGCTTCATGGTGCTGCCGGTGGCTAAGCCTAACTTGGCATTGGGTACAGCTTTGATTTTATTCAGCAAGCGCTGTGCGGTGTAGCGAGAGACTTCATCTACCGTTGCAAAGATCTTATACATAATATTGGGGTCATCTAATAATAAAAGAGTGCGTAGAGCACTGAGTAAGCGAATTATAGCGGTGTATACCCTGCTGTATATAGGGCTATGCGCTGATATTTATAAATAATATGACTCAGTAGGCATTGTAAGTGCATATATAAGTTACCCGCAGCGTATCTTAAGCAGTTCGCCACTGCTTAGACTGCGGTAAGCTTAATAGGTTCTTGAATGGCCTAAAACTGCGCTACGAAACTGTCCCGGGGTTTGTTTGGCCCAGCGTTTAAAGGCCCGTTGGAAGGCTTCGGGGGAGGAAAAACCGAGCAGCCAAGAAATTTCACTGAAGGTTAAGTCGGTATCGCGAATATAACTACTGGCTAAATCAAAGCGTGTTTGATTAACCAGTTGGCGAAACTGACTACCTTGTGCAGCCAGTTTGCGTCGCAGCGTCCAAGTGGGTAATTGTAATTTTTGCGCAATGCGTTCAATGCTTGGTTCACCATTTTTCAGTAATGGTGCGATCAGTTGCGTGACTTGTTCGACTAAACTGTAACTGCGTGTTTTTAATGCCAATTGTTCTTCGCACAGCTCAAGTAAGGCATGCCAAGTATTTGGACAGTGTTGCGGATTGCTTAAGGCCAAGGTTTTTTGACTTAAGCGAAGACGGTTATGTTCGGCATCAAATTCAATTGGGCATTTAAGACAGCCACTGAACGCCGCTGCGTAACTTGGTTCTGGATACTCCAGTTGCAACAGTTCAATGGCAATATCCGTTTGGCACACTTGGCGTAAATGATTGATCCAACCCAGTAACACCGATTCCACGACAAAATAGTTATAAGCGTTATAGGGCGCAATGGAGTAAAAGCTAAACCATGCGCCAGCACTGTCCTCTAGAAACTGGCTGGCGCCGCGATAGTTCTGTGCATATAAAGGTTCGAAGCGCGATATACAACGGGCTGCTGCCCGTACTGTGGGCGCTTGCAGAGCTGTTACACCGGCTAGACCTAGATGATTTAATGAGCTGTGTCGGCCTATGTCTAAACCTAAAGCTGGATTGCCGGTCAATTGCGTGGCGGCATGACCTAAGCGCATATAGCGGGGTATGGAGAGACGGGCATGAGCTTCAGCTAAGCGTGCTGGGCCGAGCTCAAAACGATCCAACAGTTCTTCTGGGTTCTGGCCATGCTGCTGTATAGCTTGAGCAATACTGTGGACAAAACCTACAGATAAGTCGCCAAGGCGCATGCTAGGACGTGAAACATTCATGGTAATGATTTAACCCTGAGTAAGGCTTTGTCTATTATAGTCATAAAACTGTTTAATAGAGTCATTGAGAAGCTTTGATGAGCTGTTTATTGTGTTAAGCATTATCTATCTA
>CAJDVK010000032.1_pt1 | contig 39744 bp, 35 predicted proteins | sample 7391401 | NCBI WGS metagenome assembly CAJDVK01 (sample SAMEA7055696, study PRJEB34461) | soil metagenome | biome: terrestrial ecosystem; feature: Peninsula; material: soil | place: Antarctica | collected 2016
CGCTCCCAGACCGGCATCTGGGTGACATCGGTGTCATCGATTAAAATGCTGCCGCTGTCGACGCTTTGGTCGCCAGAAATGGCATTGAGAAACGTTGACTTTCCTGCCCCGTTGGTACCAATCACGGTGACAAACTGGCCGGTAGGAATTTGCAGGGACATGCCGCACAACGCGCGGGTCTCAATGGGCGTGCCGGGGTTGAAAGTGATGTGTAAGTCATTCGCTTTAAGCATCTTAAAACCTCTTAGGCCGTGAGAAACGCTGTTTCAACAGTGGGATAACCAAAGCAAAAGTAACCAGTAATGCGGTGATTAAGTTGAGGTCTTGTGCCTGCAAGCCAATAAAATCGCTGTTTAGCGCCAAAGCAATAAAGAAGCGGTAAATAATCGCACCCAAGATCACCGCTAAAGTAATCAAGAACAATTTGCGCGACGGTAGGATGCTTTCACCGACAATCACTGCGGCCAAGCCAATCACAATGGTTCCAATACCCATGGAAATATCTGCGCCGCCTTGGCTTTGCGCGAATAACGCACCGGCCAAACCGACCAAACCATTAGAAATGGCCATGCCTAAAATAATCATTGCGCCGGTGTTCACACCCTGCGCACGGGCCATACGTGGATTCGAGCCGGTGGCGCGAATGGCTAAGCCTTGGCGAGTGGAAAAATAGGCATCCAGGGCCAGTTTGGCCAGCAACACCACAATAATTAAAATCACTGGACGAGCGATATAGTCAATCAGCCAGCTGGGTTCCAAAATGGTAAAGACGGTGGGTTCCATAATTAATGGAATGTTCGGCTTGCCCATAATGCGCAGGTTAATGGAGTACAGCGCCGTCATCATTAAAATACTGGCCAGCAAGTCCATGATTTTTAAATGCACGTTTAAAATCGCGGTGAGCACGCCGGCACAAGCGCCCGCTAGCGCTGCCAGAAGGGTAGATAGAAAGGGGTCCATGCCGCTAGAAATACATAACGCACCGACAGCACCGCCCAGGGGAAAACTGCCATCGACAGTTAAGTCAGGGAAGCGGAGTAAGCGGAAGGAGATAAACACCCCGAGTGCCACTAAGCTAAAGATCAAGCCGATCTCAAGGGCACCAAACATTGAAAACAGGGACATGGGCAGGTTGACCGAAGGCTAAATTAAAAGACCCCGAGCACTGTGCAGTACTCGGGGCGCGGTAGGGTATTAACGAATCACTTCAGTGGCGCTATCAATCAGCTCTGCTGACAAGGTCACGCCTTGTTTTTCCGCGGCTGCTAAATTGACAAACAACTGAATGTTTTCACTGGTTTGCGGCTTGATATCACCGGGGTTTTCACCCTCGAGGATACGCACCACAATGCGGCCGGTTTGCAGGCCTAAGTCATAGTAGTTGACGCCAAGTGCTGCAATAGCGCCGCGCTTAACGCTGTCGGTATCCGAAGCAATCAATGGTATTTTCATATCGTTGCCCACTTTTACCAATGCTTCATAAGCTGAAACCACGTTATTGTCGGTACTGGTATAAATAACATCGACTTTGCCGACTAAGCTGCGTGCCGCGCTGCCCACGTCCACTGAGCGTGGGGCTGCAGCTTCAACTAAGCTCAGGTCATATTGTGGCAGGATTTCTTTCAGCGCCTCGACCACAGCAACGGAGTTGGCTTCACCTGGGTTATACACAATGCCAATGCGTTTTGCTTCGGGCACCACTTGTTTAATCAGCTCCACTTGTTTGCTCAGTTCAAGGACGTCAGAGACTCCGGTCACGTTAGTGCCGCTGGCTTCCCAGCTGGGTGTCAGTTGGCCTTGGACTGGATCAGTGACTGCAGTAAAGACAATTGGAATACGCTTGGTACCTGCCACTGCAGCTTGGGCTGATGGGGTACCGATGGCAACAATGGCATCGGCTCGATCACCAATAAATTTGCGGGCAATTTGTGCGGCAGTGCCGGTGTTACCTTGGGCGCTTTGATATTGCCACTTAAGGTTTTTGCCTTGGCTGTAACCGGCTTGGTTAAGCGCCTCCAACACACCATCACGGGCTGAGTCGAGTGCAGGGTGTTCAACAATTGCGGTGACTGCAACTGATTTAACCGACTCGGCTAAAGCACCAAATGATGCGCTCATGGCTAAGGTGAGTGCGCTAAGCGTAAGCAATGCTTTTTTTGAAAATGTAGTCATATTTGCCTGCCTGTTATGGGGTTCGCCGCAATAATCCAGCTGAACCCGGTTGCTTATAGGGGTGTAAATCAGCTTATTCTAAGCTGGCAATTCGCATATGTTGTTCAGTTAAGCGCGCTAATGCTTGCTCATAATCGGCTTGCTTGACGCGCTCGCTTTCAATCACTGCAGCAGGCGCTTTAGCGACAAAACCTTGGTTGGATAGCTTACCAGTCACCCGTTTGATTTCACCGTTTAAGCGCTGGATTTCTTTATCTAAGCGAGCCAGTTCGGCTTTAGTGTCGATCAATCCAGCCATTGGCACCAATACTTGCATTTCGCCAACGATGGCTGTGGCTGACATCGGTGCTTCTTGGTCAGTGTTGAGTAAGGTGACAGATTCGAGTTTGGCCAGTTTGCTCAAGGTCATATCATTGACTTCTAAACGGCGTATATCTTCAGCAGTGGTGTTGCCTAAATACAGCGGAATGGGTTTGCCTGGGCCGATGTTCATTTCTGCACGGATATTGCGCAGCGCCAGCATCAGCTCTTTGAGCCACTCAATATCGCCTTCTGCTTGCGCATCAAGGCCTTGGCTATCACTGCACGGGAATGGCTGCAGCATAATGGTTTTGCCGGTTTTGCCCGCCATTGGCGCAATGCGCTGCCAGATTTCTTCAGTGATAAAGGGCATAAATGGATGGGCTAAACGCAGCGCCGCCTCCAATACCCGGACCAAGGTGCGACGGGTGCCGCGGGTGCGCTCAACCGGTGCTTCTTTATCCCAGAGTACTGGCTTGGACAGCTCCAAGTACCAGTCACAGTATTCATGCCAGATAAATTCATACAGCGCTTGGGCTGCCAGGTCAAAACGGAAATTATCCAGTTGGCGCGCCACTTCAATTTCAGTGCGCTGCAGCTGCGAGATAATCCAACGATCAGCCACAGTGAGCTCTACTGCTTGCTCATCGAGTCCGCAATCTTGATCTTCACACTGCATCATTACATAACGGGCAGCGTTCCAGATTTTATTACAGAAGTTGCGGTAACCATCCACCCGACCCATATCGAACTTTACATCACGACCGGTGGAAGCCAGTGATAAGAAGGTAAAGCGCAAGGCATCAGTACCGTAGCTGGCAATGCCGTCGGCAAACTCTTCACGGGTTTGCTTCTCAATGCTCTTGGCCATTTGTGGCTGCATCATGCCGCTGGTGCGTTTCTCCACCAAGGTTTCTAGATCAATACCATCAATAATATCCAGCGGGTCCAATACGTTACCGCGCGACTTGGACATCTTGTGCCCTTGGTTATCGCGCACTAAACCATGTACATACACCGTTTTAAATGGAATTTGTGGCGTACCATCTTCATGTTTGAGCAGGTGCATGGTCAGCATAATCATGCGTGCCACCCAGAAGAAAATAATATCAAAACCGGTCACCAGCACATCGGTGGGGTGGAAGGTCTTCAGGTAATCGGTTTGTTCTGGCCAACCTAAAGTGGAGAAGGTCCACAGGCCGGAGCTGAACCAAGTATCCAGTACATCATTGTCTTGGCGTAAGTTGATATCGCCAAGATTGTGCTTAGTGCGTACTTCGGTTTCATTGCGACCGACATAGACATTACCAGCATCATCATACCAAGCCGGAATACGGTGGCCCCACCACAGCTGACGGCTGATGCACCAGTCTTGAATGTCGCGCATCCAGCTGAAGTACATGTTTTCGTACTGCTTGGGCACAAACTGAATGCGGCCATCTTCCACCGCAGCAATGGCCGGTTCTGCTAAAGGTTTAGTCGACACATACCACTGGTCAGTGAGCCAAGGCTCAATCACTGCACCAGAGCGGTCGCCGCGCGGTGTTTTTAATGCGTGATCGTCAATGCTCACTAGTAAATCGGCGGCTTGCATAGCTGCAACAATCTGCTTACGCGCTGCAAAACGATCAAGACCGGCAAACTCGGCCGGCAAGCTGTTATCCAGCTCATCATTCACTGAACCGTCGGCATTAAAAATCTGCGCGGTAGCTAAGACAGCCGCATCTTGGTCAAGAATATTGATCAGGGGCAGATTATGGCGCTTGCCCACTTCATAGTCATTGAAGTCATGGGCCGGGGTGATTTTCACACAACCGGTACCAAATTCTGGATCACAATAGTCATCGCCAACAATGGGGATGCGGCGGCCCACTAAAGGCAGGTCAACAAAAGAGCCAATCAGTGCTTTATAGCGCTCATCTTCCGGATGCACCGCAACTGCGCTGTCACCGAGCATAGTTTCTGGACGGGTGGTAGCAACCACCAGATAGTCTTTGCCTTCGGCAGTTTTAGCACCATCGGCCAAGGGGTAGCGCAGATTCCATAAATGCCCTTGCTCATCGTGGTTTTCCACTTCAAGGTCAGAAATAGCAGTGTGGAATTTAGGATCCCAGTTCACTAGACGTTTGCCACGGTAAATCAGGCCATCTTCATGCAGACGGACAAAAGCTTCTTGTACCGCCACCGACATACCGTCATCCATGGTGAAACGCTCACGGGACCAGTCCACCGAGCTGCCGAGGCGGCGAATTTGCTGGGTAATGGTGCTGCCAGACTCTTCTTTCCATTCCCAGACTTTGTCGAGAAAGGCTTCGCGACCTAAATCATGACGGTCTTGGCCTTGCGCGGCCAACTGGCGCTCAACCACCATTTGCGTGGCGATACCAGCGTGGTCAGTGCCCGGCTGCCACAGAGTATTACGGCCTTGCATACGGCGGTAACGAATCAGCGCATCCATAATGGCATTATTAAAACCATGGCCCATATGCAGGCTACCGGTGACATTCGGTGGCGGAATCATAATGGTGTATGGCTGACCAGAACCCTGTGGTGCGAAGTATTGATTGGTTTCCCAATCCTGGTACCAAGAGGTTTCAATGGCGTGCGGCTGATAGGTCGTTTCCATAGTACAGTGGGACCCCTAAATATAAGACGGCTAATCGGAAAACCGCAAAGTATACCGTCAAATACGCTTGGACCATAGGTTAAGGCCGATGTTTTGCGAGCGAAGTGATCTTTTAAGGGTTTTTAGTCAGTTGTACTTGCGGCTGTTTTAGTGCTCTGGCTAGCGTTGAGCGGGGCTTAATAGGCTGAGCGGTTGATTAAAGTGAGTGAGCAGGTCTGACAGTTAAGCTTTGCTAGCCAACCTGATTAGCAAGTAACAATGCCCAGCAAGTCGTGCAGAACTTGAGAATATATGTTAAAACGTATCGCGCTAACACAGAGATAAAGGTGTTGGTGACGTTCTCAGGGCGGGGCGAGATTCCCCACCGGTGGTAATTGCCTTTATAGAGGTAGAGCCCACGAGCGCTTATTGATGCTTTTACTTAAGGTTGATAAGGACAGCAGACTTGGTGAGATCCCAAGGCCGACGGTTACAGTCCGGATGAAGAGAGAGCGGGATCCGTTACCGTGCAGACCTTGCACGGCGCACTCCCATTCGATCAAAAACAGCCTTGTTTGATGTTAAACAGGAGATCGACACACGCGAACCTTTGAGCGTTCGTGTCGTGCGGAGGAATTATGTTCACAGGAATAATTGAGGCCGTTGGCCAGATTCGCAGCATGACCCCAACCGGTGGTGATGTGCGTGTACGTGTGGCCACCGGAAAATTAGATCTAGGTGATGTGAAACTGGGCGATAGCATTGCCGTCAATGGCGTGTGCTTAACCGTGGTTGAGCTGCCAGGTGATGGTTTTTGCGCTGATGTCAGCCGTGAAACCTTGGCCCGCAGCGCCTTTGTTAATTTAAAAAATGGCAGTCCAGTCAACTTAGAGAAAGCCTTACTACCGACCACCCGTTTAGGCGGGCACTTGGTCAGTGGGCACGTTGATGGGGTTGGTGAGGTGCTATCGCGCAGCGACAGTGCCCGCGCGGTGCAGTTTTGGATTCGCGCACCTAAAGAGCTGGCCCGTTATATCGCCATGAAGGGCTCAATCACTGTGGATGGCACCAGCCTGACGGTGAATGGTGTCAATGGCAGTGAGTTTGAGCTGACCATTGTTCCGCATACCTTGCAAGAAACCATTATGGCGGACTATCAAGCTGGGCATTTAGTCAATCTCGAGATTGATTTAATTGCGCGCTACCTTGAGCGTTTATTGCAAGGTGATCAAGCCGCTGAGCCAACCAGCCAAGCCATTACTGCAGAATTTTTAGCAGAAAATGGCTTTATGCGTTCTTAATTGAAGGGTTATCCCGTGTCACTAAATACTACTGAAGAAATTATTGCAGATATTCGCGATGGCAAAATGGTCATCTTAATGGATGATGAAGACCGCGAAAATGAAGGCGATATTATTATTGCCTCTGAGTGCGTGACTGCCGAACACATTAACTTTATGGCCAAACATGCCCGTGGCTTAATTTGTATGCCAATGAGTGTGGAGCGTTGTGAGCGTTTAGGTTTGCCCTTGATGGCCCGCCACAATGGCTCAGGTTTTGGCACTAAATTTACCGTTTCCATTGAAGCTGCGGAAGGGGTTACCACCGGAATTTCTGCTGCTGACCGTGCCCGTACGGTGCAGGCAGCTGCGGCCAAAGATGCAGTGGCGGATGATATCGTCAGTCCCGGGCATATTTTCCCATTAATGGGTCAGCCTGGCGGTGTTTTAGCCCGTGCTGGGCATACTGAAGCAGCCTGTGACTTGGCCCGCTTAGGGGGATTTGAGCCCTCTGGTGTGATCTGTGAAATCATGAATGATGACGGCACCATGGCGCGCCGTCCAGAATTGGAAGTGTTTGCCCAAGAGCATGGGCTTAAAATTGGTACCATTGCCGACTTAATTCATTATCGGATGATTAATGAGCGCACCATCGAGCGGGTTTCAACGCAAAAACTCGACAGTGAGTTGGGTCAATTTAATTTGGTTACTTACCGTGAATCCACGGTGGGTGATGTTCATTTGGCCCTGACTTTAGGTACTATTAGCCCAGAAGAACCCACCTTGGTGCGGGTGCATAATATGGATCCGCTGCGCGATTTATTTATGGTCAAGCAAGAGGGGCGCTGGAGCTTGCGTGCCGCCATGGCTGAAGTGGCCAAAGCCGGCAGTGGTGTGGTGTTGTTATTGGGTAATCAAATGACCGGCTCTAACCTGCTGGAGCACTTAGAGCGTCAATTGGGTAGCAGTGGTGCTAAAGCAGCGAAGACGCCAGGTACTTACAGTACCGTTGGTGCCGGCTCGCAGATTTTACGTGATCTTGGTGTGCGCAAAATGCGCTTGTTAAGTTCGCCCATGCGCTTTAATGCTATATCCGGATTTGACTTAGAAGTTGTAGAATACCTGCAACCGCAGGAATAACTGTTTTTGGAGTGGCGCATAACGCTGCTCCCTCGCTCTTTATTAGGATTAAGAACATGACCTTGAAGACCATCGAAGGTACCTTTATTGCCCCGCAGGGCTCATTTGCGCTGGTTGTTGGCCGTTTCAACAGTTTTGTTGTGGAAAGCTTGGTTGAAGGCGCAATTGATACATTAGTGCGTCACGGTGTGAGCAAAGATGATATCACTGTGATCCGCGCACCAGGTGCGTTTGAGCTGCCTTTAGTGGCGCAAAAGGTTGCTGAGCGTAAAGAGTTCGCAGCAATTATTGCGTTAGGTGCAGTGATTCGCGGTGGTACACCGCATTTTGAATATGTTTCAGGCGAGTGCACTAAAGGTTTGGCCCAGGTGTCGATGGAGTTTGGCGTGCCGGTTGCATTTGGCGTGTTGACTGTTGACTCCATTGAACAAGCCATTGAGCGTTCAGGTACCAAAGCCGGTAACAAAGGTGTTGAAGCAGCGTCTTCGGCGCTGGAAATGGTCAGCCTGCTTGCGCAGCTGGAGGCCAAGTGAGCTTAAACAACGACGACTGTCGGGACAATCCGCCACCGCGCGCCAAGGGGCGTATTGCCATGCGTCGTGTGGCGCGTACCTTAGCCATGCAAGCGTTATATCAGTGGCATGTGGCAGGGCAGAACCTGAATGAGATTGAAGCGCAGTTTCGCATGGATAATGATTTTGAGGGTGTCGACAGCCTGTATTTCAATGAGATCTTACGCGGTGTACCCAGTAAGAAAAGTGAAATTGATGGCATGATTGAGCCCTACCTTGATCGTCCCATGGAAGAGCTTGATCCGGTGGAGTGGGCAATTTTGCGTTTAGCCACTTGGGAACTCAGCACACGAATTGATGTGCCTTACCGAGTGGTGATCAACGAAGGTATTGAATTGGCAAAAACCTTTGGTGCCACTGACGGCCATAAGTACGTCAATGGGGTGCTGGATAAGCTCGCTCTGCGCTTGCGCGGAGAAGAAATCCGTGACGCAAAACTCAATCGAAAATAAGTCTGGACAGCACTGGCCAGGATTGAGCTTGGTGGGTGTTGCTGGATGAATGAATTTGAGTTGATTCAACATTTTTTCACCGACTCTGTCTGTGCGCAGGGCGGTGAAAATGTCTCTTTAGGTATTGGTGACGATTGCGCGTTACTGCAGATCCCTGCAGGGCACAGCTGCGCAGTGTCGACCGATACACTAGTCAGTGGTATTCATTTTCCTGAGCAGGCGCCAGCATTGTTACTGGGTCAACGCGCTTTAGCGGTGGCAGTCAGTGATCTTGCAGCCATGGGCGCCACGCCAATTGGTTTTACTCTGGCGATTACTTTGCCACAACTTGATACTGCCTGGCTGCAGGCCTTTAGTGAAGGCTTGAGCACCATGGCGCAGCGTTGTGGAATTACTTTGGTTGGTGGTGATACCACCCGCGGTCCTTTAGCGATGACCGTTACTGCGCTGGGGGCAGTGCCCAAGCAGCAGGCGCTGTTGCGTTCTGGCGCACAAATCGGTGATCTGCTGTGTGTCAGTGGACCCTTAGGGGCGGCGGCCGCTGCGGTGCCTTTAGTATTAGGTGAGCTGGATGAGCAGTCCATTGCCGCCTCAACTCGGCAGCAATTACTGGCGGCCTATTGGGCGCCGCAACCCCAACTCGCGCTGGGGCAGTATCTGTTGGGTAAAGCTCATGCGGCTTTGGATATTTCCGATGGTTTGTTGGCGGACTGCGGGCATATTGCTAAAGCCTCTAACCTTTGTTTACAGATTCAACAAAGCCAGGTACCGGTGGCTGCCGCAGCGCGTCAATTGCTCGGTGACACTGCTGCGTTGCAGTGTGCGCTCAGTGGCGGCGATGAGTATCAATTGGCTTTTACGCTGGCGCCGGATAAGTTAGCCGCTGTACAGCACAGATTTGCAGCGGTGCAGGTTATCGGCAAAGTCTGTGCGGGCAGCGGAGTACAGTTGCTCGATCCAGCAGGGCAGCTTGTTGCCCATAGTTACAGTGGTTACCAGCATTTTAATTAAGGACACTATGACCCATGCGCGCACCTAAAGTCTGGAGCAATATATGGCATTTTTTGGCCTTTGGTTTTGGTACCGGTCTGGCTAAAAAAGCCCCTGGGACTTGGGGCACACTGGCCGGTTTAGCCGTGATGCCGCTGCTGTATTGGTTGCCATTACCGCTGGCTTTACTCTGGATTGTCTTGGCCAGTGTTTTTGGAGTTTGGTTGTGTGGACGCGTGGCTGAAGATTTAGGCGTGCCTGACCATGGTGGCATTGTTTGGGATGAGATGGTGGGCATTTGGCTGACCCTAATTTTGCTGCCCAATAGTCTGTTGTGGTGGGTCTTAGGCTTTGTTCTCTTTCGCATCTTGGATATTGTTAAACCTTGGCCAATCTCATGGCTTGATCGTCGAGTGGCAGGTGGTTTGGGGATTATGCTGGACGATATGCTAGCGGGTGTTATTGCCGGATTACTGTTGTTAGCGCTAAATACTTTTCTTTAATCAGTGGCCTTTAGTCAAGTTGGCGCTGAGTCGTTTGGCAGTAGCTCATGACTCGGCAGTTTTGCTAATGGATTAGATAGGCTACTATCAATGTTTATATTTTAATCAACGGTCAGCCTGTATGTATTGTCCTTTCTGTGGTGCTAATGATACTAAGGTCATCGACTCACGCTTAGTGACCAATGGCGATCAAGTGCGTCGTCGCCGTGAGTGCTTGCTCTGTGAGGAGCGGTTTACGACCTTTGAAACGGCTGAGCTGATTTTGCCGCGCTTAATTAAGCAAGACGGCAGTCGCCAGCCATTTGATGAAGATAAGCTGCGTGCGGGCATGCTGCGCGCCTTGGAAAAACGCCCGGTTAGCCTTGAGCGGCTGGAAGAAGCAGTGGCACGGATCAAGCGTAAGCTGCGCGCCGCCGGTGAGCGTGAAGTGCAGTCATTGGTGGTCGGTGAGTTGGTAATGAATGAACTGAAAAAGCTCGACGAAGTGGCTTATATTCGCTTTGCTTCGGTGTATCGCCGCTTTCAAGACCTCAATGAGTTCCGTAAAGAAATTGATCTGATGGCCAGCAGCGCAGCAGATTCTGATAATCCGGCGGACGAATGAACGATCAAGCCTATATGGCGCAGGCGCTGCGTCTGGCTGAGCAAGGGCTCTATAGCACCCACCCTAACCCACGGGTTGGTTGTGTCATAGTTGCGGATCAGCAGGTGGTGGGTGAAGGTTGGCATAAGCGTGCCGGTGAGCCCCATGCTGAGGTGCATGCCTTGCGTCAAGCGGGCGAGCGCGCTCAAGGCGCAACCGCGTATGTCACTTTAGAGCCGTGCAGCCATTATGGTTTGACTCCGCCCTGCGCGGAAGCCTTGGTGCAAGCGGGGGTCCAGCGGGTGGTGATTGCCATGCAAGATCCTAACCCACAAGTGGCGGGCCGTGGCATTGCCCTTTTACGTGAGCAAGGCATTCAAGTTGGGCTGCTGGAGGGTGAGTTACACGCTGCAGCGCGCCGGCTGAACTGCGGGTTTGTCAAGCGGATGGAGCATGGTGTACCTTTTGTGCGTTTAAAACTGGCCATGAGTTTGGATGGCCGTACCGCCATGGCCAGCGGTGAAAGCCAGTGGATTACCGGTCCTGCGGCCCGTGCCGATGTACAAAGTTTACGCGCCCGTTCCAGTGCCATTATCACCGGTGCTGAAACTGTTATAACCGATAATGCACGTTTAACCGTACGTGCCGCGGAATTGCCTTTAACTCCAGAGTTGCGCGATTTGGCGTTATCGCGCCCACCGCTGCGCATTGTGATTGATGGGCGTTTGCGTGTACCCACGGATCTGGCTTTTTTTACTGCTGGCCCGGTACTGGTAGCCACCTACCAAAAACCGCCCGCCGATACTGCAAACATTGAATATATCCAAGTGCCTGAGCTGAATGGGCATATTGATTTGCAGGCGTTACTGCGTGAGTTAGCCAAGCGCGGCATTAATGAGTTGATGGTGGAGGCGGGGCCGCAATTGGCCGGCGCTTTTGTCCAAGCCGGCTTAGTGGATGAGCTGTATATCTATATGGCCGCCATGCTGTTGGGTTCAAGCGCGCAACCATTAATGCGTTTACCCATCGACCTGATGGCGGATGCAGTGCATTTGCAGATTACTGAGATGCGCGCCTTAGAGAATGACTGGCGCATTATTGCTCAACCGGTCAAGACTGATGCTTAAGCGGGCTTAGATAAGCGATCGCTGGCAATAATAGTGCTGAGTTCGGCAAATAGCTCGTCTGCTTCTTCTACTGAGCAGTCTTCACCGTAGCGTTTGCGTAAGCCAAAGTCGCTGAGAGTAATATGCACCTTTGCTTGCACATTGTGGCGCTCTAAACAGGCTTTAACACAATGCAAATGACAGCCGTCGATCGCCAGAATAGGCCGATCTGACTGGGCTTTTCTAACCAATGATTTTACATCACCACCAACTCCTGCGATGCAGGACATTTCAGCCAAGCCAGCGCGGTCAATGCGGACTGCCAAGGTATTGGCCAGCTGGGCCACATTGGAGCAGCCAGAGCAGGAATAAATTAATGGTGTTGCTGTGGAAGACATATTTAACCTCTATTGGCTAGGGGTGAAGAGGCAGTTTTACATCGAATAAAAAAATGCGCCTTGATAGCTATCAAGACGCATAAAGGCCAGTATTGTTAAATACTGTTTCAAAAAAGTAGCACTATAAATCAAACAATAGGCAACACATTACACCGGCAAGCGCTGGGTCTAAAAAGCTTTGCGCCATTGCTGGATAAAGGTGTTATTTGCAGTATTGCGTAACTCAATTTTTTTGGGCTTGATGCGAGTCAATTGAGGCAAAAGAAATTTTACTAAGAATTACACGGGGTGTTGATTCAGGTTGTGCGCTGCTGTGTAAAACGTCTGCGGGCACGGCTAGAGCTGCGCTCAAGCACGCTGGTTTGACAGTGTATTCACCTCAAAGAGCAGCGGTTAAAGGAACTGCACTGTCAAACCATGCTGCCAAATTCAGCTTGCAAGGCTGCGCGCACACAATAGAGCACACCTTCTTCAATCTGTGGGGTGAACTGCTCAGCAATGCTGGCCACGCTGGGTAAGTCGCCATCGCCTTGTAAAAATGCATCTTGAATAGTGCCGAGCAGATCCTCGGGTAAGTCCAGCGCCTGTTCAAGGCTCAATAAGTTTCCAGCAATGGCTTGGGCCATTAGGCTGTAAACATTTTTCAGACTGCATTGCATCTGCTGACCAATTTGCTCTGGAGTCATGCCACTGCGGGCTAAAGTCACCAGTTCGTGGCGTAAGTCTTGACTGCTGGGTGCGGGCTGGGCAGCAGCGCTGTCTGCTTGATTGAGGACAGTTAAAAAAGCCTCGCCGTAACGTTCCAGTTTGCGCGCGCCAACACCGCTGATTTTCGCCATATCAGCCAGATCCTCAGGTGCCTCACGGAGCATTTCCAGCAAGGTTGAGTCAGGGAAAATAACATACGGCGGGACGCTGTGTTGCTCTGCCAGTTGACGGCGCAAGGTCCGCAATGCTTCCCACATTTCACGCTCATGGCTGCGAACCAATTGGCTGGCTTGACTGGAGCTGCGTGCAGGGCGAGTTTGCGGGGCCAGGTCACGGCGTAAAAACAATGTGGTTTCGCCACGCAGTAACGGGCGGCAACTTTCTGACAGGCGCAGGCCGCCAAAGCCTTCCACATCCACATCAATCAGACTGCGCGCCACCAACTGCCGAAACAGTGAGCGCCATTGATGTTCATTGAGCGCTTTGCCAATGCCAAAGACGCTCAGGTGTTGATGGCCCAAGGCACGCACCCGGTCATTTTCGCGGCCCAGTAAAATATCGGTTAAGTAACCGACACCGTAGCGTTGCCCGGAGCGGTGAATTGCAGAAAGCGCTTGGCGGGCTGCTTCAGTGGCATCCCAGGTTTCAATGGTATCAATGCAGTTATCACAGTGGCCACAAGGTTGCGCCAGCTCTTCATCAAAGTAGGCCAATAGTGCTTGGCGACGGCAACGGGTTTCTTCGCATAAGGCCAGCATGGCCTCCAGCTTATGTTGCTCCACGCGCTTATGCCGCTCATCACCTTCAGAGTTATTGAGCATTTGCTTAAGCATCAGCACATCTTGTAAGCCATACACCATCCAAGCATCCGCGGGTAAACCGTCACGGCCCGCTCGACCGGTTTCTTGGTAGTAAGCTTCTAAAGATTTAGGTAGGTCTAGATGGGCGACAAAACGCACATTGGACTTATCAATGCCCATACCAAAAGCAATGGTGGCCACCATAATCAAGCCTTCTTCATTGAGAAAGCGTTTTTGGTGGAAGGCGCGTAAGTCACTTTCCAATCCCGCATGATAGGGCAGGGCCGGATAGCCATTGTTGCTGAGAAATTCGGCAGTGGATTCAACACTTTTACGCGACAAGCAATAAACAATCCCAGCGTCGCCTTTACGTTGAGCTAAAAAGCCCAATAACTGCTTGCGCGGATTATCTTTAGGGGTGATGCGGTAAAAAATATTGGGTCGATCAAAGCTGGATAGAAAGCACTCAGCCTGTTGTAGATGCAAGCGCTGGATGATTTCTTGCCGGGTGCGTTGGTCAGCGGTAGCAGTCAAGGCAATGCGCGGTACATCGGGGAATATCTCCGCTAGTTGCCCCAGCTTTAGATACTCAGGACGAAAATCATGGCCCCATTGCGAAACACAGTGCGCTTCGTCAATAGCAAATAAGCTAATGGGTAAATGTTGTAAAAATGCCAGCATTCGAGGTTGCACCAAGCGTTCAGGTGCAAGGTACAGCAGTTTTATTTCATGGCGACGTAAACGGTCCGCAATATCACGTTGTTCCTCGTTGCTCAGCGAAGAGTTGAGTGCGGCAGCTGGAATACCCAGCTCTTCAAGGCTGGCCACCTGATCTTGCATTAGCGCAATAAGCGGCGACACCACCACGGTCAAACCGTCCAGTAATAATGCCGGGAGTTGATAGCATAACGACTTGCCGCCACCAGTGGGCATCAATACCAGCGCATCATCCCCTGCACAGATACGGGTAATAATTTCCGACTGCTGACCGCGAAATGCATCATAGCCAAAAACACTTTTTAGCGTTTGTAACGCCTGATCCTGCATGCCATTCTCCAAATCAAGCTGCGCATTATACGCGTAATTCAGTATATAACTGAATCTTTAGCTGTACAGGCGGTGTAACATGCAGCCAATCCCTAGCTGTTATGGCTGGGCTGGACTACAATCGGTTCTCAATTCATTTTTTATGGTAATCACGCATGTCCCTCGCTGAGCAACAAAACCGACTGCAAGCTTTCCTCGATGCTGACGAACTGCATGACGAGGCGCTTGATTATATGGCCGCCCATGGCTATTTGACTGCACTGTCTATTTGCCCTGAGGTTGTGCCTGAGGATGAATGGATTGATGCCTTGTTTGCTGAGCCACCGCATTATGCTGATGAGGAGCAAGCGGCAGATATAAGAGCAGGATTGTTACAGCTTAAAGCACAGATTGAACGGGACTTGGCCAGCGATGATGATATGGAGCTGCCCTGCGCTTTGGATTTAGGCGCCGAGCCCGATGATTCTGATTTGCGCGGCTGGTGTGTGGGCTTTATGGAAGGCATTTTCTTACGTGAAGATGTTTGGTTTGAAGATGCTGAGGAAGAAGTCAGCGAATTGTTATTACCGCTGATGGTTGCTTCAGGCTTATTTGATGAGCAGCCGGACTTTGCTGAAATTGCTCAAGATCATGATTTGGTCGCCAGCATGGTTGAGCAGATTCCAGAAGTGCTCACCGCGCTATTTCTATTGTGCCAAGCACCGGATGAAAAGCCGGTATTGCTTAAACCACGCCGTTAACTAAAGCGCAGTGGATGAGTTACGTCAGCAACTGGTGCGTAATCGTATACTGCGTTATGTGTTGTTTTTTTGTGGTTGCCTAAGTGTTGCTTTGGGTGTGATTGGCATCTTTTTGCCGGTGCTGCCGACCACACCTTTTCTGCTGTTAGCTGCGGCCTGTTTTGCCCGTAGCTCCAAACGTTTTTATCGCTGGTTGGTGCTGCACCCTAAACTAGGGCCTTGGGTTAAAGGTTACTTGGATGGTGAAGGTCTGCCACTGAAAGGCAAAATCTGGGCGTTAGTACTGATGTGGGCCAGTATCAGCTTCTCGCTGTGGATTGTGCCGTTGTGGTGGGCACGTATGGCGATGTTAGTCACTGCAGTGTGTGTGACAATCTATATTCTTAAGCAGAAAACCCGAGAGCTGTAATTGCGTCAACTGGAAGGTGGGGTTGCTTAAGGCACGGCAATGCCGCATGCGTTGAGCATATCGCACAGACGAATCAGCGGTAAACCCACTAAGCTGGTGGCGTCAGAACCTGTGGTTGCTTGAAATAAACTCACGCCTAAGCCTTCAGACTTAAAACTGCCAGCGCAATCAAAAGGTTGCTCTTGGGCAATATAGCGGGAAATCTGTGCATCGCTTAAACGGCGAAAATGCACCGTAAAAGGCACAGAGTCGACCTGTTCACTGGGTCCTTGCCGTGCTTGACGGGTATCAAGCACCGCCACTGCGGTTAAAAAGGTCAGGCTGCGGCCGCTGGCTGCACGCAACTGTTTAAAAGCACCTTGCGCATGCAGTGGTTTACCAATGATCTGCTGATCAAGCAGCGCCACTTGGTCGGAGCCGATAATAATATGTTCAGGGTAAGCTGCAGCTAAGGCATTGGCTTTGCTTAAAGCTAAACGCTGCACCAAAGCTTGCGCTGTTTCATTAGGCAGTGGTGTTTCATCAATCTCTGGGCTGTGCCAAGTAAAGGGCAACTGTAAACGGCTGAGCAGTTCGCGGCGATAGCTTGAGCTGGAAGCGAGTAAAAGCGCTGGGGTAGAGCAGGGCATGTGATACTCCGTAAGATGAAGATAATTGGCTGTAACTCGATGAGGACGCTGCCGAGCGTCGCAGGATCGGTTATACTCTATCGATTATTGTAACGACCGCCTTGCAACAGTTTATAACTTACTTAGCGTTAAATATCACTGGCGCGCTGTTGCTGTACCCATGTTGAGGACTTTGTATGTTTGAAAATCTCTCCGATCGCCTTGCGCAGACGCTACGCCATGTCACCGGTAAAGCGCGCCTGAGCGAAGACAATATCAAAGACACCCTACGTGAAGTGCGCATGGCGCTACTTGAGGCTGATGTGGCCTTGCCGGTGGTGAAAGATTTTGTTGACGCCGTGCGTGACCGTGCGGTGGGTGTGGAAGTATCTCGGAGCCTATCGCCGGGTCAGGCCTTTATTAAAATCGTGCAGGCCGAACTGGAAAGCCTAATGGGTGAGGCCAACGAAGACTTGGTGCTTACGACCACGCCGCCTGCAGTTATTTTAATGGCCGGTTTGCAGGGTGCGGGTAAAACCACCACTGCAGCCAAGCTGGCGCGCTTCTTAAAAGAGCGTAAAAAGAAAACCGTGATGCTGGTTTCTGCGGACGTCTACCGTCCTGCGGCGATTAAGCAACTGGAAACCTTGTCCAATGAGGTGGGCGTCACCTTCTTCCCATCGGATATCACCCAGAAACCAGAAGCCATTGCCCGCGCTGCAGTGGCCGAAGCTAAGTTGAAGTTTATTGACGTGGTGATCGTGGACACCGCCGGTCGTTTAGCCATTGATAATGAAATGATGGCCGAGATCAGTCAGTTGCACACGGCGATCAATCCGATTGAGACGCTGTTTGTGGTTGATGCCATGACCGGTCAAGATGCGGCCAACACCGCCAAGGCTTTTAATGATGCGCTGCCATTAACCGGTGTCGTATTGACCAAGGTGGATGGTGATGCCCGTGGTGGTGCGGCGTTGTCAGTGCGCGCCATTACCGGCAAACCGATTAAGTTCTTGGGTATGGGTGAGAAATCCGATGCCTTAGACCCCTTCCATCCCGATCGTATTGCTTCGCGTATTTTAGGCATGGGTGATGTTCTGAGCTTAATTGAGCAAGCAGAACAAACCATCGATAAAGACAAAGCTGAAAAACTTACCAAGAAACTGAAAAAGGGTAAGGGTTTTGACTTAGAAGACTTCCGTGACCAGCTGCAGCAAATGAATAAAATGGGCGGCATGGGCGGCTTATTAGAAAAAATGCCCAATATGGGCGGCATGAATTTAGCGCAAATGGGCGGTGCTCAGGGCGCAGCGGAAAAACAATTTAAACAGATGGAGTCGATTATTAATTCAATGACTCCGGCTGAGCGTCGTGACCCTGATATTATCAGTGGCTCACGCCGTCGTCGCATTGCTAAGGGCTCGGGCACGCAAGTGCAGGACGTTGGCCGACTGATTAAACAGCACAAGCAAATGCAAAAAATGATGAGAAAATTCACTCGCAAAGGCGGCATGAACAAGATGATGCGCGGTCTTGGCGGGATGATGCCTGGGGCTGGTAAGCTGCCTAAAATGTAATGACAGCTTAGTAATGTAAAATAGCCCTATGCAAAGTGGCAGATAATCCTTAGAATATGCGGCCTTTCGGGCTATGCATAAACTTTGGCTCGTTTTGATTGTAATACACATAAAGGAAGTAAGTTTAATGGTAACTATTCGTCTGGCTCGTGGTGGCTCTAAAAAGCGCCCGTTTTATCATCTGACAGTGGCTGATAGCCGCAAAGCGCGTAATGGTCGTTTCATTGAGCGCATTGGTTTCTTCAACCCAGTTGCCACTGGTGGTGAAGTGCGTTTGTCAGTAAACCAAGAGCGTGCTAACTACTGGATTGGTCAAGGTGCACAACCTTCAGAGCGTGTTGCTCAGTTGATCAAAAAAGCAGAAACAACTGAAGTAGCAACTGAAGAAGCAACTGCATAATTGACTATGAGTAAAACGTCTCCTGACACAGATGATTTAGTCGTTCTCGGCAAAATTGGTGCTGTGCATGGTGTGCGCGGTGAAGTAAAAGTGCATTCTTTTACTGAAACCATGGAAAGTCTGCTTGATTATCCGGTCTGGCAATTGCGCCGTGGCCAGGAAGTTAAGCAAGTTAAGTTGGTCAGTGGTCGTCTGCAGGGAAAATCACTCGTAGCAAAAATTGAAGGGCTTGATGATCGTGAAATTGCACGAACATTTACTGGCTATGAGATTTGTGTGCAACGCAGTGAATTGCCTGAGTTAGCAGATGGCGAGTTTTACTGGCATCAACTTGAAGGTTTAAAGGTGATCAATCAAGACCAGCAGTTGTTTGGGATTGTTGACCATTTACTTGAGACTGGCGCCAATGATGTCCTTGTTGTTAAGCCGTGTGCTGGCAGCTTTGATGATCAGGAGCGGTTGCTGCCGTATACGGAGCAATGTGTGCAGTCGGTGGATTTGCCAGCAGGCGAGATGCATGTCGAATGGGATGCAGATTTTTAATGAGTAAATGCTTTGCGCGTTGAAGTTATCAGTCTCTTTCCTGAGATGTTTGCTGCGATTACCGAGTATGGCATTACCAGTCGTGCAGTAACGCAAGGGTTGTTAGAGCTTAATTGCTGGAACCCCCGCAGCTTTACTGAGGATCGACACCAAACAGTGGATGACCGGCCGTTTGGCGGTGGTCCAGGTATGGTGATGAAGATCAAGCCTCTTGAGGATGCATTAGCTGCGGCGAAGCAGTCCATTGGAGGGCCGGCAAAGGTTATTTACCTGTCGCCGCAAGGCCGTCAGCTGAATCAAGCCGCGGTCAGCGAGTTAGCAACGCAGGATAATTTAATTCTGATTGCAGGTCGCTATGAAGGCATTGACGAGCGTTTTATTGAAACCTACGTCGATGAAGAATGGTCAATTGGCGATTATGTGTTGTCTGGTGGCGAGCTGCCAGCAATGGTGTTAATTGATGCTGTAACGCGGTTGCTGCCTGGGGCATTAAACCATGCAGATTCCGCACAAGAAGATTCATTTAGCGATGGTCTTCTCGACTGCCCGCATTACACGCGACCGGTTAGGTATGCAGGCAAAGATGTTCCGCAGGTTCTTCTTAGTGGGAATCACGAACATATCCGGCGCTGGCGATTGCAACAAGCCTTAGGGCGTACTGCAGAGCGTCGCGCTGATCTTCTGGATAGCCGCTCGCTTTCTGGAGAAGAGAAAATGCTGTTGGAAACGATAGTTAATTAACGTATCGATGGTAGATCATAAGGATTTGCCTTCAGGAGCACAGCATGACTAACAAAATTATTCAGCAGCTTGAAGCTGAACAAATGAGCAAAGAGATCCCAGCATTCGCAGCGGGTGATAGTGTTATTGTTCAAGTAAAAGTACGCGAAGGTGATCGTCAGCGTTTACAGGCCTACGAAGGCGTGGTAATTGCTAAGCGTAACCGTGGCGTTAACAGTGCATTCACTGTTCGTAAAATTTCTAGCGGCGTAGGCGTTGAGCGTACGTTCCAAACTTACAGCCCACTGGTTGACAGCATTACTGTTAAGCGTCGTGGTGATGTTCGTAAAGCGAAGCTGTACTACTTACGTGCTCTGTCTGGTAAAGCAGCGCGTATTAAAGAAAAACTGGCGCGTTAATTTCCCAGTGTTTCAAAACAAGGCAGCCTACGGGCTGCTTTGTTGTTTCTGGGGCATAACTTTTAAGTTGCAGAGCGCGATGGCTGGGTTTTGAGAGTTTGTTTTTTTAGAAGACTGGCAACATATACCGATGGTCAACGAGTACCGTGCAGGTGACGTGGCAAGCGCAGCCACGGATGGCGAAGCGCCCGAATGACGCCAGGATGGCGTGTTGAGGGAAGAACGGCACTTGCACGGTACGGCATACGCATGAGGTTCTTAATGCTTGTTTCTTACGGCTAGTACGGTGTATGCCGTGCTCCGGGATTGGTGTTTGTCCGTCGATGAACCCGTCCAGGGTTCAGCTCCGGCGCTTCGCCATCCCTGGCTACGCTCGTCACACCAACCCCGAAACACTCGTTCACTATTTGTATTGTCCGCACTATAGCAAAAGCAATGCTCTAATCTATGGCACAGCTTAGGCTTATATTTAATTGGTAGAGTCCTCGGCTTGCACAAAATTCAAGCTGCAAACTTTCCAGCAACACCAATGGTTAAGACGTATCTCGTTAGTGCTGTGTCAAGCGAAGCCACGACGGCGTAGCGCCCGCATTAGGGACAGGAGGTCCCTTTGCGGGAAGAACAGCATTAACGAGATACGTCCTAGAGTGTGTTTGCTAAGCTTTTCTGCGCTATGACTGCAAGAGTTGTGGTTAGCCGTGCTTCGGTGTAGCTGTTCTTCCGTCGACGAGCCCATCCAGGGCTCAACGCCGGCGCTGCGCCATCCTTGGCTTCGCTTGCCACAGCTACCCCGAAACACTCGTTGACCCACGACGCCGTTAGCACGATTGATATATGACTCGTCTGACTTTGAAGGTTTCTGAGTTACTCATGTGAATTATTGCTGCCTGCACAATGAGTTATACCAGCCCCGAAGCCTGGCTAAGCCTTTATACTGGCTGTGGTGCTTGTTAATAGGAATAAGGTGTTATCTAAATGAATGCTAATGCACAGCCTGATGTGTCAGCTTTAACTCGATTTCTCGATGCCGCGTGGTTGCAGCGTGGATTATCTGAAAATACTCGAATGGCTTATCACAGTGATTTAGAACACTTTGCCCGCTGGCTGCTGGAACGTGGCCAGACCTTGTTACAGGTGCGCCGTGAAACGGTGTTGGAGTATTTAAGCTGGCGCCTAGAGCAAGGCTACAAAGCCCGTTCCAGTGCCCGCTTTCTGTCCGGCGCTCGCGGCTTTTACCAGTTCTTATTAGAAGAGGGCTCAATTATTGACAACCCGACCCTGCAAGTTGAACTGCCACAGATAGGGCGCTCTTTACCCGATACCTTATCCGAAGCCGATGTAGAGGCCTTATTGGCAGCACCAGATATTGAGCAGGTGTTGGGTTTGCGGGACCGCTGTATGTTGGAGGTTTTGTATGCCAGCGGCCTACGGGTGACAGAATTGGTCAGTTTAACCCTCGATCAACTGAATACGAGACAAGGTATTGTACGGGTGATGGGTAAGGGCTCTAAAGAGCGCTTGGTGCCATTAGGAGAGACAGCTTTAGACTGGTTGACCCTTTACCTTAAACAAGGGCGCTACGAGCTGCTCAACGCAGGTGCGACCGATGTTTTATTCCCCAGTCAGCGCGGTCGACAGATGACTCGGCAAACCTTTTGGCACCGGATTAAGTTGCATGCCAAGAGCGCTGGCATCAGCAAGCCATTGTCTCCGCATACCCTGCGTCATGCCTTTGCGACGCATTTATTAAACCATGGTGCTGATTTGCGCGTAGTGCAGATGTTGCTAGGACACAGTGATTTATCCACCACACAGATTTATACCCATGTGGCCAGTGCACGCCTGCAAGCGATTCATAGCGAGCATCATCCGCGAGGCTAATTAAGCCATGCTATAAAAAAGGCCTCTATAAAGAGGCCTTTTTGCTGTTACGAATTGAGCGCAGTATTTAAAGTAAAGCGTCTTAGGCTTTATTTTGCTCAGCAGCCGCGATTTTTTCCAACTCTTCATCACGCAGTGCGCGACGCAATATTTTACCGACGTTGGTCACCGGCAATTCATCACGGAATTCCACCTGATGGGCAACTTTATAACCGGTTAAATTGCTGCGCATATGGGCAACCACTTGTTCTTTGGTCAAGCTTTCACCGGGGCGCACGGCAATAAACACCTTAATGGCTTCCCCAGCTTTTTTATCGGGTACGCCAATGGCTGCGCTTTGTAAAACACCCGGTAAAGAAGCGAGCACGTCCTCGATTTCATTTGGATAGACGTTAAAGCCAGAAACTAAAATCATGTCTTTTTTACGGTCAACAATGCGGATATAACCGTCTTCTTGGATAATGGCAATATCACCGGTACGCAGCCAGCCGTCCTCGTCGATGGCTTCTTTGGTGGCATCTTCACGCAACCAGTAGCCTTTCATCACTTGTGGACCTTTAACGCAGAGTTCACCCGGCTCACCCAGTGGCAGCTCGTTACCTTCTTCATCAATGACTTTGCATAAGGTCGAGGGAACTGGAATACCAATGGTGCCCAGTTTGATATTACGAATGGGGTTTACGGTGGCGATGGGGCTGGTTTCAGTCATACCAAAACCTTCACAAACCGGTGAGCCGGTGACTTCGGTCCAGCGCTCAGCGGTGGCGATTTGTAAAGCCATACCGCCAGAAACGGTCATTTTAAGTTTAGAAAAATCGAGTTTACGAAACTCACTGCTGTTGCATAACGCGGCAAAGAGGGTGTTGAGTCCAACAAAACCGGTGAAAGTATTCTTTTTCAAGTCTTTCAGCATACTTGGCAGATCGCGCGGGTTGGTGATCAGCAAGTTGTTATTACCTGTCATCATCATCGCCATGCAGTGAAAGGTAAAAGCATAAATATGATAGAGCGGTAGGGGAGCAACAATGGTTTCTTTGCCGTCTTCTAGGTTGGAGGCCATCATGGCTTTGGCCTGCAGCATATTGGCAATCAGATTACGGTGGGTCAGCATGGCACCTTTGGGCACGCCAGTGGTACCACCGGTGTACTGCAGAACTGCAACCTCATCTGAATCAGGGTTGGCATTGCGCGCCGCTTTCTTACTGCCAAGAGCTAACACATCATTAAGCTTTACTGCGTTGGGAATATGAAACGCAGGGACCATTTTCTTAACGTATTTAACCACGCTGTTGATCAGTAAGCGCTTTAACGGCGGCAGAAAATCGGCCACTTCAGTGATGATAACTGTCTTCACATCAGTGTTCGGCACAACTTGTTCAGCCAGATGACCCATATTTGCCAAACAGACTAAGGCTTTGGCCCCTGAGTCCTTGAATTGATATTCCATTTCGCGGGCGGTGTACAGTGGGTTGATATTCACCACCACAAGACCAGCACGAATTGCGCCAAATACCACCACAGGATATTGCAGCAAGTTAGGCAGCTGTACCGCAATGCGATCGCCAAGCTCTAACTCTGTATGGTTCTGTAGCCATGCAGCGAAGTCACCGGAAAGCTGATACAACTCGCCATAGGTAATGGTTTTGCCTAGATTGGTGAATGCAGACTTATCAGCAAAACGCTGACAAGATTCTTTCAATACCGAGAGAATATTAGGGTATTGATCAGGATTGATTTCGGTGGGGATACCCTCGGGGTATTTATCCTTCCAAAAATTCTCATTCATGCAACTCAACTCCTAAGCAATAGCTCGTTCTGGCCTTATGGAAGTATTTAACAATAGTAGACTCTTAGATAGACGGTTGTTGGGCGACTACGCACAAAGAGTCCAGTCGACAGTGCAGCAAAGGTTCACCTGATATAGGTTCTATGCGTAAAGTCACTGAATTGCGTACTCTTGTCAAATATCTCATTAAAGGCTTATTTTTTTAAAGGTTAGTTTTTTGCTTTTCTTATTAGGTAGCAAACAATGGCACATTAGCAGCTTTATAAATTTGCGACCAGTACAAAAATGGGCTTTCTAGTCATAATTTTGACTAAAAATGTTTTTTAGTATTGAGGTGCTCTTTGTGCAGGACATTACCCCAAGTCCATTGATTGGCACTACAATAGAGTATTGCTAGCACACAGGAGTGACCTCTATGCAGCATAAAGCATTCTGGTTAACCGCCAATGATGGAGCTGAAATCTATATTAATCACTGGTTCAGTGACGGTGAGCCGAGAGCCATAGTGATGATCGCCCATGGCATGGCCGAGCATAGTCAGCGTTATGCGCGCTTTGCTCGCTTGCTGGCAGAGCAAGGGGTGGCAGTCTTTGCGCTTGATCAGCGCGGCCATGGTCGCACTGCTGCAACAGGCACACTGGGGTATTTTGCCAGTGAGCATGGCTGGAACACTGTGGTGAATGATCTGTGTTGTTTGAATCATTATATTCGTGTCGACCATCCTCAGACCCCGATTTTTTTACTGGGGCACAGCATGGGTAGCTATATTGCATTGGCCTATTTAATGCAGCACAGTTGCAGCATGCAAGGTGCAATTCTGTCAGGCTCAAATTATTTTAAAACATCCTTGCGCTACCGTGCGGCGATGGCTTTAGTGCGTTTTGAACGCTGGCGTTTAGGCGCTAAAGGGCGTAGCGCATGGTTTGATAAAATGATCTTTTACCCCCATCAGCGTGCAGTAAAACAGCGGCGTACCGATTGGGATTGGCTCAGCCGTGATACCGAGCAAGTGGACGCCTATATTAATGACCCTTTATGCGGTTTCACCTGTACCACGCAGTTATGGCTTGATCTATTTGAGGGCTTGCAGCAGATTACTCCGGTGAAAAATATGGTACAAATTGATAATGATTTGCCCTTATTGATTATTGGCGGTGATGCCGACCCAATTAATAAGGGGCACCGTCTGATTGATCTGGCGAACGCGCTGCGAGAGTCTGGCAATCGTGCGGTGGATATTCGGTTGTACCCAGAGGCGCGGCATGAGGTGTTGCAGGAAACAAATCATATTGAGGTCACCGCAGATATTATGTTGTGGCTGAATACCGCTTTAGCCAATCAGCGTGAAACAACAGCACTAAAATACCCTAACAATTGACTTGGAGATTCACATGACACAAAGCACCAGTATTCCGTACACCAGTTTAGAGGTTGGCCAAACGGCGACATTCAGTAAGTTGGTCACCGAGCACGATATTATGATGTTTGCCAGTATGTCCGGTGACCGTAACCCTGTGCATCTCGATGCCGAGTATGCTGCAGGAACCATGTTTAAAGAACGCATTGCCCATGGCATGTTCAGTGGTGCTTTAATCAGTGCGGCAGTTGCTTGTGAATTGCCAGGGCCAGGCACGATTTACCTGGGCCAGCAAATGGAGTTTAAGCTGCCAGTAAAACTGGGTGATGAGTTGACGGTACAGCTGGAAGTATTAGAAAAATTGCCTAAGTTCCGTGTGCGCATTGCAACCCGTGTAGTGAATCAGCATGACGAGGTTGTGGTGGATGGCGAAGCGTTGATTATCGCGCCACGCAAAGAAGTCACTGTGCAGCTGGCAGAGATGCCTCAGTTTGTTGCTCAGTAAGCTTTAATAACAGCTGTGCTAGAGCCTAGATACTTTAACGTTAAATCTAGCACAGTGAATAAGTAAGGCTGTCACATTCTTCGAGCTGGTTGTTTACTTGTCGTTGAGTTGTTCTCAGGTGTAATTGCAGTAGCAGGCAAGTTTAGGCTCTGGGCATAATCCGCTCGAAGAATGCCATTAACCAACCGTTGCATGCTGCTTAAGCAATACCTGCATCCTCTGCAGCACAGCGTTTAAGCCATTGCTGCGTGAAGGTGAGAGTTGCCGTCCGAGGCCCAGTGCATTAAACCATGCAGCGATATCCACTGCGGCGATTTGCTCTGCATTAAGCCCATTCACCCGCACTAACAGTAACGCCAGTAAGCCGCGCAGCAAGCGGGCTTCGCTGGCAATTTGAAAGCGTATTTGTTCCGTTGCTTGCTCAAGCACCAGCCAGACACGGGTTTCGCAGCCATGCACCAAGTTGTCCGGTACCCGCTGTGCTTCCGGCAACTCATTTAATTGTGCGCCCCACTGTAATAATAAGCGTGCACGTTGCTCCCATCGCTGCTGTCCTTGAAAATCATCCATCGCCTGCTGCGCTGCTGGGCTTAATTGACTCACTGCAACACCTCCAAAGCCAGATCTAAAGCGCTAAAAAACCGCTGTAGATCCTCGCCATTGTTATACATGGCCAAGGATACCCGCAGTGCCCCAGGTAAACCTAAACTGTGCAGCAGCGGCATGGCACAGTGATGGCCAGCACGGACCGCAATGCCTTGCTCACCCAGTAGTAGAGCCAAGTCAGCATGATGCACCTGCGGCGCATTAAAACTGACTAAAGCGCAGTTGGGCGAGCCAATAATCTCCATGCCGCGCACCTGCAGGCCTGCTAACAAAGCCTGATGTAAAGCAGCCTCATGTAGAGCGATAGCTTGGCTGTCTAAACTCTGTAACCAGTCCAGGGTGGCGGCAAAAGCAATTACATTGGCGGTGCTGGGCGTGCCCGGTTCAAAACCTAACGGAGCAGGCAAAAACTCAGCCGAGTGATAGTCGCATTGACGCACCATTTCGCCACCGAATTGCCAGTGGCGTAAAGCTGGTGCTGCAGTGGCGCGGGCAAACAGCACGCCAACCCCATCTGGGCCATAGAGCTTATGTGATGAGCAGACAAAAAAATCACAACCCAGCTGTTGCAGATGAGGCCGCTGATGCACTGCTGCTTGGGCAGCATCGATTACCGTCCACACGTCCATTTCGCGCGCTGCGCTTAACAGTGGTTGTAAGGATTGTTTGCGCCCCACCACATTGGACAGCGTACTGAGAGCCAAAATACGGCTGCGCGCTGACAGTTGAGCAATGGCGTAGTCAAGGTCTAAAGCCCCGTGCTGATCCATCGGCAGCACAGTTAAGGTTAAGCCACGGCTTATGGCCAGCTGTTGCCACGGCAGCAGATTAGCGTGATGCTCATAGGCGCTGATCAGAATTTCATCACCGGCTTGCAGATTATGGGCTAGGGCCTGACTGAGCAGATTAATCCCTTCAGTGCTGCCTTTAGTAAAAATAACCTGATCTTGCGCGCCGGCCTGCAGCCAGTTGGCCACTGTTTCCCGTGCTGCCTCATAGGCGCGGGTGGCACGTTCACCAGGGATGTGTTGAGCGCGGTGCACATTGGCCACACCTTGCTGATAGTAATCCAGCAGAGCATCAAGCATGGCTTGTGGTTTTTGTGAGGTGGCGGCGCTGTCCAGCCAAACCTGCTGTTGTTCAGCAAGCGTTAAAATACCGGGGAAAAATTGACGCCAAGGTGAGGGCAAAAACATTGCGCAAGTATCCACTAGAGGGGCAGTTGTATATTGTGTTGCAGAGCCAGTGCCACTTCAGCCAGTGCCGCAACAGCTGTTTGGCACTGGCTGGAGTGGAGTTATTCAGCGCTGTTAAGGCATTCCACCGCACCGGTCTCCGGATTGCGGTAGAAAGATAAATCATCTTGCAGAGCAAGCTCGCTAGCAGGCACTGATCTCAATACGTGCTTAGCTTTATCGACCACCATCACTTGAGTTTCAGCAGTGAGTAATAAACCGGCTTCAACGGTATTGCGGTTACCCAGTGAGATACCCACGTCCGCATGATTATTAATCACACAATTCTGGCCAACGCTGATCAGTGGTTGACCTGCCGTACTGGCCATGGAGCAGCCACCTTGTAAAGTTGTATCGGCGCCAATCAATACACCGGAGGCAATATTGCCATCAATGGTGCTGGCACCATGAGTGCCAGCATTGAAGTTAATCGAACCTTCATTTAACACCACGGTGCCTTCGCCGACATAGGCGCCTAAGCGCACTCTGGCAGCATCGGCAATATGAATGCCTTTGGGCACTACATAGTCTGTCAGCTTAGGTAGTTTATCCACGGAGAAGACATTGAGCATCCGGCCTTTAATGCGCTCTTCCAGTTGGATTTGGGCAACTTCATTGATATCTATTGCGCCACGGTTGGTCCACGCCACATTGGGTAGCACATTAAATAAGTCGGTTAAATTGATCTCATGGGGTTTGCATAAGCGGTGCGAGATCAGCTGTAACTTCAGGTAGGCGCTAGGTACAGAAATGGGTTGTGAATCATGCTCTAAAATACAGGCCACGGTTGGCTTATGGCTTTCAGCTAAACGCACCAATAAAGCGCTTTGCTCTGGGGCAAGGTATTTCAAAGCGCGGGCTAAGTCAGAGGCCACGGCAAAATTAAAATCAATAATCTGATTACCATCCTCGTAACCTAAAATACCTTTAATAGTGTTTAAAAACACCGAGCTTGGGCGCAGTAAAGGGCGAGGAAACAATACTTCTAACCACTGACCCTCTCGATTACGGGTGCCGACACCAAAGGCGATACTAAATACAGATTGCGACATAATAATTCCTTGTGCGAGAGGCGGGTGGATAACTTTTTTCAAGTATGCTGATTAAACGTTAAAGGCGTTTTGATACAGCTCAGGTTTAAAACCGACTAAGGTACGCTCACCCAAGTCTAAAACAGGGCGTTTAATCATTGATGTATTGGCCAGCATCAGAGCAATGGCTTTGTCTTGGTCAAGATCAGCTTTGCTGGCGTCATCCAAACGACGAAAGGTGGTCCCTGCGCGATTAATAATGGTCTCCCAGCCGTGCTCATTGCACCACTGTTCTAAACGGGCTTGATCAATACTGGCTTTTTTATAGTCATGCAAGGTATAGGCTTGACCATGTTCATCCAGCCAATTGCGGGCTTTTTTCATGGTGTCACAGTTACGAATACCATATAAGACTAACTCGCTCATAAAAATCTCCAAAATAACCTGTTAAGAAATAGCTAGGCTGACGCGGTAGACAATGGAGCCAAACATGCACAGCATACCAAACATCAATAAGGCCACGCCCCAAGAACGATCACGCCAGCTGTAACCAAAGGCGAGACAAAACATCCCTAGGGTAATTAAAGAGGTCATGACGTTAAGTGGATTATCCATAAAATTCCTAACTAATAAGCAGTAGACAAGTGGGTAACAGTGCCACTGGCACCGGTAGAGAGCTGCGCAATCATAGCTTCTTGTAAGGCATGGCAGAGCTCTGGGTCAGACAATGGCTGCCCTTCGCCATCGGTGATAAAGAAGACATCCTCAACGCGTTCGCCCAAGGTGATAATTTTTGCGCTGACCAAAGCTAAATTAAATTCTAGAAAGATCCCACCAATTCGCGCCAATAAGCCCGGGCGGTCTGGGGCTACCACTTCAACCACTGTATAAGGCCGTTGCGCATCATTATGAATGGTGATTTGTGGGGTAAAGGAGAAGTGCTTGAGTTGGCGTGGCACCCGACGTTGGATAATAGCCGGGTAGTCCACTGGATTACGCAGAGCGTTGGTCAGGCCGCTGCGGATTTCTTGAATACGTTCAGGGTCATTACCAATCCGGCCGCCATCCGCATCCAAGACAATATAGCTCTCGATGCTGAACTGTCCTTTAGAGGTCATAATGCGCGCATCTAAAGCACTTAGATTCAATTGATCCAAGGTGGTTACCGTGACCGCAAAAAAGTCATGGCGTTGGGGACCATAAACAAAAATCTGCGTACCGCCATCATATTCGCGCTGGGTCGTTTCACGCACCAGTACCAGCGGCTCATTGAGATCATGGTGCTGCAATAAGGCTGCACTGTGCCAGACAATATCGCCGGCACTGTGACGGATGAAATAGTCATCACCCAGCTGGCTCCAGAGTTGCTCCACCGCTTCAGGGTCAGCGCCTTCCTCAACCAGCAAGCTTAAGGCGGTGGCTTGGCGAGTGGTGATTTGCTCTTCACGCTCCAGTGGGTTTTCTAAACCGCGGCGGATCGCTCGACGGGTTTCACTGTAAAGCTGGCGCAGTAACTGGGCGCGCCATGAGTTCCACAGCGTCGGGTTGGTTGCATTAATATCGGCCACGGTCAGGACGTAGAGATAATCCAGGCGGGTTTGGTCACCCACCAACATGGCAAAGTTATAAATCTCATCGGGATCGGAAATGTCTTTGCGTTGTGCGGTCACTGACATCACTAAATGATTGCGCACCAGCCAAGTGATTAAGCGTGTGTCTGCAGCGGGCAACTGATGCAGTTGGCCAAACTCTTCAGCAATCTCGGCACCAATCATTGAGTGGCTGCCGCCGCGTCCTTTACCAATATCATGGAATAAACCGGCTAAATACATCAGTTCAGGTTTAGGCAGGCGCGCCATAATGGCGCTGGCCAAGGAGTACTTTTCGGCAAAGTCGGGATGGCGCAGTTTGCGCAGGTGTTTAATCAGATTTAGGGTGTGGGCATCGACCGTGTAAATATGGAAGAGGTCATGCTGCATCTGCCCAACAATGCGGCCAAACTCAGGCAGATAACGGCCGAGAATGCCGTAACGGTTCATCCGCCGCAGGTTCATATGCACGCCTTCTTCGCAGCGAAACAGTTCTAAAAATAAACTGGTATTGCGCGGGTCTTGGCGAAATTCATCATCGATTAAATGGCGGTGATCGCGCAGTAAGCGGATGGTTTTTGAGTGCACCCCTTTAATCTCTGGATGCTGCGCGAGCAGGACGAAAATCTCTAAGATTGCCGAAGGGGTATCACTAAACACATAAGGATTGCAGGCTTCAATATAGCCACTGCGAATGCGGAAACGCGCATTAATCGGCGTCGGCAGTTCATTATTGTGACTGCGTAAAATGGTTTCTTCAAAGTATTGGCTGATTAAGTCGGACAGCTGCGAAATACCCATCACCACACGGTAGTATTTCTGCATAAAATGCTCGATGGCAGGCTTATTGTCATCGTCTTCATAGCCAAACATTTGGGTGATTTTTTGTTGATAATCCAGTAACAAACGGTCTTCATTACGTTCGGCAAGCATATGCAGGGCATAACGCACCTGCCATAAAAAAGCCCGCGCATTGGCTAATAAAGTGTACTCACCTTTGGTTAAAAACCCCGGTGCCTCTAGGCTGCTTAAGGTGCGCAGACCAAAGCGGCGCCGAGCCACCCACATAATGGTGTGGACATCGCGTAAACCGCCGGGGGAGCTTTTTACATTGGGCTCAAGGTTGTATTCAGTGTCGTTGTATTTTTCGTGCCGAGCGCTTTGCTCTGCGCGTTTGCCGAGAAAGAACTCTTCACTGGACCACATATATTGCGGGCCGGTTTTCTCGCGCATGCGATCGAGCAAGTCTTGTTCGCCTAACACCAAACGGCTTTCCAGTAGATTGGTCATAATGGATAAGTCATCGCGGGCTTCGTCCGCGCATTCCTGCACAGTGCGCACGCTATGGCCCACTTCAAGACCAATGTCCCAGAGAAAGGTTAAAAAACTGGAGATGCCCGCATGCAGATGCTCGTGCTGCTCATGCTCCAACAAGACCAACAAATCAATATCAGAGTAGGGATGCAGTTCAGCCCGGCCATAGCCGCCAACGGCGACTAAAGCAATGCAGCATTGGCCCTGAGTCCAGTCTTGTGCTTGCCATGCTTGGATCAGCAGCTGGTCAATAAACCAAGCCCGCGCATGCACCACATCGTGAATATCTTCTTCATCTAAGAAGCGCTGATCAAGCACCATCCGCGCGTTTTCAATGGCATTGCGGAAAGTAAGCAAGGTGTTGTTATCTGTTGCCAGTTGTTGTTGAAATGCATGTTCTTCAAAAAGTTCAAAATCTGTTGCTAACAACATTGAGCACCTCGCAAAATCAGCGACTATTCAGCATGGAACGGTCGCTCCCTAAGGTTGCACGACCGTTTAAGCAGCTTCCTGCTAAGCAGACTTAACTGGGAAGGTTTCTTCTTTGCGCAGGGTGAAAATCTCATACCCATCAGCGGTTACCGCCAAGGTATGCTCCCACTGTGCAGTGAGTTTGCGGTCTTTGGTAATTGCGGTCCAACCATCGCCGAGCAGGCGGGTTTCTTTCTTACCCAGGTTAATCATCGGCTCAATGGTAAAGGTCATCCCTTCTTTAAGCTCTAAACCTGTTCCGGCTTTACCGTAATGTAAAACTTGCGGCTCTTCATGGAATACTGTGCCAATACCATGGCCGCAATATTCACGTACCACTGAGTAACCATGGCTTTCCGCATGTTTTTGAATCACTTCACCAATATCACCCAAGTGCGCGCCGGGGCGCACCAGTTCAATGCCTTTATACAGACACTCTTGGGTCACTTGGCACAGGCGATTGGCCCACTCTGGGGTATTACCCACTAAAAACATTTTACTGGTATCACCAAAGTAGCCGTCTTTAATGACGGTGATATCAATATTGATGATATCGCCATCTTTCAGCGGCTTCTCATTGGGAATACCGTGGCACACCACGTGGTTAATCGAGGTGCAGATCGATTTGGGAAAGCCGTTGTAATTAAGCGGCGCTGGTATGGCTTTTTGTACATTGACAATATAATCGTGACATATGGTGTTGAGCTCGTCAGTGGTCACGCCAACTTGCACGTGCTCTTCAATCATCTCCAGCACTTCAGCAGCCAAGCGGCCTGCGATGCGCATTTTTGCGATGTCGTCAGGAGTCTTAATAGAAACGGTCATTCAATCCTCTAAGCGTAGATCACGCAGAAGTAAACAATAGAAGCGCTAATTCTAGCAGAAATCCATGATTCTGTGGGCGGCGCTGTGACTGTTGTTGTCTTATTCAGCTTGGTTACGGATTAAAGCGCGTAAGGCAAAACGATTTGGATGGCATTGTTGCGCCAACTCCAACGGCAGCGGTAGTGGTTCGGCACAAATCCATGCGCTGAGTAACTCCGCCGCCAATGGTGTGCTAATCAGTCCCCGTGTGCCGTGGCCAGTATTGACATATAAACCACTGTGCCATGGGCAGGGGTACTGCAGTGCCAGACGCGCATCTTTTCGCAGTTCAGTGTAGGTTTGCATAAAGGCAGGAAAATTTGCCACTGGACCAATCAATGGCAGGTAATCTGGGCTGGTGCAGCGAAAAGCAGCATGACCCTGTAGGCTGCTGAGATCAATGGCTTCGGTGGGCCAATGCAGCTCAAATGATGGTGCCAGTTGATGCAGTAAAGATAGATTGCTGCGGTGTTCTGCCAAAGTGGCGGTTTGATTGTTATCGGCAAAGTTAAAGCTGGCTCCAATGGTGTGGTTGGCGTGCCGTGCTGGAACAATATAACCGTCAGCACAAATAACCGACTTAATGCTTGGGCTGCTTGCGCTGCTGGGTAACTGGGTGGTTTGGCCGCGAATCCGCCGCAGGGGTAAATGCTGAGTTTGGCTATACTGCGCCACCTCAGTGGCGTTGCACAAGATAACCACCGGCGCCTCAGCAATCAGGGCGTCATTGCTGTGCACCTGCCAGTTGCCATCCTGCTGCTGCAGCGAAACCGCATGCTGGGCACTTTTTAGGTTGATCAAGGGATGCTGACTGAGGGCGCGGCACAATGCCGGTGGATTGACCCAGCCTGCTTCGGGGAAAAACAGCCCGCCTTGCTCAAGGGGTACGCCGGCGAGTTCACTGGCTTGCGCTGGAGTCACCGAGCGCAGCAGTGCCGCTGGAAAGCTTTCTGCCAAAGCCGTCTGCCGTTGTTGTTCTTTATCATTAAACGCTAACTGTAAAACCCCGCACATATCCCAATCCTCAGGGTTAAGGCGGGCTGGCGTTGCAGCATCGGCAGATGTTGCTTGGTTACTCAAGGCCTCAAGCAAACGGCGGGTGTAGCCAAATCCGGAGAGAACAAAGCGTGATAGCACTGTTGCATGGGCAGAGAGTTTTAAATACAAAACCCCTTGGGCATTGCCGGAGGCTTCTTGGGCAATCTGTTGGTGCTGCTCAATTAACGTAACGCGCCAACCGCGAGCGGCAAGGCTGGCGGCGCTGGCGCAACCGGCCAAGCCTGCACCAATCACAATGGCATGCCGTTGTTCAGGGGCGAGCTGGGGTTGCTCAGGTCGGGCATACCAAGGATCACGCACTGAGCTGGAGTTATCAGCATCTTCGGCTGGTTGCAGAAGCCCTTTAAGCATTTCTCGCTTGCGGCCAAAGCCCGGCACCCGCTGTATGGTAAAACCTGCAGCCATTAAACCGCGACGGACAAAACCGGCACTGGTAAAAGTGGCAAGGGTGGTGCCTGCTTTGCCCAGTCGTGCCAGTTGGGCAAAGACGTGTTCATTCCACATCTCAGGGTTTTTTGCCGGGGCAAAGCCGTCGAGAAACCAGGCATCAATCTGTGCATCCAGCTGTTGCAGCATGTCTAAGGCATCACCAATCAATAAGGTCAGGGTAATGCGGCCCTGATCCAGTTGGATATGTTGAAAACCCGAGTGAATGGCCAGGTACTGTTGCAGCAGTTGTTCGCGCAGCTCGCTCAGTTGCGGCCACAGGGCCAGGGCTTGGACTAAATCTTTGGCCTGCAGTGGGTATTTTTCCACGCTGATAAAGTGCAGGCGGGTGTTTCGTGGCGCGTGGTTATTAAAGCACTGCCAGGCACAGAGAAAGTTTAAGCCGGTACCAAAGCCGGTTTCGCCAATCACAAAGGTTTGTCCCTCTGCTAGTGCAGTAAAGCGTTCTGGCAGTTGGTTGTGTTGAATAAACACATGTTCTGATTCGGCCAGTCCTGAGGCACGGGAGAAGTAGACATCGTCAAATTGGCTCGACAGTGGCTGACCTTGGTCGTCCCAGTTAAGTTGTGCGTGATCAATATCTGCCATGTTGCTGCCTGTGTTGGATTTGTTTGATGGGGTGGTGTGCTGCCAATTCAGTGGGGGAGTTTACGCGTTTGTTTGGGTTTATGCGCCATGCTTGGCTCGGGTGAGGTTGGTTGTTTAAGAGCAAGAGCAAGAGCAAGAGCAAGAGCGGTAAGCAGAGTCTGTGTCTGACCTGCCACGCTGGTGGCGCTGTTCCCTTAACGTGCCGTCCTGGCACGATGCGGGCGCTGCGCCATCCATGGCTGCGCTTGCCGCGTCACCAGCGCGGCAGGTCTTGAACCATTGGTATTGCTAGCAGACCTGCGGTTTATCGCTTGTCGCTTGGGGTTAGATATGGGCGCTTAGTTTGACAGCTGAAAACTTGCATTGCAGCGCGCTACTTGTTTGCAGACTTACGGTTTGTCGCTGGCGTTACAGTGTCCGGCTTGGTTTCGATCTAAACATATTTTGCACTGGGTTGAGCTTTGCCGCTGCTGATGGTTTTTGTTGCTATAATGCGTGGCTATTTTATTGATGGGAACGGGCGGTATATGTTGCGAGGCTCTGCTGGCGGTTTAGCGAGGGATTGTGCGGTGGTTACGCTGTGCGTGATGCTCGGTGTAATGGTTGCCGGCTGTAGGTTACCTGCCGTGTTGCGAGAGCATTAACTGATGCGCCTGAAAAACATCCGTTTAGCCGGCTTTAAATCTTTTGTGGACCCCACTACGGTCAGCTTTCCCAGCAATATGACCGCTGTGGTTGGGCCCAATGGTTGCGGAAAGTCCAATATCATTGATGCGGTGCGCTGGGTGCTGGGTGAAAGCTCGGCCAAAAACCTGCGCGGCGAGTCCATGACCGATGTGATTTTCAATGGCTCCAATACCCGCAAGCCAGTTGCCCAGGCCAGCATTGAACTGGTGTTTGATAACAGCTCTGGCACCTTGCAGGGCGAATATGCCAGCTATGCCGAAATTTCCATTCGCCGCCGCGTCACCCGTGAAGCGCAAAGCACTTACTATCTTAATGGGGTGAAATGCCGCCGCCGCGATATCACTGATATTTTCCTCGGTACCGGTCTCGGCCCGCGCAGTTACGCAATTATTGAGCAGGGGATGATTTCTCGCTTGGTGGAGGCGCGTCCCGATGATTTGCGCATCTTTATTGAAGAAGCCGCCGGTATTTCTAAATATAAAGAACGCCGTCGGGAAACTGAAAACCGCATTCGCCGCACCCAAGACAACCTCGACCGTTTAGAGGATTTGCGTGAAGAGCTGGGTCGGCAAATTGAGCGCTTACAACGCCAAGCCAGTGCCGCAGAAAAGTATCAACAATACAAAGCAGAAGAACACACTTTAAAAGCCCAGCTCACCGCATTGCGTTGGCAGCAGCTCAATGGCCAAGCTGGCGAGCATGCAGCGCTGATTGCTGAGTTAGAAACAGCCCTAGAAGCCTGCATTGCCGAACAGCGGCAAGCCGATGCAAAAATTGAATTACTGCGCGACAGTCATCATGAGCTGTCCGATACCTTTAATCGGGTGCAGGGGCGTTTTTATGCCATTGGTGCTGATATTGCCCGCCAAGAGCAGAGCATTCAGCATGCCCAGCAACGTTTACAACAGCTGCACAAAGACTTGCAAGACGCCGAGCGCGCCCGCTTAGAGACCGAAGCACACTTAGCCAGTGATCGTGAATTATTAGCCAGCTTGGATGCAGAACTGATAGAAATTACCGAGCAGCATGCCGCAGCGCAGCTGGAAGAAGAATGTTCTAGCGCCGCTTTTAGCCAAGCGGAAGAGGCCATGCAGGATTGGCAAGAGCGCTGGAATACCGTGACCGCACACAGTGCCCAGCCGAAAAGCGACGCTGGAGTGCAACGTACGCGAATTGATCAACTGGAACACAACAGTCAGCGTTTAATCACCCGTCAGCAACGTCTACAGGATGAACAACAGAGCCTGCAAGAGGATCCTTTAGCGGAAACGCTGGATGAGTTGCACGAGCGGGTTGAGCAAGCACAAGCCCACTTGGATGAGTTATCTGATACCCAGCAGATACAAGCGGCGCAGCTGCAAGACAGCCAAGCCCAGCTGACAGAAAAAAATCAGCAACAACAGTCAGTACAAGGGCAATTACAACGTTTGCAGGGACGTATCTCGGCATTAGAAGCGTTGCAGCAAGCGGCATTGAATCCAGAGCAGGGCGTACAAGAGTGGCTGCAAACTCAACAACTGCAACAGCAACCGCGCTTAGTTGAAGGTTTAAAAGTGGCCGCCGGTTGGGAGTTGGCGGTGGAAACTGTGTTGGCTGCTGACTTACAAGCAGTCCAGGTAGAGAACTGGGCGGATCTTGAACTGAGCAGTTTAAGCAGCGGTCACTTACGTCTGGTCAGTCAGAGCGATCCAGTTGCACCCGTTAAAGACAGCCTGTTAAGTAAAGTGGTCTCGGCCTCGTTGGATGTCTCGCCGTGGCTGGCCAAGGTCTATGCGGTGGACACTTTAGATCAAGCGTTGCAGCTGCGTGGCCAGTTAAACAGCGGCGAAAGCGTAGTGAGTAAAGATGGTTACTGGTTGGCAGCGCACTTTTTAACCGTGCAGCGCGGTGATGAACACAACAGCGGCGTGCTGGCGCGGGCGCAAGAGTTGGACGCGTTAGTGCTCAGTGCTGCCGAGCTGGAAGAACAACAGCACAGCTTGGACGATGAGCTGCAGCAGTTGCACAGCCTGCGTCACGCAGTGCAAGAGCAAAGCGAGCAGTTGCGCCGTGATGAGCAAGCCGCGCACCGCACCCTCAGTGAATTAAAAAGCCAGCTCTCCGCCAGCGTCGCCCGAGTTGAGCAGTTGCAGTTACGCCGCAGCGCCGTCACTGCAGAGCTGGAGGATGTCAGCGAACAGTATCAACTGGAAGCAGAACACATCGCTGAGGCGCGCTTATTATTGCAAGCTGCGCTGGAGCAGATGGCCGAGGCCGAGCAACAACAGCAGCAACTGCAGGCTGAACAAGGCCAGTTACGCAGCCAGTTTGAACAGCTGCGTCAGCAAGCGCAGCAGGATAAAAACACTCAGCATCAGTTGGCGTTGCGCATCAGCAGCTTAACCACGCAAAAGCGTTCCACCGAACAGGCATTAGAGCGCTTAAAGCAACAGTTTGCCCAAGCAGATCAGCGCCGCGAACAACTCAATCTCAATCTTGAAGAAGGCGAGTCGCCCATTGATGAGTTGCGCGCGCAATTAGAAGAACTGTTGCACACCCGCTTAACCACTGACGACGAGTTACGTACCGCGCGCACTGCGCTGGAAGATGCCGATACGCAGATGCGCGCAGCGGACAAACAGCGCAGCCAAGCCGAGCAGCGCGCGCAAGGTGTCCGTGAACAACTGGAGCAGCAACGCTTAGCCTGGCAAACCTTAAGCGTGCAAAAAGATGCGCTAAATCAGCAGCTGCAAGCGCTTAATTTAAATGTGCATCAGCTGCTGGAGCAATTACCGGCCGATGCGCAAATAGATACCTGGGAGCAACAGCTCAGCGCCGTGGCCACACGCATTGAGCGCTTGGGTGCGATTAACTTGGCTGCTATTGAAGAGTACCGTCAGCAGTCCGAGCGCAAAACCTATCTGGATGCCCAAAACGACGATCTGGTGGAAGCGCTGGATACCCTGGAAAATGTGATTCGCAAAATCGACCGCGAAACCCGCAACCGCTTTAAAGAAACCTTCGATCAAATCAACGCAGGTTTACAAGAGTTATTCCCTAAAGTCTTTGGCGGCGGCCATGCCAGTTTAGAAATGACCGGCGATGATTTGCTCAGCACCGGCATCGCCATTATGGCGCGACCACCGGGCAAGAAAAACAGCACCATCCATTTACTCTCCGGCGGTGAAAAAGCCCTTACCGCGCTGGCGCTGGTCTTTGCCATCTTCCAGCTCAATCCCGCACCATTCTGCATGCTCGATGAAGTCGACGCGCCATTGGATGACGCCAACGTGGTGCGCTATTCACGCTTGGTCAAAGAAATGTCCGAGAAAGTGCAATTTATCTACATCACCCACAACAAAATCGCCATGGAACTGGCCGATCAACTGCTGGGCGTCACCATGCAGCTGCACCTTGCCTTAAAGCTACGTACCTATACAGTCTGTAAAGTTGTGATGTATTAATGTGCGCGTTTTAAAGCGTGGGTAGGCTTGGGTTGCTGCTGCGTTTTAGTTTGTAGCAAAAAATCAATGACTTGGGAGTTGTGCAGACAGGGTAGTGTGCACGCGGCAGGTAAGATAGGCGGCGTGCTCGGTTTGCCACAGGGAGGTGTGCTGGTGTTTATAAGAAAGGCTTTTATAAACAGGCATTTGTATTTAATTTTGGTCAGTAGGCATGGAGTGTAAATGAGCATGCCTACTAATAAGCTGTTAGGTCTTTTTGGAGGTTATTTATGAGTTGGCTGATTACCAAGTACCTGCTCACCGCAGCAGTTGTGGTATTAATCTCCGAGGCCGCAAAACGCAGCGACAAACTCGGTGGGCTTATTGCGGCACTGCCATTAGTGACCTTTCTTGCGCTTATATGGCTCTACGTCGAAAAACAACCAATAGAAAAAATTTCTAATCATGCTTGGTACACTTTCTGGTACGTAATTCCTACCTTGCCTATGTTCCTTGCGTTTCCTCTATTGCTTCCGCGTCTCGGATTTTGGCTCACGATGCTGACGAGTATAGGTATTACCATATTTTGTTTTGTCATCTTTGCTTTCGTAGTCCGTCAATTTGGAATTCAATTACTACCGTGATAAAACCTAACAAGGCCATTAAATTCGCTTCCTTTGGTCGCCCGACGCTCACAAGCTCGCGCGGTTTATGGCGGCGTTAAAGAACTATATTTTCTTGTTCGCCTTTTTCCCATTTAACAATATTTTCAAAGGTAATTTCGGCTCTTCTTACCATAGCTTCTTCTGTGGCAAATCCGATATGCGGAA
>CAJDVK010000011.1_pt1 | contig 39409 bp, 36 predicted proteins | sample 7391401 | NCBI WGS metagenome assembly CAJDVK01 (sample SAMEA7055696, study PRJEB34461) | soil metagenome | biome: terrestrial ecosystem; feature: Peninsula; material: soil | place: Antarctica | collected 2016
CACTCAAGCCGGCGGTATGTTTGGACTGTACTTCACTGAACGCAAAAATATCACCAGCTTTGAAGATGCCACCAGCTGCAATGTTGAGCACTTCAAACAGTTCTTCCACTTGATGCTGGAAGGCGGTGTCTATTTAGCACCAAGTGCGTTTGAAGCGGGCTTCACCTCTATCGCCCTAGGTGATACTGAGCTGCAGATCACTTTAGCTGCAGCGGAAAAAGCCTTTGCCAAAATGAAAGGCTAATAGCTCGCATCTTGCCTTAAAAACGCCCGTTAATTCGGGCGTTTTGTTTTCCACTCCACTGTCCTACTCCTCCAAGCAGTCACTTCCAGCATTAGAGCTACTAAGCCACTTCTAAAACCAATTACTGCTGATCAGCTTTATGGCTACCGTGCTGTATTGTTGCTGTTTTTCCGTCGTTGAACCCATCCAGGGCTCAACGACGGCGCTATGCCATCCATGGCTGCGCTCGTCACAGTAACAACACTGCACTCATTAACCATCAGCGCTGTTTGCACTATCGCAACAGCCATCACTTTACCTCCACGCAACACCCTGTTTTACCAATATTAATTAAACTGAACAGTCAAAGAGAGTTGTGCTGCACGCTTGCCAACAACATCACTGGTTAAGGAGCACCTCGTTGGTGACGCGGCAAGGAGCACCTCGTTGGTGACGCGGCAAGCGCAGCCATGAATGGCGCAGCGCCCGAATAGGATCAGGACGATCCTTTGAGGGAAAAGCGACACCAGCGAGGTGCGCTAAACATCACTACTTAGATTTGCCATACAAAACATAGCAAACAGCAGAATAAAACTGAAACAAGCCCAACCCGAACCCTGCTGCACGCTTGCCAATAACATCAATGGTTAAGGAGCGCCTCGCTGGTGATGCGGCAAGCACAGCCATGGATGGCGCAGCGCCCGAATAGGATCAGGATGATCCTTTGAGGGAAAAGCGTCACCAGCGAGGTGCGCCCTCCACAATTATTTATGCTTGCTTCGTCCGCTTACAAACCACTGGTCGTCTTCAGAAAACATTGGCTTAGAAGCTATTCGCCAAAACGCTTAATCAAATCGGGCAACTGTGAGATTTGACTGATCTGCGCATCCGGCTCATGCTCACCCGTCCAAATTTTTTGTTCAGGATTAAACCAAATCGTGCGCATCCCCACTTGTTGCGCACCCAGCACATCATGCTCGGGGTGATCACCAATATGAATACTGTGCCCAGGCTCAACTTGCGCTCGGGCTAAGGCCGCCAAAAACACCTGCGGCTCAGGCTTAGCCACCCCCAGCATGTCGGCATTTAACGCAAAAGAAAAATACTTACTCAGCCCTACACGGCGCACATCAGCATTACCATTACTTAAAGCACCCAATATATAATCGCGGCGCAACTGCGCTAAAGTCGGTAACACATCGCTAAACAATTCAACATTTTGTCGTGCGGCCAAAAACACTTGGAACGCTTGCTCAGCTATCTCTTGCGCCTCACGCTCAGCGTAGCCAGACTGCAGCAAAGCGCGCAATAACACTTGATAACGCAACTCACTGACACGTTGCTCCAGCAGCGGCTGCTGTGCAACCAGCTCACCGCGCAGCTGCCCTAAACGCTCAACAGTTAGCTCTTCCAGCATCGGCGCATGTTTGATTAGCCAGGCGCGCAAAGCATTGTTGGCAGCAATAATCACTGGTTTAACCGACCACAAAGTGTCATCAAGATCAAAAGTGATTAAACGAATACTCATTCTTCTGGTTTACGCCTCGCTCGCGGGTGCGCTTGATCATACACTTGCGCCAAGTGCTGGAAATCAAGATGGGTATAAATTTGTGTGGTGCTAATATCCGCATGACCCAGCAATTCTTGCACCGCACGCAAATCATGGGACGACTCAAGAATATGACTGGCAAATGAGTGCCTGAGCATATGCGGATGCAGATGCTGGCCTAAATCGCGGGCGCCGGCCTGACGCACCCGCTCACGTACCAGCTGCGGACTCATCCGCCGGCCGCGCACTCCAATAAACAAAGCCGCATCTGTCGGGTTGGCTTGCTCACGTACAATTAACCAGCGTTGCACTGCGGCAACTGCTTTACTGCCCACTGGCAACATACGCTGTTTATTGCCTTTACCCAGAACCACAACCAAGCCTTCGGCTAAATCGATATCGGCAATATTTAAACCAACCAATTCAGACAAGCGCAATCCGGAAGAATAAAGCAATTCTAAAATAGCATGATCGCGGCAAGCGGAAAAATCATCGCTGACTGGCGCATCCAATAGCTGTTGCGCACGGTCCACATCCAGCACTTTAGGTAATTTGCGTGGCCCTTTAGGTGGCCGAATGCCTGCTGCCGGATCATGCGTGCACACGCCCTCACGCAACAAATAAGCATAGAGTCCACGCACTGCAGACAGCAGCCTCGCTATACTGCGCGCAGCCAAACCGCTGTGGTGCAAATCAGCCACCAACTGGCGCATATGCGCTACTTGCAAATCACGCCAACTCGCTAACTGCTGCTGTTTAGCGAACTCTACAACCTTGGCCAAATCACTGCGATAAGCACTTAAAGTGTGGGCAGACACCTGCCGCTCGACCTGCAAATACTCAATAAAACTCAGCAGTTGAAGCTGCAAACTGCACCCCACATCCGACATTTATTTCACCACCCGCAAGGATGCCAACAGGGTCGGCAACAAGCGCGCCAAAATATCCGTGAGGTAGGTTAAAAACAGCGTGTCGGCGGAATTATTATAGTGTTGTTGATCTGCACTCCCTATGGCTAAAACACCATGAATCCCTTGGTACTCTAAAACAACCACAGCCGCTGACTTGATCTGCTCAGCCTGCTCTTGGCCAAATAAAAAGGCTAGCTCTTTCGGGCGAAAAACACCGCAAAGTGGTTTATCACTGCTTAACAAACCACCAATGTGCCGTTGTGCCGATTGTAAAGTTCTGCTGCGACCCACACTAATCTGCGTATCGCTGAACAATGTTAAACCGACAAAGGGCACCATAAATGAGTGACGTAGACCGTCATCGACAATCCCCACCAGCTCATCTAAAGTCTGCGCATCGAGCATTTCCAGCGCTAGACGTCGCGTTTTTTCAAAGAGACGTCCATTATCCCGCGCCACATCCATCAACTGAGTTAAACGGCGGTGCAAGTCGTTATTACGCTCACGCAGAATGCTCACTTGACGTTCGACCAACGAAATTGAACTACCACGTACATGGGGGATATGTAATTGCGCCAGCAAATCATCTTGATCAACAAAAAAATCTGGATGATTGTTTAAATATGCTGCCACTTGCTCTGCAGTGAGCATCTCTTTTGTCTGCCGCAGTTTACTCATAAACGAATTTGCCCTTCATAAACACGTGTTACAGCGCTGGTAAAATACACACACTGATCATTTTCCAACCATTGCAAATAGCCACTTGCAGCACCATCAGCAAAACTCACATGCACCTGCCCCTCAGCCCAGTTTTTCTCCACGGCAACCGCGGCAACTGCAGCTAAGCTCGGATGAAAGCTATCAAGTAAGCCTAAGCCTAACTGCCAAGTCAAAACTTCCAGTCGAATGCAGTCATGCACCTGCACAGCGCTGAGCGTTGAACCTTGCGGCCAGTCAGTTTGCTGCTCTAACGTATCAGCTAGCTCAGACAGGGGAACCTGGCTCAAGTCTGCCACCTGCAAAACAGCATGCAAACCATCCAGCGATGCTAGAGTGAGCTCAGTACCTAACAACCAAGGTGTATGCTGCAGCCGCTGCCGATAGCTATCAGGCAAAGCAGTAGGCTCATTTAAAAGCTCTGCCTGCCCTAAAGGGATAGATACTGAACCATCGGTATGCACCTGCACATCCACTACGTTGCGGCCGACTTCAATCCGCATCTGCGCTTTAGAAATAAGCCGTTTATCGGCGACCAAACGTGCGACGCAGCATAAATCACTGGCTAAACAATCAACCTGCACTCCAGCACTATCAAATACACGGCAACTAAAATCCATATCGGGGTGTTGCGGCACCTCAATTAATGCCAAGCGCCGGAATCCCACCCCACAGCGACGATCGCTCCAAGCCCGCATCTGTTGCGGCTTGATATAAGCATGTTGGCTGATTAAATCGAGCACCATTAAATCATTGCCCAAACCATGCATTTTAGTAAACCGCAAGAGCATCTTATGACTCCGGCAGTAGACTTTCGTGAGCGTACAACTCTTCAGTAGTTTCACGTCGACGAACTAAATGCACTTGTTCGCCATCTACCACCACTTCAGCCGCACGGCCGCGACTGTTGTAGTTTGAACTCATTACAAAACCATAGGCGCCGGCAGAGTTGACCACCAACAAGTCTCCTTCAGCTAAGGCAAAGTCACGTTCTTTAGCTAGAAAATCACCGGTCTCACAGACAGGCCCGACAATATCATAGCTGCGTGTCATGCCAACCCGCGGACGTACAGCATCAACACCCATCCAAGCCTGATACAGCGCTGGGCGCAAGAGATCATTCATGCCCGCATCAACAATGGCAAAGTTCTTATGCTCAGTGTGCTTTAGATGCTCTACTTTAGTCAGCAAAACCCCCGCATTAGCAACAATATAGCGGCCCGGCTCAAAGATTAAGGTCAAATCACGCCCAGCAACACGTTCACGCACTGCTGCCATGTATTCACCTGCGCTGGGTGGCTCTTCATCCCGATAGCGCACACCTAAACCACCGCCCAAATCCACGTGCTGGATAATGATTCGATGTTTGGCTAAGCGATCAACCAATAACAACACGCGATCCAATGCATCCAGGAAAGGCTCAAGTGTGGTTAACTGCGAACCAATGTGGCAATCCACACCTTTGATAGCAATATTGCTGAGCACAGCCGCACGCAAATACACCGACTCGGCAGTATTAATATCAATCCCAAACTTATTGTCTTTTAATCCTGTGGAGATATATGGATGAGTGCCGGCATCCACATCTGGGTTAACCCGTAAAGAGATCGGCGCAATCACCCCCAGATAGGCAGCAGCTTCTTGCAGCCGCTCCAATTCATCCACTGACTCAACATTGAAGCAATGCACACCAACCTCAAGCGCACGATGCATTTCATCGCGGGTTTTCCCTACCCCAGAAAACACTATTCGCTCTGGCAAACCCCCAGCAGCCAGCACACGCTCCAACTCGCCAGCAGAAACAATGTCAAAACCGGCACCCATACGCGCCAGAATATTCAGTACCGCAATATTGGAGTTGGCTTTTACCGCATAACAAACCATGTGCTCGACACCTTGTAGAGCATCAGTATAACTGCGGTATTGCGCTTCAATATGCGCTCGCGAATACACATAAGTGGGCGTGCCAAACTGTTTGGCAATGGCTGATAACGCCACATCTTCTGCGTGTAATTCTTCATTTTTATAAGTAAATGCTTGCATGTTGACCTCCATTAAAGCTCATAACGATCTTTACGGTGCTCATGAGCTGCTTTTTCATCATCGGGATCATACAAGGGTCCTTTTTGGCCGCAGGCTACTAAACCCAGTAACATGATTGATAACACAACAAACGGAAGCAGAATACGCTTCATAATAAATCCTTCAAAAATTCCATATATGCATTGAGTATACCACCCCTCATAATCTTGCCTATGCACAGAGTAAGCTGGGACACTAGGATAGCCATGAAAAAGACGTATTATTGTCGATCTCATTCAGCCTATTTAATTGATACACCTTATTTAGCCATTTGAAAATATAAAGGAGCTCGCAATGAGCCTGAGTAATAGCCAGTTTCATGACCTTGTTGATGCCACCCAAAGAAACCTTGAAGACATTATTGATGACAGTGATGTGGACATTGATATTGAAAGCAGCGCCGGCATTTTGACCCTGACTTTTGAAAATCAAAACCAAGTGATCCTTAGCCGTCAAGAACCACTAAAGCAACTGTGGCTGGCCGACCGTAGCGGTGGCTTCCATTTTGACTATGATAATCAGCAAGCCGCTTGGTTCTGCGCCAGCAACCAGCAAACATTAACGCAAATGCTCGGTGAGATACTGCATACCCATACCCAACAAACATTTGACTTAAGCAGCCTCTAGGGCACAACTCAACAACCCATTGATTTGCTTATTTAGATAACTGTGATACGTTGAGTACTTCGCTGTAGCAAACCAACAGCCCTGCAAAACCTCGTCATATAGGCGGGGTTTTTCTTTTTTATCTCGAACAAATAACCTTAGGAGTGCAATAAAAGCCATGAGCAGCAAACCCGCGATCACTGTCACTCGTTTAGATATGCAACGCCTTGAGCAAATGCTCGACAATTTAGACGATTATGACGCAGCAGCCGAAGCCCTTGAAGCAGAACTTGCCCGCGCGAATTTTGTTGGTCATACGGAAATAGCCAATGATATTGTCACCATGAATTCCAAAGCGCATTTCCATGAAGCAAACAGCGCAGCAGACTATCAATTGACTCTGACTTATCCAGAGCAAGGTGGTGTGGAGGGGAATGTTTCGATTCTGGCGCCAATTGGCATGGCGTTGCTAGGACTTAAGGTGGGAGAAAGTATTGATTGGCAAACCCCAAAGGGTAAACACCTTAAGCTGACTTTAACCAAGGTTGAATATCAGCCGGAAGCACAAGGCGATTTCACTCTATAAATACACACCTAAGCAAAGACCATAGGTTTACTCAGCAGATTCTTGTGCAAATAAGCAGTGCGGCATTGGATTAGAACGCCTGCACTGCCTTTATAACCTGGTAGCCATCATCCTGCTAAAGGTTTTACTCAGTTTCTAAGACAGTTAACACAGCATGGGCATGGGCTGCGGTTTCTAGACCTAAACTGGTTAAATAACCGCCATCGTCTTGGCTGAGCAAACCTTTAGTGAACAACCGCTGAGCAGCTGCAACACGCTCAACCCCAGCACTGCTGTGCACCTTAATACCCTCTTGGGTGCTATCTAAGTTATATAAACATAAAACTTCCAGTTCCGCGACAATCTCTGGGGTCCAAGACATAATGTACTCCACCTATAAGTTAGGTATTAAAGGACTTGCATAGCTATTTTGCTGTTTACTTTAAAGCTCTTCGGGTAATTGCGGTAAAGCGCGTAACGCACCTTCATAAGCAGCCATATCAAAAGGACGGTCCGCCGCCAGCATAACGTTGATTTGCCAAGCTAAAACCTGCGCCATCATCTGCACAATTTCTCCCCGCGTATGTCCGACCAAAGTCAACTTATTCAGCACCGCCTGTGCCGCTGGCGGCTGCTGCGCTGACAACTGGTTTTCAATGGCTTGCAGCAACTCTTGCTCAACCTGCTGCTCATCGCCCTCATCCTCTTCCGGCTGCCGGGCAGCAGGCTCAGGCGTTGTTATTGCAGCACTCTCTCCAATCGGCACATCACCTTCATCCAACTGACACAACATGCAGTCGTCCGCATCGCCTTTGTTGGTTTCAACATAACGTATTCTGCGGCTGGCTGAAGAACGGTCGGCCGACACTTGATAACGTAAATCTTTCGGTCTCTCAGTCACACTAACCTCCACTAAGGTTCACCAGCTAAGCCGCAAAAACACTGCTTTTAGCGAGTTTGTAATAATTCACGACCACGCTGCACAGCAGCACGCACTTGTGCAGGAGCGGTACCACCGATGTGATTGCGTGCATTCACTGAGCCTTCCAAGGTCAGCACGGCAAACACATCATCAGTAATTTCGCTGCTGAACTGCTGCAATTCAGCCAAAGTCATTTCGGCTAAATCTTTACCTTCCTGCACACCATAACCCACCGCATGACCGACTATTTCATGGCAATCACGGAACGGCAAACCTTTGCCAACCAGATAGTCGGCTAAGTCAGTTGCGGTAGAAAAGCCACGCAAGGCTGCTTCACGCATCATCTCTTGCTTAGGCTCAATAGCGGGGACCATATCGGCAAAAGCACGTAAGCTATCGCGCAACGTATCCGCAGCATCAAATAAGGGTTCTTTGTCTTCTTGGTTATCTTTGTTGTAAGCCAGCGGCTGACCTTTCATCAAAGTTAACAAACCCATTAAGGCACCAAATACGCGACCGCTTTTACCGCGCACTAACTCGGGCACATCAGGGTTTTTCTTTTGCGGCATAATTGAACTGCCGGTGCAAAAACGATCAGGCAGATCAACAAATTGAAACTGTGCTGAGGTCCATAACACCAACTCTTCCGAAAAGCGCGACAGGTGCATCATCGCAATGCTGGCCGCTGCGCAGAATTCAATGGCAAAGTCACGGTCAGATACGCCATCCAGCGAGTTACCAGAAATCGCTTCAAAACCCAGCAGTTCACAGGTCATTGCGCGATCAATTGGGTAGGTGGTTCCTGCTAATGCAGCGCTACCCAAGGGCATACGGTTGGTGCGTTGACGGCAGTCCACCAAGCGCTCATAGTCACGGGAGAGCATTTCAAACCAAGCCAACATATGGTGACCAAAGGTCACTGGCTGTGCTGTTTGCAGATGAGTGAAGCCCGGCATTATAGTGTCCGCATGGGCTTCAGCTAAGCTTAACAAACCATCTTGTAAGCGGGTCAGTTCAGCTAAAATCAGATCAATCTCATCACGCAACCACAAGCGAATATCAGTGGCAACTTGATCATTACGGCTGCGGCCCGTGTGCAGTTTTTTACCGACGATGCCCACTTGCTCGGTTAAACGGGCCTCGATGTTCATATGCACATCTTCCAGCTCTGTGCTCCAGACAAACTCGCCGCTTTCAATCTCTTTTTCAATGGCCTGCAAGCCAGCAATCACAGTGTCGCGCTCATCGGTGCTGAGTACACCGACCTTCGCCAGCATAGTTGCGTGGGCAATCGAGCCCATAATATCGTGACGATACAAACGCTGGTCAAAATCCACTGACGCGGTAAAACGCGCAACAAATGCATCAACTGGCTCGTTAAAACGGCCGCCCCACGACTGATTGGTTTTTTCCTTGCTCATTAAATCTGCCCAGTTCAACAGTAAAAGATGCGCATATACTAGCAGGATGGCATAGGATTATGCCGCTCTAGAGTTAATTATCTACACCATGTTGCTTAAGCCAAGCCAACAGCTGCGCTAAAGGCAAAGCACCACTTTTTCTGTCGATCTCTTTACCATTGCGAAATAAAATCAAACTTGGAATGGAGCGCACCCCTAACTCCCCAGAGAGTGCTGGATGCGCTTCGCTATCCAGCTTGCCAAAACGGCATTGGGTACTGAGCTGCGCTGCCGCCTCACTAAAAACCGGCGCAAACTGACGGCAAGGCCCGCACCAGCTGGCCCAGACATCAACCAGCAGCGGTACATCACCTTTGCTCTGTTGACTAAAGCTGGTCTGATCTAAATCAAATGCTGTATCAGTAAAAATCTGTTTTTTACAGGAACCGCATTGCGCTTGCTCGGTACGTTTTTCCTTGGGAATACGGTTTAAAGTGGCGCACTGCGCGCAAGGAACAATAATGGATTCGGTCATTTTCACGTCCTATTTAATTCAATTTGGCAATATTTTACCTAATTATTAACTGTATAGCCCAGTCATTCTCGACAATCATTTGTCGGCACGAGTTTCTTCGACTACAACTTTAAATAACTCACTATAAATCAAACAATCAGCAAAGAGGCTGTCGATTGATGAAAATTCAGCGCGGTTTTACCCTGCTTGAGCTGCTCATTGTGCTGGCTTTAATTGCCATTTTAGCCCGCGTAGCAGTACCGGCATTAGAGGAGCTCCTCGAACGCAACCAACGACAAGTTGCATTCAATCAACTTGCCCGCGCCCTGCACAATGCACGCGCATATGCGGTCACCCACCGGGTAACCGTAGAACTGTGCGGCAGCCGTGATGGTCTTTCCTGCCATAATGATTGGTCACAGGGCTGGTTGCTGCGTGAAGTAAACAACGCAACACCTATTACTTTCACACGATTTAACTCCGATCGACAGCGTTTACAGTGGCGTGGTTTTAGGCAGGGAATTCAATTTAATAGCAGTGGCGTCGGCCCGAGCAGTAACGGCCGTTTTTATAGTTGTTATAAAGAACAGATCAGCTGGCAATTGATTCTCAACCGCCAAGGTCGTTTGCGCGCTGGTACTCAGCAGGAAAATAGCCAAGAAAATGCAAACTGCAGCTGATCAGCAAACAACTCCAACTTTAGTCGTTTATCCATAACGACTCTTGCACAGCTCCGTAACTACAGGTAAGACTGCAAGCACACCACTCTAGATACATGTGACCGTTATATTATATGTCTGAGCGCCCCCTGCTCTAGACCCCTCGCTAGAGGCGCCTAATTAAAATGAAGGTTTTAATCGTAGAGAATGAGCCCTTAGCTCGTGAACACTTAAACCGTTTAATTTCACCGATGGCTGACTACCAAGCACTGCAACCGCAAGCTGATAATGGCCACAGCGCATTACAACTGATTGCAACATTAAAGCCCGACATTGTGCTACTCAAGTTCAATCTAGCTCACTTCGATGGTTTGCAAGTTGCCGCCCAGTTGTGCACGCAAACTGATGCACCAGCCATTGTTTTTTGCCTGGGGCCAACTGACTATAACTTGCAGTTGTTAGCGATGGGCGCGCTGAACTATTTGCTTAAGCCAGTTACCGCGCAACCGTTGCAAGCAGCGCTAGCCACTGCGCAACCTCTCAGCCTTGCACAACTGGTCGCCTTCAGTCGCATCCCTACTGCTCTCAATCTGCCACGTACACACCTCAATGCTCGCAGCCATAGAGGTCTGGAGCTGATTCCTTTAGGGCAGGTAGTGTATTGTGTCGCAGACAGTAAATATGTCACGGTGCGCCATAACCATGGCGAAACCTTGCTGGATGAGTCACTTAAATCTCTGCAAGAAGAATTTGGCGAGTATTTTGTGCGCATCCATCGCAATGCCCTGGTTAGACGTGAGTACATTCAACACTTACAACGCACCGCCAATGGGCACTACTTATTACATCTGCATAATGCGCCAGAACCATTGAGTGTCAGCCGTCGGAATGTGGCAGCTTTACGCAGCTTAATTAACAATCTCTAGCTTTCTAACAAAAACTTGATATGCCGCATGAGGCAAGCCTAGGCTGCGCCTGCTATCATCCCTACAATACACATTGATAACTTTGGATTATAACTATGTCTTGGAGTGAAGAACCTATAACAGAACTGCGTATTGCCACCCGCAAGAGTGCTTTGGCTCTATGGCAAGCAGAGTTTGTAAAAGCCGAGCTTGAGGCAGCCCACCCACAACTTACAGTGACTTTAGTGCCTATGGTCAGTCGCGGTGATCAACTGCTCGACTCACCACTGGCTAAAATCGGCGGTAAAGGTTTATTCGTCAAAGAGTTGCAGTCTGCCTTAATGTCTAAAGAAGCAGACATTGCTGTGCACTCAATGAAAGATGTACCAATGGCGTTCCCTGAAGGTTTGGGCTTGTATTGCGTGTGTGAGCGTGAAGACCCACGTGATGCCTTTGTTTCCAACCACTACGCCAGCTTAGCTGACCTGCCTGAAGGCAGCATCGTCGGTACTTCCAGCCTGAGACGCCAAGCGCAAATTTTAGCGCAGCGCCCGGATTTAGTGGTTAATTTTTTACGCGGTAACGTCAATACCCGTCTCGCCAAATTAGACGCGGGTGAATACGATGCCATTATTCTCGCTGCTGCTGGCTTATTGCGCTTAGGCTTTGCTGAGCGTATTCGCAGCAGCCTCGATGTCAGCAGTAACTTACCCTCCGGCGGACAAGGTGCGGTCGGCATTGAGTGCCGCAGTGACGACACCGCGATTCATGCCTTGCTGAAGCCATTGCATCACGCCGACACTGCTGCGCGAGTCACTGCTGAGCGCGCACTGAATAGACACCTCAATGGTGGTTGTCAGGTACCCATTGCTTGCTATGCGATATTAGAGGGTGATCAACTATGGTTACGTGGTTTTGTAGGCCAGCCGGATGCCTCAGTGTTGCTCTATGCGGAACAACGGGCGCACAAAGATGATGCCGATGCCTTAGGTATTGCCGTTGCTGAAGACCTACTTGCCCAGGGCGCAGGGGAAATTCTCGCTGCATTGTACGAAGAAGAGACGCAAATCACGTGAAAGCATGGCGTTTACTGATCACTCGACCCACTGCAGAAAGCGCAGTTTTAGCTGCGCTATTGGCCGAGCACGGCATTTACAGCAGCAGTTTGCCGCTATTAGAGATTGAAGCGCTCACGGAAACAGCTGCTGAGCGCACACAAATGCTCAATCTGGACCAGTATTGCGCAGTTATTGTGGTCAGCAAGCCCGCCGCAACCCTGGGTTTACAACGGCTTGATCAGTATTGGCCGCAACCGCCCGCCAAACAACACTGGTTTACAGTGGGTGCCGGCAGCGGCCAGATCCTCGCTGACTATGGCTTAGCTGTAAGTTGGCCAAAGGATGGTGATGACAGTGAAGCGCTGCTTGCTCTGCCAAAATTTATAGCAACACTGGATACCACTAACCCCCGCGTCCTAGTGATGCGCGCCGACGTCGGCCGCAACTTTCTATCTGAGCAATTAAAGCAGCGCGGGGTCCAAGTTGATTTTTTACCACTTTATCGTAGACGCCTACCCGTTTATCCTACAGGCACATTGATTGCTCGTGCCCAGCAAGAACAACTTAACGGTTTGGTCGTTAGCAGTGAGCAAGGATTACGTCATTTAATTGAGTTGGCTGGAGAACAATGGCCAACCTTAGCTTCTTTAACCTTATTTGTACCCAGCCCTCGAGTTGCTAACATCGCTCGAGATTTAGGAGCGCAACAGGTTATCGATTGTCGCGGTGCCAATAATCAGGCCTTATTAAACACCTTGGCCGCACACGCAGCACCATCAGCATAAGGATTTAGTTATGACCCAGTCATCAGATAAGCCAAAACAGCCAACGGATAACACAGCAGCTGATGCTACGAAACAAGACCCTGCGAAAAAGTCTGAACAGCCAGCCAATAACGGGTCAGAACAAAAACAGACTGCAGCCAAACAACCGAGCAGTGCCAAGCCGCAAGCTGGGAAGGCAAGCAATAATTCAGGATCTGGCAAAGGTTTGGCCATAGCGGCACTCATCATTGCCATAGGCGGTCTAGGCGCTGGTGCTTGGAGCGTCATGCAAATTCAGGGCGCCAGCGATAGCTCTGCACTGCAACAGCAGGAGCAGCAGCAACAACTGTCGACTATGCAGGCACAAACCTCCGACTTAGCCAAACGTGAACAACAGCTCAGCAGCGCACTGGCGCGGCTGCCATCGGCGGCGCAGTTACAGCAAAATCATGAGTTGCTGGCTGCTGTGCAAGCCGAACAGCAACAACTGGCCCAGCGCTTAGAAAGCGTACTCGGTGCCAGCCGTCAAGATTGGCGCTTGGCTGAAGCTGAGCACCTATTGCGCATGGCAAGCCTACGCTTACGCGCCTTACACGACACCAATAGTGCACGTTTTTTACTGCAAGCAGCAGACCATATTCTAAAAGAACAAAATGACCCTGCCGCCTTCGCCGCACGCGAGCAGTTGGCACGCAGTATTGCCGCACTAAAATCAAACAATACAATCGACCGCACCGGTTTATTTGTGCAGTTGGGCGCACTGCATCAACTGGCAAGCCAACTGACCGATTTAAGCCCAGAGTTTGTCCAAGGTAAGGGCCATGCTGCCGGGGACGAGCCAAGTCGTTGGGCGCAATGGTGGGAGCATATTTCACGCTATCTACGGATTGATTTTAATGCCAGCGAACAGGTACAACCACTCTTGGCGGGGCAAAGCCTGACTCAAGTACGCCTCGCTTTAGGTTTAGCCCTAGAGCAAGCTCAATGGGCTGCCCTCAATGGCGCCACTGAGGTGTACCAACAGGCGCTGCAACAAGCCTTGGATATTTTAGCTGCTCATTTTAGTGCTAAAGATCCCAATGTCAGCGGTCTAAGGGAGCAGATTGGGGAATTGCGCGAGCAAAAAGTCAGTCAAGAACTGCCCGACTTAAATGCTGCTCTGATTAGTTTAGAAGCCTATATTGATACTCGCTCGAGTCTCCAAGAGCCTAGCGCAGAGGAGTCTAAATAATTATGAAACGCACTTACCTTATCTTGCTGGTAGTGGTCGCGATTGCCGCGACACTAGGCATGTTTATTGCAGAACATACAGGCTATGTGCTGATTTCGTGGAAGTCTTTTCGCTTTGAATCCAGCCTCTGGGTGTTTCTCGCTGTCCTGGCTGTTGTTCTAGCTATTTTGTACGTGATACGCATCCTGTTTAAAATGCTCTTAGCCTCAAGCGGACTGATCAACCCTTGGTCAAGCCGCAACCAACGCCGGCGTTTACAGGTTGCTGCAGAACAAGGTTCTTTAGAACTTGCTCAGGGCAACTGGAAAAGTGCCTTGCGCCATTTACGCCGCGCTGCGCAAATTGACCACAAGCCATTAGTCTATTTACTCGGTGCAGCTAAGGCTGCGGAAAAGCTGGGACAGAGCGAGGAAGCCGATGAACTGCTGGAGCAGGCTTTAATTAAGCAGCCTTCTGCAGAAGTGGCTATCGCCCTTGCCCATGCTGACTTGCAACTTGAGCGCGCTGACGATAGAGGTGCACAAGACACCTTAGAAGCCATGCATGAGCTGCACCCGAATAATCAAGAGGTGCTCATACGCTTACAAGCGCTGCTGCGCCAGCGACAAGACTGGTCAGCACTGATTGGCTTATTACCCGCTTTACGCAAATGTAAGCGCATCAGCAGTGCACAGCTACAAAGCATTGAGTATCAAGCCTGGTCCGGTCGCCTGGCAACAGCGACACAGCTTGCAGTCAACGCGAGCCCTGCAACAGCGCTCAAGTCCTTAGATGGCGCATGGCAAAGCCTCTCTAATAAGCTCCAGCACGACCCGCAACTGGTTGCTGCTTATGCCACAGAGCTGCTGCGTTTAAATGCTCATGAGTCAGCCGAGTCTGTGCTGCGTCATACTCTACAAAGTCAGCTCAATGACGAGCTTATTGAGTTGTATGGCCATGCTCAAGCCAAAGATAGCGCACGCCAATTGCAGCTCGCCGAAACTTGGCTGAAAAAATCACCAGATAACCCTGTGTTACTTCGCGCACTAGGGCGCTTAAGCTTACGCAACAAGCTCTGGGGTAAAGCTCGGGACTACTTCGAGGCCAGCCTCAAACAGCATCGTGATGCGCACACCTGCGCCGAGCTAGCACGCTTACTGAGCCACTTAGGTGATACTCAGCGCAGCAACCAGCTGTTTGCTGAAAGCTTCCAACTGCTGGAGTTGTCACTGCCCGAACTGCCCCAACCTGAGGATCGAGAACAGCCGGCCCCATAGCTTAGCTATGCAGCTACAGTGTGTCAGGGCTTATACTGACACACTGTTTATTTACCCCCTGTCCATCTCACGCTTAGCCCATCGCATGCCTTGGAGGCTACGCCGAGGAGTTTCAATGCAACCACCCAGCTCTCGCCAACTTTTTCTCTTAGGTTTTTTAGGCTGTACCGGCCTGATGGCCATGGCCTTATATTTAGAGCATATCGTGGGTTTAGTGCCATGCCCGCTGTGCCATGTACAACGCTTTGCAGTGGTTTTGTTTGCTATGATTTGTCTGCTAGCCAGTGTGCATAACCCGCTTAGTTTAGGCCGGCGTATTTACGCTGGCTTGGCTCTACTGACTGCTGCGTTTGGCATTGCTACTGCTGGCCGACAAATTTGGTTGCAAGGTTTACCTGAAGATCAACTGCCCGCCTGCCTACCACCGCTAGAATTTATGCTGGAAGCCTTTCCACTGCAAGACATTATCAGCAAGATGCTGCACGGTACTGCCGACTGTGCTGAAGTAAATTGGACACTACTAGGGCTCAATATTGCCCAGCTGAGTATGATCAGTTTTGTACTAATGCTGCTGATGAGTCTCTATATTCTGGCACGCAAAGACTCATCCAGCCACAGCAGTCGCTAACCCAACATTAGACCATCTGCAGGACCCTGCCACAGAGCAAAGTCCTGCAGGCAGATTGAGCGCTACCCTTTTAAAGGCACTAAGCGCGGTGCAATCATATTCTCTGGGCGTAGAATATCGGCCAACAGATCATCATCCAGCAACTGCTCTTCACGCACCAGCTCAAGCACACTGCGATCACTCTCCAAGGCCTGCTTGGCAATACGCGTAGCGTTATCATAACCAATGTAGGGATTCAGCGCGGTAATCAAGCCTATGGAGTTTTCCATCAGTGCGCGGCAGTGCTTTTCATTGGCAGTGATACCCTCGATGCAATGCTCACGCAGCATGTCCATCGCACGGCGTAACAAACGAATTGAGTCAAACATTTTCCACGCAATCAGCGGCTCCATTACATTTAGCTGCAACTGCCCTGCTTCCGCAGCCAAGGTGAGCGACAAGTCATTCCCAATCACTTCATACGCCACTTGACTCACAGCTTCAGGAATCACTGGATTGACTTTGCCCGGCATAATTGAGCTGCCCGGCTGACGTGCGGGTAGGTTGATCTCATTAATCCCCGTGCGCGGACCACTGGATAACAAACGCAAATCATTACAGATTTTGGACAGTTTCACTGCAGTGCGCTTGAGCATGCCAGAGAACAACACAAAGGAGCCCATATCCGAGGTGGCCTCAATCAGATTCGGCGCCGCCACAATTGGATAGCCGCAGATTTCACCTAAGCGCTTGACCGCAATGCCCTGATAGCTTGGGTCAGCATTAATACCTGTACCAATGGCTGTACCGCCTAAGTTAACGGCACTGAATAAATCATTGGCTAAACTTTTTAAACGGCTTAAGTCCTGCGCCAAGTTGACCGAAAAAGCTTTAAACTCTTGGCCTAAGGTCATTGGCACAGCATCTTGTAACTGAGTACGTCCCATTTTAAGCACATGGGAAAACTCATCGCCCTTGGCGGAGAGTGCATCAATCAAGCCTTCCAAACTTAGCAATAAATCATTGTGGCCAAGTAGCAATCCCACGCGAATTGCTGTGGGGTAGGCATCGTTGGTGGACTGCGCCATATTGACGTCATTGTTAGGGTGTAAAAAACTGTACTCACCCTTTTTCTTGCCCATAGCTTCCAAAGCCAAGTTAGCAATCACTTCATTGGCATTCATATTGGTTGAGGTGCCAGCGCCACCTTGAATCATATCCACGATAAATTGATCATGGTGTTTGCCAGCAATTAACTGATCACAGGCAGTCGAAATCGCTGTGTGTTTTTTATCGGTTAAATAACCCAGCTGATGGTTGGCATCTGCTGCAGCTTTCTTGACCATAGCCAACGCACAGACAAAGTTTGGGTAATGCGACAAAGGAACACCGGTAAGGTGAAAGTTGTGCATGGCCCGTAACGTCTGAATACCGTAATAGGCATCTTTAGGGACTGGTAGAGTGCCTAATAAATCATGTTCAGATCGAAACGCTGTCGCCGTCATAGGTCACACACTCCTAGAATAAAAAGTTTTACAATTGATTGAATAGACAAATTTTATGCTTTTCAGCGGTGTAAAGCGAACACTCTATGCGTAAAACTTGCACTATAGTCCTCACTTCTGCCTGCCGGCAACTCTATACGGACTAAGTTTATCGCTGCTGTATGATAATTATTTTTCAGCATTTTCATCAGGACTACTCAATTCAGAAATACTGCGCAAACGCGCTACAACCTGCGCATTAATTGTGTTCTCCGGGAAGCAACCCTCGGCATCCGCACAACCTGCTTCAGCACCACTTAACAAACTCAAGGCTTGATCAACATGGTTCACTGTGTAGATATGAAACTGGCCTGCCGCCACCGCTTGCACAACAGCATTATTCAGCAATAAATTCACCAGATTGGAGCGCGGAATAATCACCCCTTGCTCCCCAGTTAAACCGCGCTTTTGACACAGCTCGAAGAAACCCTCAATCTTTTCATTCACTCCGCCCACTGCTTGTACCTCACCAAACTGATTAATCGAGCCGGTGATGGCAAACGACTGTTTTAGTGGTGTCAGTGCTAAGGCTGAAATCAATGCACAGACCTCACCGAGGGAGGCGCTGTCACCATCCACATAGCCATATGATTGCTCCAGAGCAATACTAGCGGAAATAGCGAGGGGGAATTCCTGAGCATAACGGCTGCCCATATAGCCGGTGAGAATCATCACCCCTTTAGAATGAATCGACTGACCCAAACTCACTTCCCGCTCAATATCCACAATGCCACTGGTACCTGGATAAACTGAGGCTGAAATACGTGCAGGCATACCAAACGTGGAGTCACCCATGGCCAACACGGTTAAGCCATTACATTTACCCACGGCAGAACCTTGGGTATCAATCAGAATCACTCCGGACAACATATCATCCATAATCTGGGTTGAGACGCGCCCAGTACGTTCAATCCGCGCAGCAATGGCGCCCTCAATATGCTCAATATCAGTCAGTTTTGCGTTGCCTAGGCTTCTTAAGAAGTCCGCTTCACTGACCACTTGAAACAGGTCCGCCAGACTGGCAGACATACGCTCTTTATGTTCAGCCAGTCGCGCGCTATAGCGGGCCAACGCTTGTACCGCAGCGGCAGTCAGCGGCGCCATACCTTCTTCACTGGTACGGGCATGTAACAGTTGCGCAAACTGCGCCAAGGTATCCTCAAGCAGCGGAATATCTTCATCAAAGTCCACCAACATGCGAAACATTTCTTGAAAGTCAGGGTCCAGCTCTTGCAGTGCATAATATAAATGCCGTGAGCCAATCACCACCACTTTGACCTGCAAGGGAATCACTTGCGGAATCAATGTGGCAGCGGCCACTCGTCCCAACTCAACCAGTGGTGACTCCATTTTCAACTGGCGCGAATGCAGTGCACGCTTAAGTGCCTCCCAAACAAAAGGCTCAGCAAGAAGCTTTTCTGCTTCGAGGATTAAATAGCCACCATTGGCATGATGCAAAGCACCGGAACGCAGCTGTCGATAGCTGGTGTAGAGCACCCCCTGATCAGTGCTGTACTCAATGCGGCCAAACACATTATCGTACGTTGGGTGCGGCTCATAGACCACCGGTGCGCCTTCATCAGGGCAATGCCCTACCACTAGATTTGGGCTGTACTGCTCTTCCAGTAATTTTCGCGCAATGGCATCACTGTGTTCTTCATCAACCAACTGTTCAACCACAGTTTTTAACAGGTTGGCTTGCATCTCTTGTAAGTAGTCCACCACCCCTGGGTGCTCGGCATACTTTTTTTCCAACGGGGTCAGCAGCGGCTCTAGGGCTAGAGCAATGGTTTCTTCATTGAGCTCACGCAACTGGTTGCTGGTCTCGCGCTTCCACAGCGGCAAGCTGGAAAGTTCTTTATTAAGGTGTTCTTCTAGCACGGCAATATCTGCATGAAACTGCTCACGCTCACTTTCAGGACGTTGGGCAAACTCGGTTTCATCCAGCGCTTTACCCTCAAACATCGGGGTAAAAGCAATATTAAGACTGTCACGGTACAGGGCGATGTTTTTTTCTAAGGCCAGCTTTTCAACAATGTCCAACGCTTGGTCATAACGGCGATTGAACGCACGGTCAATGGCGCTTTTTTTCTGCTGCCAAGCCGGCGTTTCAAACACAGCAGGAAAGGTGGCTAATAAATTACCAATTAAGTTATCAATATCTGCACAAAAGCGACTGCCTTCACCTGGTGGTAGCTGCAATGCATGAGGTTCACGCATTTCAGTAAAGTTGTTGACGTAAAGCCAGTCGGACGGTGTGGGGCGCTGCTTAGCCTGTTCGGTCAGGTAACGCTTGGCATAGGAGAAGCGGCCAGTACCTGACTCACCGCTAATAAACACATTATAACCGGAGCGCTGCATGGCAACGCCAAATTGTAACGCCTGCACAGCGCGAGATTGACCAAGCACACCGCTTAACGGCTCAAGTTCGGCAGTGCTGGTAAAGTTGAAGTGTCCATTAAAGGTGCGGGTTAATTGTTCCGATGATAAACGCTGTGCATTGACAGTTGGATCAGGCATTAGAGTTCCTTGCAGCGAGCGGCCATGCCGCGAAGTTAACTTGGCATTTTCGCCTTGCTTGAGGGCTCTGTGCAAGGTGGATGTGAAAAACCAAGGTTTTTCTAGCCCAATTTTATTGATAACTGCCAGTGACCCTAACTAATCTACGTAACTGGCAATCTTCACTGGCGAGCCGATAAGGCTCGCAGTAGACTCAGACAGCTTACTCAGTCTGCGCAGTTAATACAAAGCAGCGCAGCTGGAAGTGCCTCAAGACGCGCCGTGTTGATCTGTTCACCACACTCGGCACACTGACCGTAAGTACCCTCATCAATTCGAGCTAATGCTTGCTGCACTTCCTTAAGGCCAGCACGGGCATCTGCCAACAAGCCTTGCAAGACCATATCGTTTTGACGCTCTGTGGCTTGCTCGGAATAACTTTGCGCATGTTCACGTGATAAATCACGCTCAATTGCTGCTGCGCGCACACTGTATTCAGTAGCTAACGCTTCTAAGCGCTCCCGCGGATTAACTGCTGTCATAGCAACCTCTTCTACCAATATACCAACCCAAATTAGATCTATATTTACTTTATAGAGTATAGGAGCTTAACCTATGCAAAGCACTGATATCAGTCAAACAGAGCAAACCAAACATAGCAAAACGCCCTGTGATCACTCATCAGGGCGTTTCTTCAGCCGTTGCTAGTCACAAGCTAGAGCGTTAGACAATTCCTTGCGCCAGCATGGCGTCAGCCACTTTGACAAAGCCTGCAATATTAGCGCCCTTCAAGTAGTTAACCTTACCATCTTCTTCGCGACCGTAATGCACACAGGCAGCATGAATGCTTTGCATAATACTGTGCAACTTGGCGTCTACCTCACCGTCGGTCCACAGCAAGCGCATGGCATTCTGACTCATTTCTAAACCACTGACGGCCACACCACCAGCATTAGATGCTTTACCGGGTGCATATAAAATGCCCTGTTCCATAAACAGGTCAACGGCAGCCAAAGTCAATGGCATATTTGCGCCCTCAGCAACGCAGATACAGCCATTTTCAATCAGTGCACGAGCATCTTCAATATGCAGCTCGTTCTGCGTGGCGCAAGGTAAGGCAATATCACACTTAAGCCCCCACGGCCGCTGCCCTGGCAAGAACTCTAGACCGAAGTGCTCGGCCATCTCTTGAATGCGCCCACGGCGGATATTCTTCAAATCCATTAAGTACTTCCAGTGCTCGCTGTCCATTCCCTCTGCCATATATAGAGTGCCGCCAGAGTCAGACAGAGAAATCACCTTGCCGCCGAGCTCGATAACTTTTTGCGCGGCGTATTGGGCCACATTACCGGAACCTGAGATCGCTACCCGCTGACCTTCAAAGCGACGCTTAACGCTTTTTAACATTTCTTCAGCAAAATACACACAACCATAACCGGTTGCTTCTGGACGAATTAAGCTGCCACCGTAGGTCATACCTTTACCGGTGAGTACCGAGGTGAACTCATTGGCTAAACGCTTGTATTGGCCAAACATATAACCCACTTCACGGGCACCGACGCCAATATCACCAGCTGGCACGTCAAGGTGTTGACCAATATGACGAAATAACTCATTCATAAAGGACTGACAGAAGCGCATCACTTCATTATCAGATTTACCTTTAGGATCAAAATCTGAGCCGCCTTTACCACCGCCCATGGGCAATGAGGTTAGCGAGTTTTTAAACACTTGCTCAAAAGCTAGGAACTTTAGAACACCCAGATTGACCGATGGATGAAAGCGTATCCCGCCTTTATAAGGACCAATAGCACTGTTCATCTGAATGCGATAACCACGATTCACATGCACCTTGCCGGCATCATCGACCCAAGGCACACGAAACAATATAGCTCGCTCAGGCTCAACCATGCGCTCAATGATGCCGGCCTGCATATAGTGTGGATTTTCCTCAAGGAAAGGCCATAGAGTGCGCAGCACTTCTTCAACGGCCTGGTGGAATTCCGGCTGATCAGGGTCACGTTGTTTTATATGGGATAAAAAACCATCAAGAGTTTGGGACATAATAGGGCCTCAGCAAACCGTATATTTACGGTCATTGTTCTAAACTCTCTGACTTTATCAGTACTAGCGCACGATGCGATAGAAGAAACTTACAAAAAGTTGAAATTAGCCAGTTAATGGCCTGTTATTCGGGATTAATCCTCAACTTTATAGATACCAGCAAAACCTTGGCCCCACAACTCAATTGACACTAACGGGGATGTGACTTGATGCTTAAGCGTTGCAACGCTGTGTTTCAACAGCCTCAGTATCTATGACTGCTCTTCATCAAACCAGAATGCTCCCTTAGCCTTTGCTAGCTTTTATGGGTTAATTATCGATTAAAACAGCAGTCTACCCAGACTTACCACCTAGGTATGCAACTACACTTTGCAGCCTAATCATGCTTTGTGCTGAGGCTAAATACTGCCTGTGCTAACAATTCGCTTTTTAATCGGCGCACAAACCGTATAATAGGCGCTCGCAGGAGAGAGAGCAGGTCTCCCCTACTCCGCCGAAGGCGCAAACTCCCATAAACGCTCAGGCTCATGTACTGCGACACAACTTAGATTCGCCAACTGGAGAGCGATTGCTTTTAGCAGTCCACCGAAGGGGCAAGCAGCACATTGCTGCATAAACTCTCAGGTACACAGGACAGAGGGAGAGGCGTTACTGTCAGCAGGAGTCCTGCGTGCTTACTTATATTTTTGTAATTGCAATTACCGCTGAAGCCATGTCCGGAGCCCTTGCCGCTGGACGACGTAATATGGATTTATTCGGCGTGGCTCTGATATCGTTTATTACCGCTTTAGGCGGGGGTACTGTGCGTGACATGCTACTGGGCAATTACCCAGTCACCTGGACCCAGCATCCATCCTATATTTACTTGACTATCGGTGCAGGTCTTTTGACCATAGTGGTTGCGCGGTTTATGCAAAAGCTCAACCGAATCTTCCTGATTCTGGACGCCATGGGCTTAGTTGCCTTTACCATCATTGGCTGTAATGTTGCCTTAAAGCTTGGCTACGATACCCCGGTGGTCATAATGGCAGGGATCACCACGGGTATTTTTGGTGGCATCTTGCGTGACATCATGTGTAACCGAACCCCACAAGTGCTGCGTCACGAACTCTACGCCAGCGTGTCTTTTTTAGTCGCAATTGTTTATTTAGTATTGCGGGCAAAAGGTGTATCTGATGTGATCAATACGCCAATTTGCTTCTGCTTAGGCCTCTCCTTACGTTTGGCTGCTATTCACTGGAAACTCTCTTTACCGGTATTTTCTTACTCCCCTGGCCGCTGGGGTGACGACTGATTTTAACTGTAAGCCCACCTCCAGTTCCTGTTTAGCAGGCATAAAAAAACCCGCAACCGATTAGCATTGCGGGTTTTTGTCCTAGCACTCTTTATCTAGAGTGTTGCAGAGCATTAAGCCTTGCTGCGCGCGTGACGCTTACGCTCATTTTCAGTCAAGTGCTTTTTACGCAAACGAATTGACTTCGGCGTTACTTCGACCAGCTCATCATCCTCAATAAACTCAAGCGCCTGCTCTAGACTAAAGACAATGGGCGGTACCAATGCGGTGGTATCTTCTTTACCAGACACACGCATATTATCGAGCTTCTTAGCTTTGGTTGGGTTAATTGCCAAGTCGTTATCACGGCTATGAATACCAGCCAGCTGGCCTTCATAAATCTCTTCACCAGGGGATAAGAACAACTGACCACGTTCTTGCAGAGTTTCCAGTGAATAGGTCAACGCCTTACCGGTTGCCATTGACACCAGCACACCTTGCTGGCGACTGGTCACTTCACCACTTTTAATTGGACCATAGTGGCTGAACATACCGGTTAAAATACCTGTACCTGAGGTCATGGTCATAAACTGGTTACGGAAGCCAATCAAGCCACGGGCAGGCACAGTGTACTCAAGACGGATACGACCTTTACCGTCTGGCACCATATCGGTGAGCTCACCTTTGCGCAGACCAAACTGCTCCATAATCGCACCTTGGTGCTGCTCTTCAATATCCAAGATCACGTTTTCGTACGGCTCTTGCATCACACCGTCAACTTCTTTAAGAACCACTTCTGGACGAGAAATACCCATTTCGTAGCCTTCACGGCGCATGGTTTCAATTAACACTGACAGGTGCAGCTCACCACGGCCTGATACTTTAAACTTATCTACGTCATCACCTTGCTCAACACGCAAGGCAACGTTGTGCAGCAATTCTTTTTCCAGACGCTCTTTCAGGTTACGGCTGGTGACATACTTACCTTCTTTTCCGGCAAACGGCGAGTCATTCACTTGGAAGGTCATGCTCACAGTGGGCTCATCAACGCTCAACGGCGGCAATGCTTCAACATGGTTCTGGTCACACAGGGTATCCGAAATAAACAATGGCTCAAAACCACTGATACAAACAATGTCACCCGCCTGCGCTTCAGCAACGTCAACACGGTGCAACCCGTGGTGGCCCATCAATTTCTGAATGCGACCATTACGGCGCTTACCTTCAGCATCAATTGAGGTGACCGGGCTGTTGGTCTTAATCCGACCACGAGCAATACGGCCAATACCAATCACGCCCAGAAAGTTGTTGTAGTCCAATGCAGAAATTTGCATTTGGAATGGGCCATCCAAGTCAACCTTAGGTGGCTCAACAAAATCAACGATCGACTGGAATAAAACATCCATATTCTCAGTCATTTCAGCTGGATCTAAACCAGAAACACCATTTAAGGCACTGGTATACACAATTGGGAAGTCCAGTTGTGCTTCAGTTGCACCCAAATTATCAAACAGGTCAAACACCTGATCCACAACCCAGTCTGGACGCGCGCCAGGACGGTCAACTTTGTTGATCACAACAATCGGGCTCAAGCCTGACTGGAAGGCTTTCTGTGTTACAAAGCGTGTTTGCGGCATTGGCCCATCAATGGAGTCAACCACTAACAGCACGCAGTCCACCATGCTCATAACCCGCTCAACTTCACCACCGAAGTCGGCGTGGCCAGGGGTGTCAACGATATTAATATTGTAGTCTTTCCACTTAATGGCAGTGTTTTTTGCCAAAATAGTGATGCCGCGCTCTTTCTCTTGCTCGTTGGAGTCCATCACACGGTCAGAGTCGAGCTCTTTGCGGTCTAGGGTTCCGGAGGCGCGCAGTAAAGCATCAACCAAGGTAGTTTTACCATGGTCAACGTGGGCGATAATGGCAATATTGCGTAAATTCTCAATCACAAGCTTATCTCAAATAAAAAATATGTAGGCTGCGCGCAAAACGCGTCAGTTCGAATCAAAGTCAACAGGCTTTAACGGTCTGGCGGGCGTAACTGCTGTGGCGTAGCCACACAGCTCCACACACCAACCAATAATAGATATCCAGTCATGGGTGACTGCTTGCATGTGCCCGTTGCGCTAAGTCAGGACGGTAAACACGCACATTTGCATAACCTTCATACAGCAAATGATGAGCATGCAGCTTGCTCATTATACCCTGATCGCAATAGAGCAGATATTGACGATTAGGATCAAACTCTTTAAAGCGGCTATTTATAGCATAAAAAGGGACCACCAACTGCTCAATACCGGGCAACTCTAAGGGCTGGTCATACACTTCATTGGGGTGGCGAATATCAATTACAATCTGCCCTGGCAGGGCCTCAGCGACTTCTTCCACATGAACGTCTTTACCCAACTCGTCCAAGACCTTATCCATGGTTACCCGCGTCGCACTTTCCACTGCACGCTGCAAGATACTGGCATCTAAACGCCCTTCTTCATGCTCGACCCGGCCCAACTTGGCCCGAGTTCTAGGGTTCACTGAAATCACCCCACAATATTCAGGCATATTTTCAGCAAACTCTGCGGTGCCAATCTCCACGGCAGTGGTAATAATGTCTTGTTTATGGGCAGTGGCCAGTGGCCGCAGCACCAATTTATCAGTGGCTTTATCAATCACTGCCAAGTTGGTTAGGGTCTGACTTGAAACTTGAGAAATCGCTTCTCCGGTTACTAACACATCCAACTCGAGTTGGTCGGCTATCTGCGCAGCAGCTTTAAACATCATGCGTTTAAGTACCACGCCCATATGGCCATTATCAACATTTTCTAAAATATCACCGAGCACCTCTTCAAAAGGCACACTGATAAATAACACCCGGTGGGAGCTGCCGTATTTTTCCCATAGGTAGTGCGCCACTTGCTTAACCCCAAGCTCGTGAGCCCGACCGCCTAAGTTAAAAAAGCAAAAATGAGTTAGTACGCCACGGCGCATCATTTGGTAAGCAGCCACCGTAGAGTCAAAGCCACCGGACATCAGCACCAGCGCTTGCTCAACGCTACCCAGAGGATAACCACCAATGCCTTGGTGACGCTCATACTCAATAATTAGCCGAGCGTGGCGCACTTCACAGCGCACCTCGACCTCAGGGCGGCGTAAATCAATGCCTGCTGCCCCACACGGTTGATTGAGCTGACTGCCCACATAGCGCTCAACATCGACGGAGCTAAAAGGGTGCTTACCAACACGCTTACAGCGCACCGCAAAGGTACGCCCCTTGAGCAACTCACAGTAATGGTCTTTACAGCGCTGAGCAATATCTTCCAGATCAACTAAAGGATACTCCAGCACTTGAAAAAAGTGGGCAATCCCCGGTGTGCAACGCAAGCGAGCATAGAGTGCTTGCAGCTGTGCGGGATCTTCAAGCTTGGTTTCTAGCTCTAAGTTATCCCACTCTCCGCGCAGCTGGAGCTTAGGATCAATATCGCGCAACACAGTACGAATATTTTTACTCAGCTGACGTAAAAACTGACGACGCACAGGGCGGCTTTTAATAGTGATTTCAGCAAAAGGTTTTAAAATTAATTTCATGGCACAAATAGGTCGCTAAGATGGGTTACCAAAGCAACCGCAAAATTGGGCGCAAATGATAGCAGATTTTTCTAAAAAATGCTCAAATAACCAACAGACTGATGTGCAGCAATCAATCTACCCGCCTGTTGGTTTAAATGCTTTCCCCTTAACAGCTGTAGTACAACTCATATTCCAGCGGGTGCACAAAGGTACGCACGCGCAGTTCCTCTTGCGCTTTCAGGGCGATAAAAGCATCGAGAAACTCATTACTGAATACGCCACCACGCAACAGAAAGTCACGATCCGCATCCAACGCTTCCAGTGCTTCTTTTAAACTGCCACACACCTGAGGAATCTGCTCGGACTCTTCTGGCGGTAAGTCATAGAGGTTTTTATCCGCAGCATCACCAGGGTGGATGCGGTTTTGAATACCATCTAAGCCCGCCATTAACAGTGCCGCAAACGCCAGGTACGGATTCGCTGAAGGATCTGGAAAACGGGCTTCAATACGCCGCGCCTTGGGGCTGGTGACATAAGGAATACGAATCGAGGCGGAACGGTTACGCGCCGAATACGCCAACATCACGGGAGCTTCAAAGCCTGGCACTAAGCGCTTATAGGAGTTGGTTGATGGATTAGTCAGCGCATTCAATGCCTTGCCATGTTTAATGATACCGCCAACAAAATATAAAGCGTTATCAGACAGGCCAGCATAACCTTCGCCGGCAAAGACGTTTTTGCCGCTCGCCGCAATTGAAATATGCACATGCATACCGGAGCCGTTATCGCCATACAGTGGCTTCGGCATAAAGGTTGCGCTACGGCCATACGCATCTGCCACGTTATGCACTACGTACTTCAACGCCTGCACTTCATCGGCTTTCGCCACTAGAGTATTAAATCGAGTACCGATCTCATTCTGACCAGCAGTCGCCACTTCATGGTGGTGCACTTCAACAAACTGGCCCATTTCTTCCAGCGCATTGCACATAGCGGTACGAATTTCATGGTCAAAGTCGTTGGGCGGCGTTGGCATATAGCCCCCTTTAACACCCACACGATGACCTTTATTGCCGCCTTCAATATCCGCATCACTGTTCCAAGCCGCTTGCTCAGAATAGACTTTGAACATGGAGCCTGAAATATCAGACTTAAACTTCACCTGATCAAAGATAAAAAACTCAGGCTCAGGTCCCACATAAACTGTATCGCCAATTCCAGTGGACTTTAAGTACTCTTCCGCTCGGGAGGCAATGGCACGTGGATCGCGATCGTAACTTTGCATCGTCGATGGTTCAATCACATCACAGACTAAAATTAACGTTGGCTCTTGGGTAAAGGGATCCATCACTGCAGTGTTGTCATCCGGCAGTAGAATCATGTCTGACGCTTCAATGCCCTTCCAGCCTGGCATGGAAGAACCATCAAACATTTTGCCTTGCTCAAAGAAATCATCATCAGCGTCACGAGCCGGCATAGTGATATGGTGCTGTTGCCCACCAATATCGGTAAAACGCAAGTCAATCCACTTAGCTTTGTGGGTTTGTATCAATTCCAGCGACTTCGACATCTATGGTCTCCAAGACTTCATCAACGATATGCTCGCCCAGCAACAGACTTGCGGGCTGCGCGCTCGTCACTCGCCCTGTCGCGGAAGCAACAAGGCAGGTGTAAAACCGCAAGCGAGGCGCATACTATAATTCTTCAGCGTGCCATTTTGACTGTTGCCCAGCGTCAGCGCCAGCCCATAATGCACACGGGTTGTAATAAAACAGAGTTCTAACTGGTTCAATCTATAGTAACTAAAGCAGTCAAACTTAACTTGCCATAGTGTACGCGGCAGCGCAGGACAATTCAGTTTTTTTATGCCCCGCAGATAAAACACACATACCCGCTACCGCTCGCTCCAGCGGCGCCGGCTTGGTCGGCGCAAATAAAAAGACAACATCTGATTAATCAATCACTTGCACAGTATCAGCACGCCGTGCGGAGCACACTACAGCAGCATGCTGCCTGCCCACTTTGCAGGACAATTTCTGCGCCATTTGCTTTATATTCAACCTACTGCTCAGTCATTTTATTTTGCACTGCCCAGAACCTGCTGCAGACTGCTGGGGCGTTCAAACGCATCAGCCGCAGCAACGCTGGGCAAAAAAAACAGCATAAAGGCAAGGCTTCGATTAACAGCAACAAATTATTATCCAATAGGGTTTAATCACCTCACTAACCAAGCCCCTCCATTTGCCAGTAATGTCCACGCCCCACTTAATGGATTTGATTTTTCAGGGCAAAAATCAGTCAGTCTTTAACTTAAAGCAACCTGTTATATAAGGAGAGCTTATGTATTTTGAAATCTTTATTGTGTTTATCCTGATTGCTCTCAACGGCCTCTTGGCCATGTCCGAACTGGCTGTAGTCACAGCACGCCCTGCACGACTCAAATTACGCGCGGAGAAAGGAGAGCAGCGCGCCGTTACAGCGCTGCGACTGGCAGAAGATCAAGGTAGTTTTCTCGCTTCGGTGCAAATAGGCATATCCTTGGTCGCGGTTCTATCAGGCGCGTTCTCTGGTGCAACCTTGGGTTTAAGGCTCAGCAACGCACTCTCTAACTGGGGCATGGCGGAAGCCTTAGCTCAGCCATTTGGTATCGGCTTGGTGGTGCTGCTGATCACCTATTTTTCACTTGTCTTTGGCGAACTTGTGCCAAAACAAATCGCCCTGCGCGCCCCTGAAGACGTTGCTCTGCGGGTGGCTCCTGCGATGCAGTTGATTTCCAAGATTGCCGCCCCGTTGATTTGGCTGCTGGACAAATCTGGCAATGCGGTCTTGCGTTTGCTGCGCCAAGCAGAAAAACCCGCTCCGGCGATCAGTGATGAAGAAATCCAGCTGGTGGTCGACGAAGCGGCGGGGGCTGGGGTAATCGAGCAAGAAGAAAGCCGGATGATTGCCGGGGTTATGTATACCGCTGACCAAACTGCGCGCGGTATTCTGACACCACGCCACGATGTGGAAATCGCCGACGTGAGCGACACTCGGCAACAACTACTGGAGCGCTTTCGTCAGTCTGGTCATTCCCGCTTACCGCTGCGCAGCGGCGGGCCAGACGATCTGCTGGGGGTTATTAATGCGCGGGATATCCTCACTGAGCAAACAGAAGAGGATTTTGATTTGCTGGCGATGATGACAAGGGTACCCATGATCCATGACGATCTGCCGGCCATTGATGTGATTAAGCAGCTGCGCACTGCGAATACCCATATGCTACTGGTCTTTGATCAGCACGGTCACTTCAGCGGCGTGATCACACCGATGGATATTCTCGGTGCTATTGCTGGCGGATTTGATGACGATCGCTATGACGAAGCGAAAATTATTGAGCGCGCAGATGGCAGCCTCCTGGTCGCTGGCTGGATGCCAGTGAATGAATTCATCCAACAGCTGGATATTACTCTAAAGGACGGCGCCTCCTTTACCACAGTCGCAGGCTTGGTGATTGATCGAGCACAAACACTGCCCCATGTAGGCCAACGCCTCACAATCGATAACTGGAATATTGAAATCGTGGATATGGACGGTAAGCGAATCGATAAGCTGTTGGTTAGCAAAATGATGCCAAGCGCAGAGCAACCAGAGGATATTTCAGGCTAAACTGAGACCTATATGCTGCACGTGCTTGCAGAGAAGCAGCATACAACGCTGAAAGCTTATCGAAAGGAATGGATTATGCGCTCGGTTTTTATCACAAGCTTATTCGCTCTAGCCTTACCTGCCGCAGCGCAGATTTATCAATACACCGATGCTCAAGGCCAGCCCGTGTTTACCGATCAACCACCGGCTGGAGTAGCAGCACAGCAAGTTGATCCAGGCCCCATCAACAGCATTCCAGCTCCTCCTAGTTCAGTTCTAGATACAACTCCTCAACCCAGCAAATCTGCTGAACACGCGCACCCCTATACACAATTGCAACTGGTTGGGCTTCCCAGCCAGCAAGCTATTCGTGCGAATAATGGTAGTTTTAAGGTACAGGTTGCCATCAGCCCCAGCCTCGCCCAACAACATCGCTTACAACTGTTGCTTGACGGTCAAGCCTATGGTGCAGCCAGCACTGCAACTGTACTTGCAGTTAACAACATTGATCGCGGTGAGCACCGCTTGGCGGTACAGGTCATAGCTAACGATCAAGTTATCCAGCGCAGTGCTGAGCAAGTAATCCATGTACAGCGTGTGCATATCCAGCACCCACAACCTAGCGACGGCTAGCTGACCGGTACAACTTCAGGGTTTTTATTTGCCGTGCCACAGTACTCCTTGCTAGAGTTCGCAGCATTTATACAGGGCATTGCATATGCAAGACCAACATTTTGACGATCTCGCCATCCGTTTTGCGCAGAAGATCTACGGCAGTAATAAAGGCGCAATTCGCTTAGCCGTATTGCAAGCAGACTTAACTGAAGTGCTCGCGCCACGCCCATTGCGCGTGTTGGATATTGGCGCTGGCTTGGGTCATATGTCCTTATGGCTGGCACAACAAGGCCATCAAGTCACTTTGGTTGAGCCAGCGCTATCGATGCTGGAAGCAGCCCAACAACGTTTTACTGAGGCCCAGTGCCAAGCCACCTTTATCCATGCCGATTGGCAACACTTTACCCAGCATACTGAGGAAAAATATGACTTAGTGCTGTGCCATGCAGTCTTGGAGTGGCTGGCCGAAACAGAGAGTATTTTGGCGGCCTTGCACCGTCTAACCGCTGCGGATGGCTGGCTGTCATTGGCCTTTTACAATAAAGATGGGCTGATTTTACAGAACTTAATTAAAGGTAATTTACGCAAGCTGAGTCAGCAACGTTTTACCGGTGATGCTGGTGGTTTGACTCCGCAACAACCACTGGATCCACGCGAGCTTGCCGCTCAAGTTGAGCCGCTATGGCATATCCATCAGCGCAGCGGCATTCGGGTGTTTCATGATTATATGCCACCGCAGTTTCGCCAAAAAATTGCTGCAGAAGAATTGCTGAGCACCGAGCTCAGTTATCGTCGCCACCCCGCTCTATCTGGCTTAGGCCGTTATTTGCATTGGCTTTGCCAGCCCCGCGCGATCGCAGTAGACTAGATACTCTTCAGTCTCCCTAGGAGGCATCTTATGCTTCGTTATTTATTACTGAGTGCAACAGCGCTAACCTTGCTCGGCTGCCAATCCAGCAATCCTTATCAAGCCGAAGGTTTACCCTTGCCACCGGCACCTGCTGCAGCAGCAACGCATTTTGATGCCAGCGCATACCCTGCGCAAGTAGACTTAAAAGACTACCGCTACTGGTGCTGGCACAACCAAGATTTAACCCAGACCAATGCTGTCTACCCTCAAGATTCTGCGCAGGGAATCTTGGCTGAACAGCTCGAACAGTACGGACTGCGCGCAGCATCCCCAGAGAGGCAATGCCAGCTTAAAGTGCAACTTAGCAGCCAGCAAAATCTACGTATCCGTAATGATTATTATGATTACCCTTACCCATCCGCCAATTTTGGCTATGGTTACGGCGGGCATCGCTCTTACCGTGACCACTTTGGCTACTCAGGGATTGGTATGAGCATCCCAATCCGGCCGCGCAGCTATACTGAGTACTATCAACTGCTGACCCTGAGTTTTACTGATGCAGACACAGGCCAATCAGTCTGGCGCGGACAAAGCGCAGTTAACAGCAACCAGAACGCAGAGTATTCTCGGCAAGAATTGCGTGATGCCATTAACAGGATGCTCAACAGCTACCGCTGAGAGCCGGTGTGGCCTACTAGTGCGCACTAAGATCACACTCTACAGCGCAATAACTATTTAACCACCAAAACATCGCACGGTGGATACTCTAAAAAGTGTTGCGCCAAACTGCCCAGCAAAGCATCGGCCAAAATGCCCCGACCATGCTTACCAATGGCTAATATCTGTGGCTGTTGCTCAGCAATCACCTGGGCTAAACAATTGTGCAACTCACCTTGGCGCAGCTCATGAGTGATCTGCGGACCCGTCGCTGGCAGCTTAGCCTGTTCATCCAACACCAACTGATCAAACAAAGCCGTTTGCCAAGTGATTTCGGACGCATCGCTAGCACCATGCACCTCGGCCAGCTCAAGCACATGCAGCGCATGGATTTTGGCTGTATCGGGCAGTAATTTATACACATGGTGCAAGGCATGGCAGGCACATAAAGAAAAGTCTAACGGCACTAAAGCCTGTTGATAACTTGTCACTTCAGGCTCTACGGCCAAAAGCACCGGTACCACACTGCGCTGTAACACACGCTCTAGGGTGGTACCGGAGAAATATTCAGCTGACTCTTGGTGGTGATCGCCCATCACCAAAAAATCCACGCTGTGCGCCTTTTGTGCCGCAACAATAACTTGCGCGGGCCGCCCCAGTTTAATTAAAACCTGAGCGTTCGCTGCATTAAGTTCTTTAAGTTGCTGAGTAAGCAAAGTGTCCGCTGCCAGCATTTGTTTTTCGATTACATTCATCGGCAGGTGATCTTCTAAAACATTGATCACACTTAAGCGCGCCTGATGTTGCTGAGCCAGTTGCACCCCTCGCTGCAGCGCAATATGGGCTTTTTTACTGAGGTCATGAGCAACCATAATATGTTGCATAGATGTGCCTTCCTTTTGCAAAACTGAATAAAACGCGCAAACGGCACATTCGTTTGCGCGTGCGGCCTATTATCGCGCGGCGTCTAGTGCCTGAGTTAAGTCAGCCAAAATATCATCAATGTGCTCAATACCAATGGACAAGCGCACTAAGTCTGCGCTGACCCCAGCTTTAACCATTTCTTCCTCGTTCAACTGACGGTGCGTGGTACTGGCTGGATGGCAGGCCAAAGACTTAGCATCACCAATATTCACCAAGCGATAGAGCAACTGCAGCGCATCAATAAACTTAGCACCCGCTTCCTCACCACCTTTAATCCCAAAGCACAAAATGCCTGATGCCTTACCGCCCATATACTTTTGCACCAGTGCATGGTCTGGATGACTGGGTAAGCCGGCATAGTTAACCCAAGCCACTTGCTCCTGAGCTTCTAAAAACTCGGCAACTTTTTGCGCATTTTCACAATGACGCTCCATGCGCAGTGCCAATGTCTCTAGGCCCTGCATAATTAAAAACGCATTAAAGGGCGACAGTGCTGCACCCATATTACGCAAGGGCACCACACGGCAGCGGGCAATAAAGGCGGCTGGACCAAAGTCTTTGGTATAGACCACGCCATGGTAAGACACATCCGGCGTGTTCAAAAGCGGGAAGCGATCAGCATGTTCCGCCCAAGGGAACTTGCCTGAATCAATGATTGCACCAGCAATAGTGGTACCGTGGCCACCCATATATTTGGTCAGCGACTGAATTACAATATCTGCACCAAAATCAATTGGGCGGCACAAAATCGGCGTAGCAACCGTATTATCAACCATTAAGGGCACGCCATGACGGTGAGCAATATCTGCTAGCGCTTGAATATCAACGATATTACCTGCTGGGTTGCCGATACTTTCGCAGAAGACCGCTTTGGTCTTATCGTCAATCATCGCTTCTAAAGCAGCCAGATCATCATGGGGGGCAAAGCGCACTTCCAGACCCTGGCGCGGCAACGTGTGAGCAAATAAGTTGTAAGTACCACCGTACAGCTTAGCCACTGACACAATATTATCGCCAACTTCAGCAATGGCTTGAATAGCAGCGGTAATTGCCGCCATACCTGACGCCATCGCTAACGCAGCGACGCCACCTTCTAAAGCCGCAACCCGCTGCTCTAAAATATCATTGGTGGGGTTGGTAATACGCGTATAAATATTTCCCGGCACCTTAAGATCAAAGAGGTCAGCACCGTGCTGGGTATTATCAAAGGTATAGGATGTGGTTTGATAAATCGGTACCGCTGCCGACTTGGTGGTTGGATCTGATTTATAGCCAACATGCAACGCAATCGTTTCTGGTTTCATTCTTTCTACTCAAGACTGTTTAAATTGTTGCTGCAAAGCATGCCCAGCCAACTGGCTAGGGTCAAGTAGAGCAGCAATGGAAAGCTTATTAATCAAGGTGTATGTACAATACTGGTTTGTATCACAACAGCATAAGAGTGCGTATATGACTTGGCGCTATATTATTAAGCAATTGGCTTTTCCACCCAGCAGTTTACTGCTTCTGCTCTTGTTAAGTCTTATGCTGCGCAAGCGCTGGCCAAAAACTGCTACTGCCAGTTTGCTTATTGCTCTGAGCGGACTCTATATCATGAGCTTACCTATCACGGTTGAGTATGCTGCACGGGCACTGGAAACCGAAGCACCATTAAGTCCAGCGCAGTGGTCAACCTTAGCTCAGCAAGCCGATGCTATTGTGGTACTCGGTGGTGGTCGCGAAACCAACGATCCAGCCTGGCAAGGCGACCAGCCCTCACTGCATGCCATGCAACGCATTCGTTATGCCGCTCGTTTAGCCAGAGCCTCGCAGTTGCCGGTGCTGATGAGTGGCGGCCTGCATTATGGTCGACCGCCCAGTGAGGCACAACTTATGGCCAATAGCTTACAGCAGGATTTTGGTTTGAGTACGCGCTGGTTAGAGAACCACAGCCGCACCACTTGGGAAAATGCGCAATACACGGCAAAAATGCTTCAGATGGAAGGTATTCAGCGCGTGGTGCTAGTTACCGATGCGTGGCATATGCCGCGCTCACGCTGGAGTTATGAGCAGTTTGGCTTTGATGTGGTCAGCGCCCCAGTTGGTTTTCTAGGCGGAGCCAACGGCCGCCCGCTTAACGGTTGGATGCCAGAAAGCAAAGCCATCTGGCAAAATACAGCATTACTTAACGAAGCCATTGGCTCACTTATGTATCGCTTAAGTTATAGCGCAGAGCATTAACTGACACTGCCAAACGCTACCCTATACTGAAAGCCTAGCAAGCACTGTTAGGCTTAGCATCTAGTCAGCAATCAGCCTACCCTGTAAAAGTTTGGCACAGCCTTATCTCTACACTTTCTATTTATTTACAACGACAAACTCATGCCGGTTGACCAAGCCAGAGGAGTTTAATCTTCAAGTGCGTGCAGTCCTAAGTTCTTACTGAAAGCCATCAATTGGCAGCACATTCCTTTGACCTACAACAAAGAATCTAGGCCTAGCCAATTGTCTGATAGTAAATAGCTCTTCATCTGTTAGCTTCGATGAAGGGTATGTATGTTTGCCTAGTTTTTACTCATATATGCCCTGCCCACTGCCATTGCGCAGTTGGCCTATTTTCTGCTTTGCTTGCGGCTGTTTGCTCGCTCGTCGCTGGCTCACCAAGCGGCACAAGCAATAGTGCCGAAGCATGAAAGGAGGTAATCACGATGGATATTAACCGTCGAGAGTTTTTCAAGTTTTGCGGAGTGGGGATAGCCACATCGAGCCTTGCCGCACTCGGCATGACGCCAACCCCAGCATTTGCTGAGTCTGTACGCCATTTCAAGCTGACCAATACTAAAGAAACGCGCAACACCTGCCCCTACTGCTCGGTGGGTTGCGGCCTGATTATGTACAGCCGTGGCAGCGGTGGCAAAAACGTCAGCCAAGAAATCTTTCATATTGAAGGTGATGCTGATCACCCCGTTAACCGCGGCACCTTGTGTCCAAAAGGCGCGGGCTTGATTGACTTTATTCGCAGCCCCAATCGCTTGCAGTACCCTGAGGTACGTGAGGCAGGTAGCAATGAATGGACGCGTCTCAGTTGGGACGACGCCCTGACTCGCATTGCGCGTCTAATGAAAGATGACCGCGACGCCAACTTTATTGAGAAAAATGATTCAGGACAAACTGTCAACCGCTGGTTGACCACAGGTTTCCTCGCCGCATCAGCGGCGTCTAGCGAAGCCGGCTACATGACACATAAAGTGGTACGTTCGTTGGGCATTCTCGGTTTCGACAACCAAGCGCGCGTTTGACACGGTCCGACGGTGGCAGGTCTTGCCCCGACGTTTGGCCGTGGTGCTATGACAAACCATTGGAGCGATATCAAAAACGCTAACTTGGTGTTGGTGATGGGCGGCAACGCTGCAGAAGCGCATCCGTGTGGTTTTAAGTGGGTCACCGAAGCTAAGGCGCATAATCAAGCCAAGCTGCTGGTGGTTGATCCCCGCTTCACTCGCACTGCCTCCTTAGCGGATATCTACGCGCCGATTCGTACCGGTACAGATATCGCCTTCTTGGGTGGTTTGATTCACTACTTACTGGAAACTGATCAAATTCAGCACGAATACGTGCGCAATTACACCGATATGCCGTTTATCGTCAAGCAAGGTTTTGGCTTTAACGATGGTTTATTCAATGGCTATCAAAGTGCTTCACGCAGCTATCCGGACAAGAGCGACTGGGACTACGAGCTCGACGAAAATGGCCATGCTAAGGTCGATATGACCCTGCAGCATCCAAACTGTGTCTATCAACTACTGAAAAAGCACTACAGCCGCTATACACCAGAGATGGTTAGCAGTATCTGTGGCACACCGCTCAAGCGCATGATGGAAATCTGGGATCATATTGCCGAGACTGCGGTGCCAGGCAAAACCATGACCATTCTGTATGCGCTCGGCTGGACCCAGCACTCGGTTGGCTCGCAGATGATTCGTGCCGGTGCCATGCTGCAACTCTTGCTCGGTAATATCGGCATGCCCGGCGGTGGCGTCAACGCGCTACGTGGCCACTCCAATATTCAAGGTTTGACTGATCTGGGCCTACTCTCCAATCTGTTGCCGGGTTATCTGACCCTGCCGCGCGATAACGAACAGGACTACGACGCCTATATTGCCAAACGCGCACCGCAGGCACTGCGTCCCGGACAAATGTCCTATTGGCAGCACTATGGCCGCTTCCATGTCAGCCTGATGAAGGCGTGGTATGGCGATGCAGTCACCGAAGAAAACAACTGGGGCTACGACTGGTTACCCAAGCTCGATGAGCCGATGTATGACGTGCTGAAGTACTTCGACATGATGTACGAGGGCAAGGTCAACGGCTACTTCTGCCAAGGCTTCAACCCCATTGCTGCTTTCCCTAACAAGGCAAAAGTTGCTGCAGGGTTGGCTCGACTAAAATACTTGGTGATTATGGATCCGCTGGTCACTGAAACCTCGGAGTTCTGGAAACACGTGGATGAATACAACGATGTGGATACCGCCAACATCCAAACCACAGTATTTCGTCTGCCCACCACCTGTTTTGCTGAAGAAGATGGTTCGCTGGTCAACAGCAGCCGCTGGTTGCAATGGCACTGGAAAGGCGGTGAGCCGCCAGGCGAAGCGCGCCCCGACGTTGCTATAATGGGTGGGTTATTCCACCGTCTGCGTGCGTTGTATAAGGACGAAGGTGGTGCCTTCCCAGATCCAATTATGAATCTGGACTGGTCGTACCTACGCCCTGATGAACCAGCACCAGAGGAAATTGCCAAGGAGTACAACGGCAAGGCATTGGTTGATCTCAAAGATCCGAACACTGGAGAAATACTGGTGCCTGCCGGCGGTCAGCTAGCTGGATTCGGCCAACTGCGCGATGACGGCAGCACTTCCAGTGGTTGCTGGTTGTTCTGTGGCTCTTGGACAGAGGCTGGCAACCAAATGGCGCGGCGCGACAACGCTGACCCTTATGATATGGGGCAGACTTTGGGCTGGGCCTGGTCGTGGCCAGCGAACCGGCGCATCCTTTACAACCGTGCCTCGGCGGATCCTGCCGGCAAACCTTGGAACGACAAGGACAAGCGTTTGGTCTGGTGGGATGGCAGCAAGTGGACCGGTACCGATGTCCCTGACTTTGCCGCTACCTCTGCGCCAGAGGACGGCATGAGTCCGTTTATTATGAACCCAGAAGGTGTGGCGCGTTTCTTTGCTCGCGATAATATGGCCGAAGGCCCATTCCCTGAGCACTATGAACCGTTCGAAACACCCATTGGTCGCAACCCATTACACCCAGAGTCGCCGGGCGTGACCAGCAACCCAGCAGCACGAGTGTTCCGCAATGATATGGACGTGTTCGGTACCGCCGAGGAGTTTCCTTATGCGGCGACCACCTACCGCCTTACCGAACACTTTCACTTCTGGACTAAGCATTCCCACCTCAATGCGATCATGCAGCCACAACAATTTGTCGAACTTGGCGCAGTGATGGCTGGTGAGCTGGGCATTAAAGCCGGTGATCGGGTCAGGGTGTCCTCTAACCGCGGCTATATCGAAGCTGTGGCAGTGGTCACCAAGCGACTCAGAGCAATGCAGGTGGATGGTAAGACTGTGCACCACGTAGGTATTCCGCTGCACTGGGGGTTTGTGGGACTGGCCAAAAATGGCTATATCACTAACACATTGACGCCGTTTGTCGGCGACGGTAATACCCATACGCCGGAATACAAATCCTTCCTCGTTAACGTAGAGAGGGTGTAATCATGGCTACACAAGACATAATCGCACGCTCTGCCACCACCACACCGAGTCCCTCGGT
>CAJDVK010000015.1_pt1 | contig 34953 bp, 25 predicted proteins | sample 7391401 | NCBI WGS metagenome assembly CAJDVK01 (sample SAMEA7055696, study PRJEB34461) | soil metagenome | biome: terrestrial ecosystem; feature: Peninsula; material: soil | place: Antarctica | collected 2016
CTCGATGATTTTAGCCTCGTCATAACGGTCGTCATCAAATCCACCGGCAATGGCGCCTAAAATATCCATGGGCGTGATGACGCCGGTAAAGTGGCCGAACTCATCGAAGACCAGCAGCATGTGGGTGTTGGCGGTGCGTAATTCATTGATCACGTCCATGGCGGGCAGATCATCATGGATCAGGGGCACAGTTATCATCATTGCCAAAAGATCAAAGTCTTCGGCGGTTTGTTCGGTAAGCACATCGCGGGCATTAATCACTCCCACCAGGTCATCAGGTCCGCCGTTACGTAACGGCAGGCGGGAATGTCCAGACTGACGAAAACGTTCCAATACCTGCTGCCGAGTTTCACCCACCTCAGCAATCTCTACATCATGTCGCGGTGTTTGCAGGCCGCGGGCGGTTTGGTCGGCGGTGCGCATCACCCCGACAATCATCTGGCTTTCTTCTTGTTCGATGACGCCTGCGCCTGCAGCTTCATCAATCACCAAGTGGATTTCTTCGTCACTGATCCCAGAGTCGGGTTTTTCTGCTTGGCGTAGCACGCGTAAGACTAAATTTCCAGACCTGTCCAGCAGCCATACTAAAGGAGCGGCGATTTTTGAAACCAGTTGCATGGCTGGAGCAACCCGCATAGCAACCTCTTCAGGTGCCCGCAAAGCGATCTGCTTGGGGACTAATTCGCCAAAGATCAGTGATAGGTAGGTGATAATCAACACCACCAAGCCAATGCCAACGGGCTGCGCTATGCTGTCCGCCATGCCCCAGCTGCTGAACGTATGGCTGAGTCTTAAGCCGAGGGTTGCCCCAGAGAAAGCACCTGATAAAACAGCTACTAGAGAGATACCAATTTGTACCGAGGCCAGAAAGCGGCCTTGATCTTCTGCCAAGGCCAAAACGCTGAGCGCGCGTATTTTACCTTGCTCGGCTCTTAGTTTGAGTCGCGTAGGGCGTGCGGAGACCACGGCCAGCTCAGACATGGCCAGTAGGCCGTTGAGGCTTATTAGCACAAGAATAAAGAGTGCTTCAAGAAGCATAAACTTTCCTTTTTGACATCCAGCGTATAGCGAAGGATGTAGCTGTTACCTAATACAGGGTATGTATATTAAGCCCAGTTGCAGAGTAAATAATCAAACCAGTAAAGCCTGTGTGCGCACTTAGGTTGTCCTTAAGGGTATTGGTAATGCGGTTACTGTTCTAAAAGCATGCTGTGAAACTACTGGGGCTTAGCGCTACAGCCTATAAGGTTTTGAGCCCCATTGACGGGGTGCTTAAAATGGCCAGAAGATTGGGATGAAAATAACCCCTAATAACCAGAAAATGCTATTGAGGGGTAAGCCCACTTTCATAAAATCACTAAATTTATAGCCACCGGCGTTATAGACCATCATGTTGGTTTGGTAGCCCACAGGGGTCATAAAACTGGTGGACGCTGCGAAAGTGATGGCAATTAAAAAGGGTGTGGGGTCAGCGCCCATCAACTGCGCAGTGGAGAAACCAATGGGGGTGAGCAGCACCGCCGCCGCAGAGTTACTCATCAGCTCACCAAATAGCAGTGCCATTAAGTAGAGTACAGCGAGCACTACGTGGGGCCCCAGATGACTGACTAATCCCACAGTATTATCCACCAAGAACTGTGCGGCACCGCTACTGCTCATGGCAATGCCGAGGGGTAACAGGCCAGCGATTAACATCACAATTGACCAGTCAGTGCTTTCGTAGACGTCATCCGCATGAATACAGCCGGCCAATGTCATAGCCACTGCTCCGGTCAACGCAGACATGGCAATGGGCAGCCAGCCTAGCGCAGACACTAATACGACGGTAGCCATGGTGGCGACGGCAAAGGGGGCACGCCAACCGTAATCTTGGCTGGCTTCACGTTGTGAAATAACGATAATGCTTTTATCTTTACGCAGGGTTGCCAAGTCTTTTTCTGGTAAGGCCAGCAGTAAAATATCACCAATATTTAAACGTAAGCTGTTGAGCTGGTTGCGTAATACTTGACCGCGGCGCTGCACGCCCATCACTGCGGCGTTGTATCGCCAGCTGCGGTTGAGATCAGAGAGTAATCGCCCAGCCGCACGGGATTGCGGGGCGATCATCACTTCGGTCAATACAGACTTGCCTTTTCTACGTCCCTTGAGGTGAAAGTCGGTTTGCGTGTTGAACTCCAGCTTCTGGTCATCTTTGAGGGCTTCGAGATCAGACCACACACCGCGGGCCAGCAAAATATCACCTTCACGTAGTTCTTCTGAACGTGGCGACCAATATTTTTCGCCGTCCCGGAGCAGCTCGAGAATATATACATTGTAGTTTTTAATCAGCTTGGCTTCTTCGACGCTAACGCCCAATAGCTTTGAGTCTTCGGTAATTTTTAGCTCACTAATATAGTGGCCAAATTCATAGAGGTTTTCCAAATCTGCACTGCGTACTTCTGGCAAAAGCCAGCGACCCAGAGTCAGTAGGTACAAGCAGCCCGCCAGTGCACAAATCGTCGCTAATGGTAAAAACTCAAACATCCCAAAGCCAGAATGGCCTAAGTCCTTAGCGATGGAGTTCACCAGCAGGTTGGTGGATGAGCCGATCAGCGTCATCACCCCCATCATTTGTGCCACGTAAGACAGTGGAATCAGGGTTTTAGAGGGTGCTAAACCGACTTTTAAACTGGCAGCAATGACAATGGGAATAAAAATGGCCACTATGGCTGTGTTGTTAACGAAGGGTGCAGTTAGCGCCAGTAAGGCGAATAACATCAGCATAAACATCAGCGGTGAGCGTGCCGTGCCCAGTAGCCGCTGGATGCCGGCCAATGCGCCACTGTTTTGTAGGCCAGCGGCAAGAATAAACATGGATGCCACAGTGATGGTGGCCGGGTTACTAAAGCCGCTTAAGGCTTGGTCGAGGCTGACCAGCTCAAGTAGGGTTAAACTCACTAAAACCAGAATGGCAATGGCATCAATGCGTAGCTTTTCAGTCACAAAAAGCACCATAGCACCCAGTGAAATCAGTAATACGAGAGAAATTTCAAGGGTCATAAGACGTCCCGCCTAATATATGGAATTGCAACAATTAGCCTAGCAGTATTTGTATGCGTTGCGAGGTAATTGTTCTCCGCAGTATTAACCCAAGCTTCTCGATAATAATATGTTTGCTCTGAATTGGTACACAACATGGCTTGCTTAAGGGTCTGGTGTGCCTAGCTGAGCAAAACGTCGACCAATCAAGCAGAAACCCATGGCAACAAAACCAAGCAGCAACAGTGCAATAGGTAAGGTGTACAGCGAAGGTGGCGCTATAATACTGGCCAGAAAACCTATGCTGGCAGCCAGTAAAAATTGGATTAAACCCATTAGCGCAGAGGCAATGCCGGCATGCTGCTGCGTGTGCGCCATGGTCACTGCTGTGAGGTTGCCGGTAATTAAACCCAGCATGGCCATGCCAAAACCGAGCAAAATGCTATAACTCCACAGTGCTTCCCAGTTAAAGTTGACTAAGATGAGTAGCACTAGGCCAATTACTATAAAGCCCGCTAAGCCAATAAATAAAATCCGCACTGAACTATAAAATTTTAATAAGCGTAAGTTAATTTGACTGATGCCTATCATCAGGAACGCATTGGCGGCAAAAATATAGCTGTATTGGCTGGGTGAGAGGTGAAACATCTCGATAAAGATAAAGGGCGAGTTATTGATATAGATAAACAGGCAACCTAAGGTACAGCTGGTGGCTAAAGTGTAAAAGAGAAAGCTGGGGTTACTGATTTGAATGGCGTAATTGCGCACAATGTTGCGCATGGATAAGGGTACACGGCGTTCAACCGGTAAGGTTTCTGGCAGTAGACGGATGGTAGATACGCCAATGATAATGCCGAACAAGGCCAACACCCAAAAAATCAGATGCCATTCACCGTAGAATAAAATCACGCTGCCCAGCATGGGCGCAGTAATAGGGGCAATCATCATCACCTGCATCAGCATTGAATAAATACGCGCTGAGCTTTGTGGATCGCAGGTGTCGGTCACCACTGCCCGTGATGCCACTGAGCCAGCAGCAGCGCCAACGGCTTGTAAAAAGCGCGCGATCAATAGGCCTTCAAAGCTGGTGGTGAGCGCTGCGGCCAATGAGCCAATGGTAAATAAGGTAATGCCAAATAACAGCGGTGGCTTGCGGCCAAAGCGGTCCAAAAACGGGCCGTATAAGCCTTGACCAATGCCTAAGCCAATTAAAAATACCGAGAGGGTTTGCTGTACCTGACCTGGGGTAATATCCAAGCTGGTTGCCATAATGGGGAAAGCGGGCAGGTACATATCAATCGCCGCTGCAACCAGCGCGCTCAGCGAAGCCAGCAAAATAATCAGCTGCATGCTGAGCGTCTTTTTTAAAAATACCTGGCTAATAACACTATTCCTTGTAATGAGCAGCTAGAGTTTTAATATTTGCAGAACTACTTTTTCAGCATCGCTCGAATATCGGCTAAGGCGCTGTTGCCCCGAGCAGCTTTCACTTCTTGCGGTGCTTCTTCCAAACCTTCCCATTGCAAGTCTTCAGTGGGCAGTTCGTCGAGAAAGCGGCTGTGTGTACAGTCGATTATTTCACCATATTGCTTACGTTTACTGGCATAAGTAAAGGTTAGATTGCGTCGTGCTCGGGTAATGCCAACATAGGCTAAGCGACGCTCCTCTTCGATGGTATCGGCTTCAATACTGGAACGGTGTGGCAGGATTTCTTCCTCCATGCCCATAATATAGACGCTGGGGAATTCCAAACCTTTAGAGGCGTGTAGAGTCATCATTTGTACCCCTTCGGCACCGTCTTCGTCTTCTTCTTGACGCTCCAGCATATCCCGTAAGACCAGCTTAGCGATAGCCTCCTCGATGGTCATTTCACCTTCTTCGTCCCGCTCCAAAGTGTTTTTTAAGGCTTCAACTAAAAACCACACATTGCTCATACGGTATTCGCAAGCTTTTTCACTGGAGCTGTTTTGTCTGATCCAGTTCTCATAATCAATATCAAGGATCATCTCCTTGATGGCATCAATCGGCTCCTCGCTAAAACAGCGCTGGCGCAGCTTGTCCATATAATGTTTAAAGCGGGCTAGACGCTCGGTGTAACGTGCACCTAAATGCTCGCCGAGACCGATTTCTGCTGAGGCTTGATACATGGATATTTGTCGTTCAGTGGCATAACCGCTGAGTTTTTCTAGGGTGGTTGAGCCAATTTCACGACGGGGTACATTGATCACCCGTAAGAAGGCGTTATCATCGTCCGGATTCACTAACAGACGAAAGTACGACATCAGGTCTTTGACTTCTTGGCGGCCAAAAAAGCTGGTGCCTCCCGATAAACGATAGGGGATTTTATGCACCTGCAGCTTTAGTTCCATAATTTTAGCTTGATAGTTACCACGGTATAAAATGGCAAAATCGCTGTATGGTCGCTGGGTGCGCATGCGCTCGGTAAGAATCTCCATGGCAATGCGTTCCGCTTCCGCATCTTCATTGCGGCAACGAAGCACCCGGATTTCATCCCCATGGCCCATATCACTCCACAGCTCTTTAACAAACTCATGGGGGTTGTTGGCGATAAGGGTATTGGCGCACTTCAGAATGCGACTGGTGGAGCGGTAGTTTTGCTCCAACATCACTATTTTTAACGAGGGGAAATCTTCTTTAAGTTGCATCAAGTTTTCTGGGCGGGCGCCGCGCCAAGCATAAATTGATTGGTCGTCATCACCGACCACAGTGAATTGCGCCCGCTCTTTGACCAGCAGCTTCACCAGCAAATATTGGCTGGTGTTGGTGTCTTGATATTCATCCACCAACATATAGCGAATCCGGTTGCGCCACTTATCCAGTACCTCTGGGTGGTTTTGAAAGAGTTTCACCGGCTGCATAATTAAGTCATCAAAGTCCACTGCATTATAGGCTTTGAGGGTGCGTTGATAGTGACTATAGACAATGGCTGCGGTTTGCTCTTTGCCACCGCGGGCCTGCTCTAAAGCCTGTTCTGGCAACACCAAATCATTCTTCCAACTGCTGATGATATTTTTAACTTCATCAGCACCGTCATCGCCGGCGTATTCTTTTTGCATAATATCGGTGAGCAAGCCTTTTACATCGGAATCATCAAAGATGGAAAAGCCGGGCTTGTAACCCAGTAAGGCGTGCTCGCGGCGAATGATATTGAGGCCCAGGTTGTGGAAGGTGGATACCGTTAAGCCATGGCCTTCAGCGCCACGCAGTAAAGAAGTCACCCGTTCTTTCATTTCGCGGGCGGCTTTATTGGTAAAGGTCACCGCAACAATATGCCGTGCAGAAATACCACAGTGTTGAATTAAATAAGCAATTTTACGGGTGATAACGCTGGTTTTGCCTGAGCCAGCACCGGCCAGTACCAGCATGGGGCCGCTGATATAGTTGACTGCTTCTTGTTGGCGAGGGTTAAGCTTAGACATGAATCAAACCAGAATCGATAAAGTGCTTATTCTAGCATTTAAGTGCTGCACGCGGGCTGATCGCTGAACCACATAGGGGTAAAAGTAGTGCAAAGGAGGGTGGTACAGTTGGCAGCGTACAATCAGACTTAACAGCACAGGCGGCAATAAAAAAGGCGCCCATTAAGAGCGCCTTAGTTGTGGGCTGAAAATTAACGCACCACGTGTAAGAAGTGCATGTGCTGCTCGTATTGATCAAGGATATCGTCAATTACTTCATCCCGTGACCAACCCATGATGTCGTAATCTTGCCCGCCTTCCATTAAGTGCACTTCGGCACGGAAGTATTTACGCTCTTCGCGCTCCTCAGCATCGTCTTCGTCGCCGTCTGGCGACATATGTTCAGGGCGGATATACGCACGAGCACGGACTTCATAGACAAAGTTGGCTTCCAGATGATGCTGCACTTCGAGCTTGCAGCGCTTGTCATCATCGCGCTCGATAACGCTGACGGTATAGCCTTGTTTACGCAACTCAACAGCAACCTCAGTAAAAGCAGGTACCACCACTTCATCCATAAAGCGGTTAACGTGTGAGCGGCGTGGGAACATCACCATGCTGCGCAAGCGCCGTTGCCAACCCCCTGTTTGGTGTTGGCGTGAGTAATGGGTAGCACTTTGTTGCCTCAGCACGCGCTTGGTGGAGTCGGTATCCAACGCTTTTAATAAGCCCCAAATGGAAATCAGTAGAATCACCGAGAAGGGCAGTGCACTGGCAATAGTGGCTGTTTGTAGCGCCGCTAAACCCCCGCTCATTAACAGCGCAACAGCGACGATACCGGTGGAGGATGCCCAGAAAATACGTTGCCACACCGGTGTGTCTGTTTTACCTCCAGAGGCCAGCATATCAATCACTAGGGAGCCTGAGTCTGCCGAGGTGACAAAGAACAGAATCACCATACATACTGCCACCATGGACAGTAGGGTGGAGAAGGGGAAGTGTTCTAAAAAGGCAAACAGAGCTAATGAGCTGTCAGCACTGACCGTATCTGCTAATTCGGTCATGCCCTGCTTCATAATCATATAGATCGAGGTGTTGCCGAATACGGTCATCCACATAAAGGTGAAACCAGACGGAACCAACAAGATGCCGGTAATAAACTCACGAATGGTACGACCACGGGACACGCGGGCAATAAACATCCCGACAAAGGGTGACCAAGAAATCCACCAACCCCAATAGAGCAGGGTCCAACCACCTAACCAGTCAGTGGGATCGTAGGCATATAGGTTAAAGGTTTTGCTAACAATCTCCGATAAGTAACCACCGGTATTTTCCACAAAGCTTTTTAGCAGCAGCGCGGTTGGGCCGAGCACTAGCACTAGGGTTAATAAAATAACCGCTAAAATCAGGTTTAATTCTGATAAGCGTTTAACCCCTTTATCCAAGCCGGTGACCACCGAAATGGTAGCTAAAGCGGTGATGCTAATAATCAGAATCACTTGCACATTGGTGCCAATGGGCAGGCCAAACAAGTAGTTAAAACCACTGTTGATCTGTAACACGCCATAACCGAGCGAGGTGGCAATTCCCAAAACAGTACTGATAATGGCAAAAATATCCACCGCATGACCGATGGGGCCGTAAATGCGCTCACCAATCAGCGGATACAGCGCTGAGCGTAAAGTGAGGGGTAAACCATGACGGTAAGAGAAGAACGCTAGGATCAATGCCACCACTGCATACACTGCCCACGCGTGTAAGCCCCAGTGGAAGAAGGTTAGCTTCATTGCTTCGCGAGCGGCTTCAACGGTGTTGGGTTCACCCACCGGTGGTGCCACAAAGTGCATGACAGGTTCGGCCACGCCGAAGAACATCAAGCCAATACCCATACCTGCGGAGAACAGCATGGCAAACCAAGAGGCGTTCTTATAGTCAGGCTCACTGTGATCAGGCCCAAGTTTGATATCACCGTAACGGCTGACCGCCATAAAGACAGTAGCTAAGAGAATCAGTGCCAGAGTTAGGATATAGAACCAGCTGACGTTTTCTACGATCCATCCTTGTACTTCGCCAAAAAAGTCCTGGGATGAGTCTGGAAAAATACTGACAAAAATAACTAACAGGGCTATTAGAATGGCGGAGGTATAAAATACTGGCGGGCTGATGGTTTGGCTACGTTTACTGGGTGTTTCCATGTGAGCTCCTAGGAGGTACTAAGGTCAATAGTGATCAAACTGGGGCAGTATATATGAGACTTAGATAAAAAGTATCTTGAGCAGATCAACGTTATAGCACTGTTATGCGCTTGTTAATATAAAAAAGCCCCCAGCAGTGAGTGCTCACTTGTGGGGGCTTGCTGTCGACAGTCGACCTAGGTGGAATTAATCCTTACGTGAGGTCAGTAATGCCGGGCGTTCTTTATTGCGCGTCCGAGACTCCAATTGCTCCAGCTGTTCAAGGCTGGGTAAACGCTCACCTTTGCGAATGATTAAGGGCTGTGGGGCCTCACGGCTGACAGCTTCATCATGACTTCTTAGCGCAGGACGAGAGTTGTCGCGACGGGGATTATTGCGCGGCTTATGAGCTGCTCTACGCTTATCCGCGCTTGGCGCTGCACTGCGCTCTTGACGAGCAGGACGTGCTGTGCGGGTTTGTGCGCCAGCTGCTGCTGGTGCATTGCTCGTTGGGCGGCGACCACGACTACGGTTTTTATTTTGATAAGGGCTGACATAATCAACACTGTTACCAAAATTATCGATCGCATCATCTAAAAAAACTTCTGGATCACGATTCGGCGGTAATTCCGGCGCTCCAACAATAGGTGCGCTGGCGCTACGCTCGTTACGCTTCTTAGGTGCGCCGCGAGTATTGCGTGGATTACGTGTACGCGGTGCCGGCTTGGCTGCGCCAGTTTCTTCGCTGCGCTCAGTGGTGCGCGCTGCTGGGCGTTTGCCACGGGGTTTATCAGAACTATTGGTTTTACTGGTATTGCGCGGTGCATTGCGGCCACCACGGGCGGGTCGTGCTGCACGCGGTTCGGCCTTTTCAATCACCACAGTGCTGGGATCAAAACCAAAGGTATCGCCATCTTCGATGGTTTGACGGGTCATGCGCTCAATGCCTTTGAGCAAACGCTCTTCATCTGGCGCAACCAATGAAACGGCTAAACCAGAACGGCCGGCGCGACCGGTACGACCAATCCGGTGCACGTAGTCTTCTTCAACGTTAGGCAGTTCAAAGTTAACCACATGGGGCAACTCGCTAATATCGAGGCCACGGGCAGCAATATCGGTGGCGACTAAAATGCGCACGCTACCGGCTTTAAATTCAGCCAGAGCTTTAGTGCGCGCATTCTGACTTTTATTGCCATGAATTGCCGCGGCGGGTAAGCCGTTTTTGGATAAATATTCAGTTAAGCGGTTCGCGCCATGCTTGGTACGGGTGAAAACCAATACCTGCTCCCATGCACCCATGGTGATTAAGTGGGCTAATAAAGCCCGCTTGTGGGATGCTTGAATACGGTACACGCGCTGTTCAATGCGTTCCACGGTGGTATTGGGTGGAGTGACTTCAATGCGCTGCGGATCATGCAATAAGCGTCCAGCGAGGCGGGTGATATCGTTAGAAAAAGTTGCCGAGAACAGCAGGTTTTGCCGCTTGCTTGGGAGCTTGGCCAATACTTTCTTGACGTCATGAATAAAGCCCATGTCGAGCATACGGTCAGCTTCATCCAGTACTAATACTTCGACGCCGCTTAAATCAATTTTACCTTGGTTGACCAAATCTAATAGACGACCAGGGCAGGCGACTAACACATCAAGGCCTTTGGCCACCGCATTGATTTGCGGATTCATGCCCACACCGCCAAAAATACAGGCGCTGACAAAAGGTAAGTCACGGGCATAGAGTTTAAAACTGTCATGCACTTGTGCAGCGAGCTCACGGGTTGGGGTTAAGACCAAAACACGGGGCTGGCGCGGACGGTGACGGTTTTCGCGATCAGGCTTACCGTTGGGGAATAAGCGCTCTAAAATTGGCAGGGCAAAACCACCGGTTTTACCGGTACCTGTTTGTGCCGCAACCATCAGATCACGACCTTGTACTGCCGCAGGAATGGCCTGTAACTGTACTGGTGTAGGTGTTGTGTAGCCGGCAGCTTTGACGGCGTTAACCAGGGTCTGTGATAGACCAAGGGAAGAAAATGACATGCAGTCTTCCTGTTGTCGGCGACCCGCCGACTTTGGGGCGCAAAATTATAAGTGCTCCATACAAGTGCATAGATCATGCTATGCACCCCATCCACGAGTCATGTCCTGCGCTGGGCATAAAACTGGATGGAGGTATATCGCTACAGTGGCCTGAGGCCTTATTTCAGCGGTTAAGCTTGAGATTATCCCAAACAGCTAAACTGGGTTCAGCTTGGTTAAGTGTGTAGAAGTGTAAACCCGGTGCGCCACCTGCAATCAGGCGTTCACACATATTGGTAATCACTTCTTCACCAAAGGCTTGGATGCTAGCTGTGTCGTCGCCATACGCTTCAAGTTGTTTGCGTATCCAGCGCGGTAGTTCAGCACCACAAGAATCAGAAAAACGTGCCAGTTTCGTGTAATTGGTAATTGGCATAATGCCTGGCACGATTGGGATATCAATACCTAGCTTACGCGTTCGCTCAACAAAATAGAAGTAGCAATCGGCATTAAAGAAATATTGGGTGATCGCACTGTCGGAACCGGCCTGTACTTTACGGGCAAAGTTTTGCAGGTCGACTTCAAAGTCGCGGGCTTGTGGATGCATCTCTGGGTAGGCCGCCACTTCAATATAAAAGTGATCACCGGTTTCTGCGCGGATAAACTCCACCAACTCATTGGCATAGCGCAACTCGCCGCTGGCCATTCCCATCCCTGAGGGTAAGTCACCACGTAGGGCAACAATGCGCTTAATTCCAGCGTCTCGGTACAGATGCAGCAGTTCGCGTAAATCGTCTTTTGTATCGCCAACACAGGACAAGTGCGGTGCAGTGGGTATTTTAATTTGGCTATCAAGCTGTAAAACAGTATTTAAGGTGCGATCACGGGTTGAACCGCCCGCACCATAGGTGCACGAGAAAAACTCAGGGTTATATGTGGCCAGTTGCGCCGCAGCGGTAAGCAGTTTTTCATGGCCAGCTTCAGTTTTAGTGGGGAAGAACTCAAAACTAATACGGGGTTGATTGCTCATAGAATAAGACTCGAAAGAATACAATGAATGGGCAGCCGAATAGGCTAAAGGGGTGGCAAGCCACCCCAGTTAGCAGCTTAGTAGCGGTAAGTTTCTGGCTTGTAAGGGCCGTCCACTGGAACGCCAATATAATCAGCCTGCTCATCAGTTAGACGGGTAATAACACCGCCAAAACCTTTGACCATCTCTAAAGCAACTTCTTCATCGAGCTTTTTCGGTAGCACTTCAACAGTTAATGCAGCAGCTTTTTGCGCAGCATCGAGCTGGGCAAACTTGCGCTCAAATAAGTGCATTTGCGCCAAAACTTGGTTGGCAAATGAACCGTCCATGATGCGACTTGGGTGGCCTGTTGCGTTACCCAAGTTAACTAAACGACCTTCTGAAAGCAGAATCAGGTAGTCATCGTTATTCGCATCAAAGTCGTTAGGGCCGGTGCGGTGAACTTTATGCACCTGCGGCTTTACTTCTTCCCACGCCCAGTTTTTACGCATAAAGGCGGTATCGATTTCATTGTCAAAGTGACCAATGTTGCACACCACTGCGCGTTTTTTCAGGGCTTTGAGGATGCCAGCGTCACAGACATTGACGTTACCTGTGGTGGTAACAATTAAATCGATTTTACCCAGTAATGCTTTATCGATGCTGGCTTCAGTGCCGTCATTGTGGCCATCAAGGTAAGGTGAAACCAGCTCGTAACCATCCATGCAAGCTTGCATAGCGCAGATGGGGTCGACCTCAGAGACTTTAACAATCATGCCTTCTTGGTTGAGCGATTGTGCGGAACCTTTACCCACATCACCGTAACCAATCACCAGCGCTTGTTTACCGGATAGCAGGTTATCGGTACCACGCTTGATTGCATCGTTAAGGCTGTGACGGCAACCGTATTTGTTGTCGTTTTTGCTTTTGGTCACTGAGTCGTTAACGTTAATTGCAGGCACTTTGAGCGTGCCTTGCTCTAACATTTCCAACAGGCGGTGCACACCAGTGGTGGTTTCTTCAGTGACACCGTGGACATGGTCTAGCACCTGAGCATAGCGCTCATGCAAAATTGCAGTTAAGTCACCGCCATCATCCAACACCATATTGGCATCCCAAGGCTGGCCATCTTTAACGATGGTTTGCTCGATGCACCACTCATATTCTTCTTCGGTCTCGCCTTTCCAAGCAAATACCGGAATGCCAGCAGCAGCAATGGCCGCGGCGGCTTGGTCTTGGGTAGAGAAGATATTACAGCTGGACCAACGCACTTCAGCACCCAGGGCAATCAGGGTTTCAATCAGTACGGCAGTTTGAATGGTCATGTGAATGCAGCCAAGAATTTTTGCGCCTTTAAGCGGCTGCTCAGCAGCATACTTGGTACGTAAAGCCATTAACGCAGGCATTTCAGACTCAGCAATAATAATCTCACGACGACCCCAGTCAGCCAGTGAAATATCAGCAACTTTATAATCAGTAAAATCAGCAGCAGCGCTCATTTAAGAGTTCTCCATTCGTAATTAGCGAATGGGCGCCGTTTGCAAATATGCAGTTGTATAGACAACTAGAAGGCAACTGTTTCGAGCCTGACAGGAGAATCCTGCTGCAGCGCCCCTCGAATCTGTTGGTCATCACGGCTCGGCCGTAATGCGCGGTTGATTATAGCGAGGCTTTGCCCTTTGCCCAAGGGCTAAGTCTGGAAGAATTTATTTTTTGCTGGGTGCTTTGTATTAAGGTAACACTTTGCACGGTAAAAATAATGACGCTCGAGGTGCTTATGACAACTGCTTATTGGTGTGTATTGGGTGCGATTTTATTGCCTTATGTGGCCACGGTCTGGGCTAAAGCCAGTGCTGGTGGCTTTGATCCGAAGCACAATCATGATCCACGGGCCTTTTTAGCCACAGTCCAGGGTGTGGCTAAACGGGCCAATAATGCCCAGCAAAATGGCTTTGAAATAGTCCCAGCGTTTGCTGCAGCAGTGATTATTGCTCATCTAGTCGGTGTGGCCGAGCAGGCATTGTTGGATCAGTTGGCCGTGGCCTTTGTTGTCAGTCGAGTGCTGTATACTTGGTGTTATATTGCCGATTGGGCGTTGTTGCGCTCATTGGTCTGGTTTGTCGGTTTGGGCTTAATTATCAGCTTATTTGTGCTCTCTGCTTAAACATTATGGCTGAGCCAGTGTATGGCGCTGTTACTAGAGTGAGTGAGCTAGAGTGAGTGAACGGCTGCAAACAGGGTTAGCGACAAACAACTGAGTGCCTTGCAGGTTAAGTTGTGCAGCTATGCTGAACAAGCGGTTTAGCCGCGTAATCGAATCGCTGCGCTCAGTAAATGGCGCGGCTTGAGTGATTTTTATCGTAATTATAAATGGGTGAGTCTGTGCTGAAACGTGGTTTTTTATTGGCAATGGTAGTGAGTCTTGCGGCCTGTGGTGGTGTTGATCCTGATTCACCATTGGGCAAACGCACAGCGATTTTTAAACAGATGCTCAATGTCAGTGAGGACTTAGGCGGCATGTTGCGCGGTCGCATTCCTTACGATGAGCAGCTGTTTGTCGAGAAAGCAATGGAACTGGATACGCTTGCTAAGCAGCCCTGGCAACATTTCCCAACGGTTAAAGAAGATGAGGACACTTCGGCCCGTGATGAGGTTTGGCAGCGCCAAGAGCGTTTTCAAGAGTTAGCGCGAGCTTTGGAAGGGACTACTGCTCGTTTAGTGGCCAGCACCACAGAGCTGCCGTTGAATCAAAGCGTATTGAGTGTCCGGATGCAGGCAGTGGAAGATGGCTGTGAGTCCTGTCACCAAGAGTTTCGCGTGTATTAACCGAGGCTGTAACTGAGCTGTTACTCTGGGATGGGCAACAGCTCAGCGGTTCGTTACAGACGTATTACAGAGTGCGGAAAGATTCCATTAACGCTGGAATGCCGGGGAACATGCCGACTCCCGCCATCACCGCACAGAGTACAACAAACACAATCGATGGAATAATCCAACGGTCGGTGCGGGTCATTTTCTGGCCGCGCTCCTTGTCACCAATAATGCCAATATTGTCCAGCAACACTGTAAGTGACCAGCCAAATACCGGGTTCACTAGCGTGGATGAGAAAATCACAATGGCAGCCGACTGTGCGGTTTTACCTTCGCGGGTCATTTGCATGCCAGCTTCTAGCAATGGTAAGTACACCCCAACAATCAACGCAACGCTAAGCACTGGTGGCCAAATGGCTAAGTCCATTGGGTAGCCCCACACCGCTGCCACCACGCAGAGTAGACCGGTTAATACTGCTCCGGCTGGAATAGGGCGTTTAGCAATGGCTGCCGGCACAATATAGGTGCCCCAGGACGAGGCAATATTTGCGCCGCCTAAAGCGGTACCCACCACTTGCCGAGCGGAAGCCACCAACATGGTGTCGTCCATATTCATCACTACTTTTTTCGCATCTTTTGGGTAGTTAAGATACTGGAAAGCACGGTGTCCAAGGAAGTCCGGTGACCACATGGCGATGGTTAAGACGGCAAAAGGCGCCACTGCGACAAACTGGCTGAAGTCAGGCAGACCCAGTTTCCAGCCGGTATCTTCGCCCCACCAGTAGGCTGGATTCAGGTTTGGGATGCCTGGTTCTGTGCTGAACTCAAAGGGCGCACCCAAGGCAAATGCAATCACAGCGGCCAGTACCGCGCCTAAAGGAATGGCCAGCCAGCGTTTACCAATATGCTCTAAATAGGCATACATAATGATGGTGGCGAAGATGACCACAAAGGCCAAGTACTCCATATCAAAGCCACCTGCCCAAGCATAGAGGCTCTTGATTTGTGAGGTGACGCCAATAAAGCCTAAAAACAGCAATAGCCCTCCGCAGACACCATCACTGGTGAGCCTTGCCAGCAAACTTCCGCCCCTAAATATTCCCAAGGTAAAGCCCAGCACACCAATCATAATCCCGAGCGCCATTGGGTGGCCGCCTGAGGCAACAATGATAGGTACCAGTGGGATCATGGGACCGTGAGTACCGGCTAAGTTAGCCGTTGGAATAAGAAAGCCTGAAAGCAGCACCACGAAAAACACGGCGATCAGCATTTCATAACGAGCATTTTCAATAACAAAGGCGTCAGACAGGCCTAAAGGAGCGGCAAAGGCGCCGACGATTGCTGCGACCATCACAATCTTGCCAATTGTGGCCGCCATTGCTGGAACCCAGTCCTCAGCTTCAAAGCGGTAGTCACGGTAGGGTAAGTTTATGCGCCAACGGCGTGGCGACATAATGCTCAGTTCGTGCTCTAAGTAAGCTTGGCGCGAAGCGAATTCGCTGCGGGGCCGGTGTAGAGCGCGATAGCTCTTAGGATCATCCTCTGTCATTTTATTGCTCTTTTAGTATTTGCCTCAAACAACAAGATAAGCTCAAAGCATTACTGTGTAACTGTGCAGTTATGTATTGCGCTTATCTTGACTAGTGTTTCTTATTTTTATGAGGGGCCCACAGGTGTGCTAACACACTCAATAGAAGTTCTGTAAGCTGAAACCAATTAGGACGCAGCTATTTTCGATATATTTTTGGCTAATCACAATACGCCTTTTGGCGGGTAGCTTTGCTGAGGTAACAGGCGATGACTTCTCACGGCGGGCTTATTTATGGATTAAAAACCGTCAACTCCGTGGTGCTGCAAATTGACAGCCAGCGCCTGTACGCTTGGGTGCTGAAAAAACGCATAAGCGCGCTGAGCATGACCAAGACTTAAATAGCGCTGCTGTTGCCAGTCCTGAAGGCTGAGTGCCGCCAGCACTGACCAGGAATCATTCGACTTAACCTTGATTGCCGGTGGCGCACCCAGTGCTTTTAACCAAACTGGGAAAGGCTGCAGCTTTGTCTGCGTAAAGGCTTGTGCGGTATCAATGCTGCGCTTATGGGCAAAGTTGGGTAGGGCGGCGAGATCTTCAGCAGTAAGACTCAGCCAGTCAGTGAGGTGTTGGATCTGTTCAGCATCCACTAAAGCTTGCCAGGTTTGTGGACCAATGCCAGGCATATTCAGGGTGTTCTTACTGCCCAACCAAGTCAGTCGAGCCAGAAACTGTTGCTGGCATGCTGGGCTGAGCTGCCAGCAACTTAAAGAATGATAGTTTTTGGCCTCAGGCACGCTGATGTTTTGTCGGTTGGGACTGCGCCAGACAACTTCTTTGAGCTGCGGGATCGCATGCCCAGATAAAGCGATAGCCACATGGTCACCTAGGTTTAAATCCAACTTTTTAAGGCGCGTCAACGATCCTAAGCTGACTTTGCGAATGGTTTTGCCATCCAGGTTGACTGCTTTAAGGTGCGCAATGGGTGTAATACGGCCGCTGCGGCCAATATTGAAAGAGATCTCGCTGACTGTGGTAAGCGCTTGCTGCAACGGATACTTGAATGCCACTGCCCAAAATGGCGGATATGAACTGCGCGCATGGGCAATAGTGCGCTGACTTTGCTTGATCACTAAACCGTCACTGGCAAACGGTAGTTGTGCAGTATACCAATGGTCACGCCAGCGCTTAGCTTCAGTAAAGTTTTGTATCGGTTGGCTGTAGGTTTTGCTCTGGGAAAAGCCTAAGCGGTCGAGTTGCTTAAGTCGTTGCTGCATTGTTTCTGGCCCGTCGGGCCATTCCCAAATAAAAATACCAATTTGCTCGCCATCTATTGCGTTTAAAGTACGGCGGTTGAGCAGTCCGGCCACTTGGCTGCGGGCCTGACTGCCAGTTTGCGCAGCTTGCACAGTGTTGGGTTGTTTTAAATAGAGTTCACCTTGCAGCGTCACTGTTGCTTGCTGGGTAGTCAATTGCTGTGGAATGGCTTTGATCACTTGGGCATGTTTGAGCCAATCTTGGCCAGTTAAGCCATCGCCGCGACTGAGCATCTGGGTCAATTGGCCAGCGCTGTAGACTAAGGTCACTGCTACGCCGTCTACTTTGGGCTGCACCCAAAGATTTTCACGCTGTTGCATCCAGTGCTGTAATTGTTGCTCACTGAGTTTTCTTAAACCCATTTGGCTAAAGGGCAACGCAAGGGTGCCGCGTGCTGAATTAAGTGCAACTATGGCAGATTCAGCAGCTGCTGCGCTGAAACAGCGCTGCCAGCTGTGCAGTTGCTCGCGCGCTTGGTCGTAGAGTTCATCGGCAATCATGGAGACGCCGTCACGGTGGTAGCTGCGATCCCATGCCGAAATCTGCTGGTGTAAGGCGTTGATTTCTTGTTCGGCCTGCTGCGTTGTCCATGTGGGGCAAGCTGCTACGGCGAGTGCAGGTAGGGTGAGGCTTATTGTTAATAAGCGAGCGATTAAAGCAGAACTAAGCATTCTAAGCATCCATGCTGTTGAAGTGTTCTTATTGAGTGTAGGCAAGAATTTCGCAAAGTTTGAATTGGCATATATCAATGCATACTAAAGTCTAATATGTATACTAGGGATATGCATTTTAAAGAGTTTAATATTCATGAAAAAAATTATGTACGCCACTGCAGTGCTGGTTTTAGCTGCTTGGGGCTTGACGATAATCGGGCATAATCCGCCGATGGATGTGTGGTGGTGGCGCAAACAGTTAATTTACGTCACTGGGTTGGCTTCTTTTGTTTTAATGTCGTTGATTATGTTGTTAGCGGTGCGGCCGTTATGGCTGGAAAAGCGCTTGCAGGGCTTGGATAAAATGTACCGCCTGCATAAGTGGGCGGGTATCTGGGCAATTGCTCTAGCAGTCGCGCATTATCTATTAAAGTTATCAAAAACCGTGTTGCGCGAGTTTTTTGAGCGCGGTGCAAAAGAGCCGCGGATTGAAACTTTTTTAGAAGTGTTTCGTGGCGCAGCTAAAGATGTCGGTGAATGGTCAGTGTGGATTCTCGGCATTATGTTGTTGCTCGCCCTGTGGCAGCGCTTTCCTTACCATATTTGGCGTTATACCCATAAAGCTTTATCGGTTATCTATTTAGTAATTGCCTTTCATAGCATTGTCTTAGCCCCTGCTGGCTGGTGGACCGAGCCTGCCGGAGTGCTGCTAGCCATAGTGACTGCAGTGGGTGTGTATGCTGCTATTGTTGCGCTGACCGGCAATATTGGCCGTACCCGTCGTTATGCGGGCACAGTGCTCAGTGTTAAGCAGCATCCCGGTGAGGTGCTTGAGGTCACCTGTCAGTTGCCTAAGCAGTGGTCACATCGGCCAGGGCAGTTTGCATTTTTGACCTTTGATCGTTTTGAAGGCGCGCATCCATTTACCGTGCGTAGCGCTGATCTGGCTGATGGCCAAGTGGTCTTTGCGATTAAAGCACTGGGCGATTACACCACGCGCTTACAGACTGAGCTGGAGGTGGGGCGTAAGGTGATTGCTGAAGGGCCCTATGGCTACTTTGATTTGCAGCTGCAAGGTGATGAGCAGGTGTGGGTGGGCGCCGGTATTGGTGTCACGCCGTTTATTGCTTGGTTAGAATCTTTGCGTGATCAGCCTGAGCAAGCACCCAAAGCGACGCTGTTTTACTGCGTGGATAATGTTGAAGATGCGGTGTTTGTTGAGCAGTTACAGCGTTTAGCGGCGGCAGTGCCCAATGTCACTTTGCGCGTGCATTACAGTGATGAACAGGGGTTTTTATGCGCTGAACAGGCTCTGCAGGGCTTGTCGGAAAATGCCAAAGTATGGTTTTGTGGCCCACAGGGTTTTGCAGATGCGATTCACAAAGGTATGCAGGAGTTGGGTTGTCCAGCGGGTAACTTCCATAAAGAGTACTTTCAGATGCGTTAAAGCTATATCCCTAAAATAGAAAAGAGCAGTTTAACGAGATTCATGTGCTTGCCGTAGCTCACTGGTGCTGCTTTTCCCTCAGTGGGGCACCCTGTCCCAATTCGGGCGTTACGCCATCCATGGCTGCGCTTATCGCAACACCAGTGAGCTACTTCTTAACCATTAATATGGTCTGCGGGTCAGTAATAAGGCTCTTTTGAATGAGCTGGCTAGCAGAGAGCACACTGTAGTTTGGCTTTGGAATGAGTTGTGCGGCGAGAGAGCAGGCGCGGCCAAGGGTTTAATGAGTGCTTCGGGGTTGGTGTGGTGAGCGCAGCCACGGATGGCGCAGCGCCGGAGTTGAACCCTGGATGGGTTCATCGACGGATTAACACCAATCCCGAAGTACGGCCTGCGAAAGGCTTGTCCAAAAAAAGAAAGAGCAGTTTAGTGAGATTCATATGCTTGCCGTAGCTCACTGGTGCTGCTTTACCTCAGTGGGGCATCCTGCCCCAATTCGGGCGCTACGCCAGTGAGCTACTTGTTAAGCATTGATATGGCCTGCGCATCTGTTCCATTTAGATCTACCAAGCGGGAGAGCTATTGAGTTTTGGCAGAGTGATACAGCCACTCAATCTCAGGATAGTTAGCAAAAGCACTGGGAAACAGGTATTCGCCACTGAGCAGCGGTGCATTAATTTGCTGCCACTGTGGCTGGAAAGAGCTGGCGCTGTGTTGCAGAGCGTCCGCGAGCAGAGTGGTGCAATACAGGTGCTCGCTGCTGCGTTCAGCCAACACAAAAGGTTGTCCCAATTGTTGCAGTAACTGCTGTGCCGCCTGTTGGTTTTCTTCTGCAGTGACAAAACTTGGCCGAGCAATGGCAAAATGACGGGCAAGCTTAGGGTCAATAAACTCAGCCAGCGGTGAGGATAAAACCTGATTAGTGCGCTGCGGATCATCACTGGTGGTGGCGTGCACTATTAAGGGTTCTGGCTGCAGACTAACAACCATCCCAATATGGGAAAACTCACTGTCACTGAGGGTTTGAATCAACTGACTTTCCGTTGAAGTACCGGAACGAAAGATCCAGTCACCTACAGCTAAAGACGGCAGTGTGGAGAGAGCAAACACGGGTCGCGCAGCTGGCGCCTGAGCCATGTAGAACACACTGCCCAAGCCTAACGCAGCCAGTACCAGAGCAATACGCAGTGGAAATCTACCGCTGCGCAGCAAGGCTTTTAGCATGCTGATGCGACCTTAGAGTGAGACTTTCCAGCCCTGGTCAGTTTTAATCAAAGAGACAGTTTCACGCTTTACCGAGGCATTCTCTTTTTTATAATGAATGGTCACGACTAAATTAGCGCGGGTTTTGTCTTGATTATATTCTGCTGGCGAATAGCTGATGTCTTTTACTCCACCCATGCTGATTGTACGGGTACTGGTTTCTGCCAGTAGCATAGTGAGCTTGCCGCGCATAATAGTTTCTTGCCCTTCATCAGCATCCGCTGGAATATATAAAGTGTTCATCAGGCCATCAATATCATTGGCTAGAACGGCATCAATATAGTTTTTCGCCGCTTTCTCTGGGGTGCTATTGGCGGAGCAGGCAATTAAAAATGCGGCAGTCAGCAGCAAAAATAGACCATTACGTAGAGTCTGCATGGAGAGTCCTTGTTTGAGTTGAATAAAGTCGAGCAGTATAGCGGTTGCACTGCTGTATTTGCGCAAATAATCAGCGTATTTCCTTAGAAAGACTGTGCCTTTAGTATGGCCTGCACGTGCTAGTCTGTCTTTTATTACGCATCAGGTTTGATGGGTCAGCTGCTCGAATCAAGTGCATATTTTTATATTTTATTAGGGCCAATGACATCATGCTCAACTTTGAATTTTACAACCCAACCCACATCAGTTTTGGCCAAGGCCGCATTGCACAGCTTGATCAGTTGGTACCGGCGGAGGCCAAGGTTATGGTGCTCTACGGTGGGCAAAGTGCACAGCGCACTGGCACCTTAGCTGAAGTCACCACAGCGCTCGGCGAGCGTAAGGTGCATTTGTTTGCTGGCGTTGAAGCCAACCCAACCTACGAAAAACTGATGGAAGCGGTGCTGATAGCCCGTGCAGAAAACATTGATTTCTTGCTTGCTGTGGGCGGTGGCTCGGTGATTGATGGCGCTAAGTTTGTCGCTGCGGCGGTACCTTATGCGGACGATCCGTGGAATATTTTGCTCACCGGCGGCAGCGATATTAAACAAGCCTTGCCTATTGGTACGGTGCTGACCTTGGCGGCAACCGGTTCAGAAATGAATAACGGCAGTGTGATTACCCGGCGATCCTCGCAGTCAAAACTACCCTTTCATAATAATTTGGTTTTCCCCAAGTTCTCGATATTGGATCCAAGCAAAAGTTTTACCTTACCTGAACGCCAAGTGGCCAACGGCGTGGTCGATGCATTTGTTCATGTGATGGAGCAGTATTTAACCTACCCAGTGAATGCCCCAGTGCAGGATCGTTTTGCTGAAGGATTGCTGCAAACGCTGGTTGAGCAAGGCCCATTGGCATTAAGTGAGCCGGATAATTATGAGGTGCGAGCTAATTTAATGTGGGTCGCCACCTTGGCTCTAAATGGTTTAATTGGCGCAGGGGTGCCGCAAGACTGGTCGACCCACTTAATTGGTCATGAACTCACTGCTTTATATAACCTCGATCATGCGCAAACCCTCGCGGTAATTTTGCCATCGATGCTGCAAGAGCGCCGTGTGGCTAAACGTGAAAAATTACTGCAATACGCTGAGCGGGTGTGGAATCTGCGCGACGGCGATGATGAGCAACGTATTGATGCTGCAATTGAGCAGACCCGTGACTTTTTTGAAAGTTTGGGAGTGAAAACACGGCTTAAAGACTATGACCTTGAGCAAACAGCGGTTGAGGCAGTACTGAAACAATTGGAAGAGCACGGCATGTTGCAGCTTGGCGAGCATCAAGATATTGATTTAAGCGTCAGTCGTCGTGTGCTTGAAGCCAGTCTGTAATCGGATACTTAGGAGTAAGCTATGACCCAATCTAAGCAATGTAATCGCCGTATTCTGTTGGCTGCACGCCCCCATGGCGCGCCAACTCCGGAGAACTTCAGGCTTGCAGAGCAAGCAGTACCAACCCCGGAGCAAGGCCAAGTTTTATTGCGCACTGTGTATTTATCACTGGATCCGTATATGCGTGGGCGCATGAGTGATAGCCCGTCTTATGCGGAGCCGGTGGCAGTGGGTGAGGTCATGCTCGGTGCTACGGTGAGCCGTGTCGTAGCGTCTAAGAATAAAAAGTTTGTTGAAGGTGATTGGGTGCTGGCCATGAGTGGTTGGCAAGATTACTCCCTCAGTGATGGCTCTGATTTGATGCCGCTGGGCGATGCACCCAACAACCCATCCTATGCCTTGGGTATTTTAGGTATGCCGGGCTTTACCGCCTATATGGGTTTGCTGGATATTGGTCGCCCACAAGAGGGTGAAACCTTAGTGGTGGCTGCAGCAACCGGCCCAGTCGGCTCCACTGTGGGGCAAATTGCTAAGCTTAAAGGGTGCCGCGTAGTGGGTGTGGCCGGCGGCGCGGATAAGTGCCGTTATGCGGTTGAAACACAAGGTTTTGATGCCTGTATTGATCACCATGCGGAGGACTTTGCTGAGCAGTTGCAGCAGGCGTGCCCGCAAGGCATAGATATCTATTATGAGAATGTTGGCGGTAAAGTGTTTGATGCGGTACTGCCGCTGCTCAATAGCAAAGCGCGTATTCCAGTTTGTGGCTTAATTGCCAACTATAACGCCACTGCTTTGCCACCAGGGCCGGATCGTTTGGCGTTATTGATGAGCACTATTTTGATTAAACGCCTGACCATGCGCGGCTTTATTATCTTTGATGATTACGGGCCACGTTATCCAGAATTTAATGCTCAGATGCAGAAGTGGTTGGCCAATCAGCAAATCAGCTACCGTGAAGATCGGGTGCAAGGTTTGTCCAATGCCCCGCAAGCCTTTATCGGTTTATTACAAGGCAGTAATTTTGGTAAGTTGGTGATTCAAGTGGGGCCTGAAGAGCAGTAACCTGCTGGCTGTGTTTAAGTCAAAGAGTCGAAATTAGCCACGCTCGCTTTGATGGGCACAGCCACGCTTGGTAATAGCTGTCCAGAGCCCCGACTTAGGCAAAACAGTGCTGCAACTTTACTTCAGACTAAAACTGTCAGCGATCAGTTTTAGTTTAAGACATTAGCATCTGAGTGATAACTATGCTTCCAGACTCTTTCTTCAATCGTCCCTCCCTTGAGCTGGCGCCCGACTTACTGGGTAAAGTGATTCGTCATCGCTTTCAGGGGGTGTGGCTCAGTGCACGGATCATCGAGACCGAAGCCTATATGCTGACAGATAAAGGCAGTCATGCGTCCTTGGGTTATACCGATAAGCGTCAAGCGCTGTTTAAAGATGGTGGCACCATTTATATGTACTATGCGCGCGGCGGTGATTCGATTAACTTTAGCGCTAAAGGTCCAGGTAATGCGGTGCTGATTAAGTCCGCTTATCCTTATTTTGATCAGTTATCACCTGAGTCCACCTTGAGTATTCTGCAAGCCAATAACCCCGATCGCCAAGGTCAGCCGCGGCCGCTGCATAAATTGTGCAGTGGCCAAACCCTGTTGTGTAAAAGCTTAGGCTTGAAAGTGCCAGATTGGGATAATCAGCGCTTTGATGAGCAGCGGTTTTACGTGGAAGACTGCGGCTTGCGTCCGCAAGAGATTATTCAGACCACCCGTTTAGGTATTAGCCAAGGGCGCGATGAGCATTTGCCCTATCGTTTTGTTGATGCAGAGTTTGCCGCGTACTGTACGAAAAACCCCTTACGCCGTGGTCAACGTGAGGGGCGTGATTTTTGGCGCTTAAGCGGCAATCAACTGCGCAGTTAGCTTTTGCTGACCACATGGGCCGCTAAAGTGCGAATTGAGCCCAGTTGTTGGCTGATTAATAACAGTTGGGTCTGCAAAAACCTAAGGGTGTCGTCCTCTTCCTCGAGCAAGTCGCGTAAGCGATGAGATTGCTGTAGCTCAGCCTCGCTGTGCACGGCAATGGGTTCACGTTTAATCAGTTGCTGAGCAATCTGTTCCAGACTGCCAGCGATCAGTTGCGCCTCTTGATTGAGCTTTGGGTAGGTGGGTGCGTGGGCGAGGGTTTCGCGGTGGGCACCCAGCGCCGAGATGTAGCTGAGTAAGGTATGCGAGAGCAAGAGAAAGCGAAAACCAATATCAGTTTGGCGACGGAAATGCCCAGGCTCTTTCAGCATATTGGTTAAGGTGCTGGACAGTGCCGCATCGGCATTGTGTGCCCCGCGACGGGCCACGCGATAGGCCATATCGTCGGTTTTTCCTTGAGTGTACTCCAGCATAATCTGCCTTAGGTAGCGGCCATTACTGCGTAAGGTTTGCGCCAACACCACATTTAAACGTCGGCCTTGCCAGTCTGGCAAAATCAGGAAAACTGCCAGGCCAGCGATGGCACTGCCAATTAAAGTATCGGTTAAACGGGGTAAAAATAAGTTGTAGCCATCGCCGATTTGATTGAAACAGAACAGCACCATCAAGGTGATAAAGGCGGTGGAGAGTTTGTAGTGTGTGGTGCGTGTGGCGAAGTAGGCCACCCCCGCAGCAACCGCAATCAACGCTTGCACCCACAATTCTGGAAACAACTCAAACAATACCCAACTGGTCGCCAAACCTAAGATAGTACCGGTAATACGCTCCACCAGTCGGACTCGGGTGGCGCCGTAGTTAGGGCGGCAGACAAAGATAGTGGTCAGTAAAATCCAGTAACCCTGATCAGGGTGCAGTAATTGCATAATGCCGTAGCACACGGTGACGGCAATGCTGAGGCGGAGCGCGTGACGAAATAATAATGAGTGAATACCAAGGTTTTGGCCGATGCGCTCGAAGGCTTCTTTCAGATTTTGTGGGTCGCGATCCAGAATGGCATCGTCTTTGGTTAAGGCTACAGCATCTGGGTTAGCGGCATCACGCAGTAAGTAGTCTAAAGCACTGAGGTTGTTGGCCAGCGCCCGTAGTGAACGTAATAAGTCGCGCCATTCAGGGTTATTTTGTTCTCTCAGGTAAGTAATTGCCGCTTTTAAGTCTTCCAAAGCCTGACTGTGTCCACCGCCATAATCAAACGGCTGGCGCAATTCAATCGCTTTGGCCAGCGCTTTACAGCCGTCACCTTGTTGGCGTAGCAAACGTAAACAACGGAATAACACGTCACTGTGGAAAAAAGTTTCCGCCAATTGGGTGTAAGGGTAATGGGACGAACTGGCCCGCTCGTGAATATCTTGGGCGAGAAAATACAGCTTGAGATAGCGGTTTACTTTACTGTCACTGCGGCCACCAACCCGGTGCAAAATAATGTTTTTGGTATCGTTTAACGCGGCCACCACGCGACTGTTTTGTTTGGCAATGGCTAAGCGATGCCCTTCAACATCCATATTGCGTAAGGGTTCAAACAGCGCAGATTTGGCTTTTAAATAATCACATTGCTCACGAAACAGTCGCGCTAAGCTGTGTTGCAAAGGCTGTTGGGAAAAGATCCCATACCAGAGCACCGAAAGAACGGCATAAATGCTGGCGCCGGTGACTAAAAGAATCGGCTGTTGCCAGAGAGAGACCAAAACATCGCTGCTTTGCTCTAGGCCAATCATGGTGTAAATGGAAACAATTAAGGTGGCAAAGGCAATATTGGCGTAACGCTCACCTAGTGCGCCAAGCATAATTAAAGCAAAGGTGGCAATGCTTAAGGCGCTGACAAAGAGCCAAGGAAAAGGGTAAAGCAATTCGACTGCTAGGGAGGTGAGAAAAAAGCAAATAAGCGTGACGCAACTGGCAAATAAACGCCCTTGCCAGCTGTCATCGGATTCAGACAAAGCACTGGCAATCACCCCAAGGAAAAGCGGCGTAAGCAATTCCATTTGTGCATGGTACCAGCTCCAAGTCATACAGACGCTGAGGGCGATAAAAAAACGCAGGCTCGGCCCAAAACGCTCAAGCGCCCATAAACGGCGTAATGAGTGACTTAAAGAGATGGAGCCCATAGAGATGTTCCTTGCGCCAGTCAGGGGTTAGCGATACCCATAAAACAAGGTTTTAGGCTGGCACAAGAGTGGGGAAACGGCAAGTCACGCAATGCTTAAGCTTTTATATGCCAAAGGTTTTGGTCTTGTAGGGTATGGGTTGGAACATAGCGGGGTTGGCCGCTGATTGCTTCAAGTTCGGTGGTACCGCCGAGCTCATCAACCACCCGATAGCGTATACCTTGACGTTTGTCTTTTAGCGGGTAGAGACGGTTAATTTGCTCAGAAAGTTTATCTGTAGTGGGCATCCTGCAACTCCATGGTGATAAAACATTTTTGCTACTCTTTAGAAGGCATAACTGCGAAACAGTTCCTTAAGATGAATAGTCTGTTATTTATGGTGGCGTAGCCTACCATCAAGCAAGGGGTTGTTACTGTTAGCTAAAAGTCGATAATTATTCTATATCAACTTTTATTGATATAGCTGTTGCCGTGATCTTCTTCAGAGTCTAAACTGCTTGCCCTATGAGTACCGCAACGCATTTACCCACCCTCAGTCCAACGGACGTCTTAGCTGCTTTTTGTAAAGCGGCCGGTGAGCCTTTGCGGCTAAATATTTTGCGGGTATTGAGCAATGACTCTTTTGGTGTTTTAGAGTTAGCGCATATTTTTGCCACGGGGCAATCAGGGATTAGTCATCATTTAAAAGTGTTAACTCAGGCTGGTTTGGTGACTTCGCGGCGTGAGGGCAATGCAATTTTTTATCGTCGCAGCTTGCCGTACAGCACCAGTCCCGATGAATTATTACACCATGCGTTGTTAAACAGTTTAGATGAGTTGCCGATGGCTGCAGATGTGGCGTTGCGCATTCAACATGTGCATGAGCAGCGGGCTGAGGCCAGTCAAGAGTTTTTTGCGCGTATGGCCGATGACTTTCAGAGTCGCCAAGATTTAATTGCCGGCTTGCCGCAGTTTCGCGACAGCTTGCTGGCGTTATTGGACTCACTGACTTTTCCAGTTGAGGCGACAGCGATAGAAGTTGGACCCGGCGATGGTGGTTTTTTAGCCGAGTTGTCCGAGCGTTTTCAACAGGTGTTTGCTTTAGATAACAGCCCACAAATGTTGGAGTTGGCGCGGCAAACCTGCGCTAAACAAGGTTTGAGTAATGTGCACTTACAGTTGGCGGATGCCTTGCATGATGATGTATCAGCCGCAGATTGTGTGGTGGTCAATATGGTGCTGCACCATTTTGCTGCGCCGGCAGATGCTTTGTCTTTGCTGGCGCGCTTAGTCAAACCTGGTGGCAGTTTATTGCTCACAGAATTATGCCGTCACGACCAAGATTGGGCCAAGCAGGCCTGCGGCGATCTATGGTTAGGTTTTGATCAGGACGAACTGGCCTTATGGGCCAATGCCGCAGGACTGATACCCCGTGAAAGTCTTTACTTGGGGCTAAAAAATGGCTTTCAAATTCAGCTGCGGCATTTTGCCAAGCCGGATTCATAAAGCACTCTTACGCACCGGTAGTGGCCGGTAGTTATAGGAATCGACATGAGCGAATATTCAATTTTTACTTCAGAGTCTGTCTCTGAAGGGCATCCCGATAAAATTGCCGATCAAATTTCTGATGCAGTCTTAGATGCCATTATTACTGAAGACAAACAAGCCCGTGTGGCCTGCGAAACCATGGTGAAAACCGGTGTGGCGATTGTGGCAGGGGAAATCACCACCGATGCTTGGATTGATTTAGAGCAGCTGGTACGTGATGTTATTGTCGATATTGGCTACAACAGTTCAGATGTGGGTTATGACGGTGCAACCTGCGGCATTATTAATATTATTGGTAAACAGTCGGTAGAAATTGCCCAAGGCGTGGACCGTAGTAACCCAGAAGATCAGGGTGCCGGTGACCAAGGTTTAATGTTTGGTTATGCCAGTAATGAAACCGATGTATTGATGCCTGCGCCTATTACCTTTGCTCACCGCTTAATGGAACGTCAGGCGCAAGCGCGTAAAAGTGGTTTATTACCGTGGCTGCGTCCTGATGCAAAAAGCCAAGTCACTTGCCGTTATGAAAACGGTAAGGTCGTAGCCATTGATGCGGTGGTGTTGTCTACGCAGCACAGCCCACATGTGTCGCAAAAAGATCTGCATGAAGCGACCATGGAGCTGATTGTTAAGCACACCTTGCCAGCTGAACTGCTGCACAAAGACACCCAGTACCATATCAACCCAACCGGCCAGTTTGTTATCGGTGGGCCAGTCGGTGACTGTGGCTTAACCGGGCGTAAAATTATCGTTGATACCTACGGCGGCATGGCTCGCCACGGTGGCGGTGCGTTTTCGGGTAAAGACCCATCCAAAGTGGACCGCAGTGCGGCCTATGCTGGTCGTTATGTGGCGAAAAATATTGTCGCTGCGGGTTTGGCCGAACGCTGTGAGATTCAAGTGTCCTACGCCATTGGTGTGGCTGAGCCCACTTCGATTTCTTTAAATACCTTTGGCACTGGCAAAGTTAGCGATGAGCTGATTATCCAATTGGTGCGCGATATCTTTGATTTACGCCCCCATGCGATCACCAATATGCTCGACTTGCTGCACCCCATGTATCAAGCCACGGCAACCTATGGTCACTTCGGTCGCACACCCTATGAAATGACTGTAGGGGATGACACCTTTACCGCATTTAGTTGGGAAAAAACCGACCGTGCTGAAGCGTTACGCGCGGCTGCCGGACTGTAAAACGCCTGCCAGCAGCAGCTTTGCCTCTTGGGTAAAGCTGCTGTGGCTTTTTTGCACGGTTCTTTAAATATAGCTGCCGCAGTGAGTGCAGCTTAATCTTGGCTCCAATGTGACCTGCTTTGCGCGTTGTTCTACGCTGTTACAAAGGCCGCAATCTTGGCGGTTATCCGTTATCATGTCGCTTTAGATTTGCCGCAAACATTGCCCCCTGCGCTCAGGTGGGCGAAAATAGCCGTCTTTATTTTAATTTTAGCGTCAGGAGAATCAGTAATGCCCAGCCGTCGTGAGCGAGCCAATGCCATTCGCGCCCTCAGTATGGATGCTGTTCAAAAAGCCAACAGTGGCCACCCGGGAGCACCAATGGGCATGGCGGATATCGCCGAAGTCCTGTGGCGTGATCATCTGCAGCACAACCCCAACAATCCACAGTGGGTCGATCGTGACCGCTTTGTGCTGTCCAACGGCCATGGCTCAATGCTGATTTATTCCTTACTGCATTTGACCGGTTATGACGTCAATCTGGATGATCTGAAAAACTTCCGTCAATTAAACAGCCGCACCCCAGGCCACCCAGAGTATGGCTATACCCCGGGGGTCGAAACCACCACCGGTCCATTGGGTCAGGGTTTAGCCAATGCGGTGGGTTTTGCTTTAGCGGAAAAGGTGATGGCGGCGCAGTTCAACCGTCCCCAGCATGAGATTGTTGATCACCAAACCTATGTATTCTTAGGTGATGGCTGCTTAATGGAAGGTATCTCCCATGAAGTGTGCTCACTGGCAGGAACCTTAGGCCTGAATAAGCTCACCGCCTTTTATGATGACAATGGTATTTCCATTGATGGTCAGGTGCAGGGTTGGTTCAATGATGACACCCCGCGCCGCTTTGAAGCCTATGGCTGGCATGTGATCCGTAATGTGGATGGCCACAACCCGGATGAGATTGAGGTGGCCATTACAGCGGCCCGTGAAAGCGATAAACCAACACTGATTTGCTGCAAAACTGTGATTGGTTTTGGTTCGCCCAACCGTGGCGGCAAAGAAACCAGCCATGGTGCGCCATTGGGTGAGGAAGAAATCGCCTTAACTCGCGCTGAGTTGAATTGGTCTTACGGTCCTTTTGAAATTCCTGCAGAGATCTATGCTGAGTGGAATGCGGAAAAAGCCGGTGCCAAGGCTGAAGCTGAGTGGGATGCACGTTTTGCTGCGTACGCTGCTGAGTTCCCAGAGCTGGCTGCTGAGTTTAAGCGCCGCATGGCCGGTGATCTACCTGCTGATTTTGCTGAAAAAGCAGCCGAGTACATTGCGCAAGTGGCGGCTAAAGGCGAAAACATTGCCAGCCGTAAAGCCAGCCAAAACAGCCTCAATGCATACGGTCCATTATTGCCTGAGCTGCTCGGCGGTTCTGCTGACTTGGCCGGATCTAACCTGACCTTATGGGACGGCTGTAAAGGCATCTCTGAAGTGGATGCATCCGGTAACTACGTATTCTACGGGGTGCGTGAATTTGGTATGAGCGCCATTATGAACGGTGTCGCTTTACACGGTGGTTTGATTCCGTACGGTGCAACCTTCCTAATGTTTATGGAATATGCCCGTAATGCGGTGCGTATGTCAGCGCTAATGAAGCAGCGCGTACTCTATGTGTTTACCCATGACTCCATTGGACTGGGTGAAGACGGCCCGACCCACCAGCCCATTGAACAGCTGGCCAACTTACGTTCCACACCTAACCTTGACACCTGGCGTCCCTGTGATGCGGTGGAGTCTGCGGTGTCGTGGAAATACTCACTGGAGCGCAAAGACGGTCCAAGTGCCTTGATCTTTAGCCGGCAGAATCTGGATCATCAAGAGCGTAGCACTGAGCAAATCGCTGCTATTGAGCGCGGTGGCTATATCTTAAAAGACTGCGTCGGTGAGCCAGAGCTGATCCTAATCGCTACCGGCTCTGAAGTAGGCTTAGCGGTTCAAGCCTATAACGTCCTGACCGAGCAAAACTATAAGGTTCGTGTGGTATCCATGCCGTGCACCAGCGTGTTTGACGCGCAAGATGCTGAGTATAAGCAAGCGGTATTGCCCATCGAAGTGGGCGCGCGGATTGCCATTGAAGCAGCGCACGCTGACTACTGGTACAAGTACGTGGGCTTAGATGGCCGGGTGATTGGGATGACAACCTATGGTGAGTCAGCGCCCGCCAACCAGCTGTTTGAGATGTTTGGCTTTACCCTAAACGACGTACTGAACGTGGCTGCTGAACTGCTCGACGACGAATAAGTACCTGCAGTGCCCTTGTTGTGCCGCGTAGAGCCCTGTGCTGTACGCGGTTTCTTTTGATACAGTTTTCGCTAAAGGATCCTCATGCCTGCACGCCCATTTCGAGTTGCACTTAATGGTTACGGCCGTATTGGTCGTTGTGTGCTACGTGCATTAAGTGAACGCCAAGCACAGGGTGGTGCTAACTTTGAAATCATCGCCCTGAATGATATTGCTGACCAAGCCAGTATTGAGTACCTGACCCGCTTTGATTCCACCCATGGGCGTTTTCCTGGGGAGGTGCGGGTGGATGGTGATTGCCTGCATATCAATGGGGTCTGCGTGCAAGTGCTCTGTGCCAGTACGCCAGAAGAGATTGATTGGGCCGCTTTAGACATTGATTTGCTGCTGGAATGTTCTGGACAATATGCCACCCGCGCCGATGCACAGCGTTTTATTGATGCGGGGGTGCCACGGGTCTTATTCTCCCAACCCATGGCCAGTGCTGAGGATGTGGACGCCACCATTGTCTATGGGGTGAATCACGCAGCGCTGACTGGTACCGAACAGATTGTCTCCAATGCCTCCTGCACCACCAATTGCGGTGTACCTTTACTGGAGCTGTTAGAACAAAGCGTGGGGATTGAACATGCCTTTATCACCACCATCCATTCAGCGATGAATGATCAGCCGGTGATTGATGCGTACCACCATCAAGATCTGCGCCGGACTCGCTCAGCATTTCAGTCGGTGATTCCAGTTTCAACCGGACTGGCGCGCGGTATTGAGCGCTTACTGCCCGAGTTAAGTGGCAAAGTGCAAGCCAAAGCCATGCGCATCCCCACAGTCAATGTGTCCTGCTTGGATATCACCTTGCAGACCCAGCGTGACACCAGTACCGAAGAAATCAATCAACTGTTTCAGCAGGCGGCAACGCACGGTGCGTTGCAGGGTTTGCTCGATTACACTGAATTACCCCACGCCAGCTGCGACTTTAACCATGACCCGCATTCAGCCATTTTTGATGCGAGCCAAACCAGCATGAGTGGTCCGCGGATGCTCAATATAATTGCTTGGTTTGATAATGAATGGGGTTTTGCCAATCGTATGTTGGACGTGGCTGAATACTTTTTAAACGTTGCCTGTACCACTAACCGCTCAGTAAAGGACTAAAATTCCATGACAGTGTTAAATATGACTGACCTTGATCTCACCAACCAACGCGTATTGATTCGTGAAGACCTTAATGTGCCAGTAAAAGACGGTGTTGTGCACAGTGATGCACGAATTGTAGCGGCCTTGCCAACCATTCGCTTGGCTTTAGAAAAAGGCGCGGCAGTGATGGTATGCTCACACTTAGGACGTCCTGAAGAAGGGCAGTTTAGTGAAGAAAACAGCCTAGCTCCGGTAGCAGCTTACTTAAGCACAGCACTGGGTCGTGAGGTACCGCTGGTGCGTGATTACCTGAATGGTGTTGCAGTTGCGCCAGGTGAGATCGTACTGCTAGAAAACGTACGCTTTAACAGTGGCGAAAAAAGCAACAGCGATGAGTTAGCCAAGCAATACGCAGCACTCTGTGATGTGTTTGTGATGGACGCTTTTGGTACCGCACACCGCGCACAGGGTTCGACCCATGGCGTGGCCAAGTTTGCCAAAGTCGCTTGCTCAGGTCCGTTACTATCTGCGGAGCTTGCAGCACTGGGTAAAGCATTAGGCGCACCGGCCAAACCCATGGCCGCTATTGTGGCTGGGGCAAAAGTGTCCACTAAGTTGGATGTCCTAACCAGCCTAGCGGATATCTGTGATCAGCTGATTGTGGGTGGTGGTATTGCCAATACCTTCTTAGCGGCGGCTGGTTTTCCAGTGGGCAAGTCACTCTACGAAGCTGACTTGGTCGATACCGCCAAAGCCATTGCTGCTAAAGTGAGTGTACCTTTACCAGTTGATGTAGTGGTGGCCAAAGCCTTTGCTGCAGATGCGGAAGCCACAGTTAAAGCAGTGGCGGATGTGGCGGAAGACGATATGATCCTAGATATCGGTCCAGAAACCGCCCAGCAGTTTGCCCAGCTGCTGAAAAACTCAAAAACCATTTTGTGGAATGGCCCAGTGGGTGTGTTTGAGTTTGACCAGTTTGCCAATGGCACCAAGGTGCTGGCCCAGGCCATTGCTGAGAGTGCTGCGTTTTCAATTGCCGGTGGTGGTGATACGCTGGCTGCTATTGATAAATACAATGTGGCTGACAAAATTTCCTACATTTCCACCGGTGGTGGTGCTTTCCTTGAGTTTGTTGAAGGCAAAGTCTTACCAGCGGTCGCTATTTTAGAACAACGGGCAAAAGCCTAACACGGCTTATTGTGCGAAAAAATGACATTAACCGGTCCACAGGCGTGGGTCGGATAGATTTTAATGACCTTGCGGGGAAAAATTATGGCTCTTATTAGCATGCGTCAAATGCTGGATCACGCTGCCGAGTTTGAATACGGCATCCCAGCGTTTAACGTGAATAACCTAGAACAAATGCGCGCAATTATGGAAGCAGCGGATCAAACCGACTCCCCAGTGATTGTGCAGGCGTCAGCGGGTGCCCGTAAATATGCTGGCGCACCATTTTTGCGTCATCTGATTTTAGCGGCAATTGAAGAATTCCCACATATTCCCGTGTGTATGCACCAAGACCACGGCACCAGCCCTGATGTCTGTCAGCGCTCCATTCAACTGGGCTTCTCCTCAGTGATGATGGACGGCTCCTTGGGTGAAGACGGCAAAACACCGATGGATTTTGACTACAACGTTGATGTCACCCGTCGCACCGTAGAAATGGCCCATGCCTGTGGTGTTTCTGTGGAAGGTGAACTGGGCTGCTTAGGCAGTTTAGAAACCGGTATGGCCGGTGAAGAAGACGGCATCGGCGCTGAAGGCGTTTTGGATATGTCGCAAATGCTCACGGATCCAGAAGAAGCCGCTGAGTTTGTTAAATTAACTCAAGTGGATGCCTTGGCCATTGCCATTGGTACCAGTCATGGTGCTTACAAGTTCACTAAGCCACCTACTGGCGACACCTTAGATATTGAGCGGATTAAAGCCATTCATCAGCGCATCCCTAACACCCACCTGGTGATGCACGGCTCCAGTTCAGTACCACAAGAGTGGCTGAAGATTATCAACCAGTACGGTGGTGACATTAAAGAAACCTACGGCGTACCTGTGGAAGAAATCGTGGAAGGCATCAAGCACGGCGTGCGTAAGGTTAATATTGATACCGACCTGCGTTTGGCGTCAACCGGTGCCATGCGCCGCCATATGGCGTTAAACCCAAGCGAATTTGATCCACGTAAATTCTTTGGCGAAACCGTCGTGGCCATGCGTGATATTTGTATCGCTCGTTACGAAGCCTTTGGCACTGCCGGTAATGCATCAAAAATTAAGCCGATTTCCTTAGAGAAGATGTATCAGCGTTACGCCAGTGGCGAGCTGTATAAAAACATCAAGTAAGCTTATCGC
>CAJDVK010000020.1_pt1 | contig 33203 bp, 33 predicted proteins | sample 7391401 | NCBI WGS metagenome assembly CAJDVK01 (sample SAMEA7055696, study PRJEB34461) | soil metagenome | biome: terrestrial ecosystem; feature: Peninsula; material: soil | place: Antarctica | collected 2016
GGTCTGAAAAACCTACTCGACCGCGCCGTCCTCGATCATGTCGAATTGGAAGCCCAGTTAAACGTGGCGCACAACTACAGGAAAATTGACGAGATCCCGTTTGATTTTTGCCGTCGTCGTATGTCAGTGGTCGTCTCCGAGCGTGAGGAGCACCATGAGTTAATTAGCAAAGGTGCAGCGGAAGAAATGTTCGAGGTGTGCACTCACGTGCAATACGACGGCCAAGTCTATCCGCTCGATGAGAGCCGGCTGATGCGCTTTAAAAAGGTGCTGCGTGAGCTCAATCAAAGAGGTTTACGCGTCATCGCCGTAGCGATGAAAGAGATGCCAGCGGAGCAAACCCTGTACTCAGCAGCCGATGAATCAGGTTTGACGCTGATTGGCTATATCGCCTTTCTAGACCCGCCCAAGGAGTCGACAGCACCGGCGCTTGAAGCGCTAGCTGCTAATGGGATTACCGTTAAAGTGCTGACCGGTGACAACGAACTGGTGACGGTTGAGATTGCGCGCCAAGTGGGATTGGCGGTGGCTGGTGTGGTACTTGGCACCCAAATTGATGCGATGGATGAACACGCCTTGGCCACGGCAGTACAAAACAACACTATTTTTGCCCGTCTCTCACCGCTGAACAAGGAGCGCATCGTGCGCAGTCTGCGTGAGCAAGGTCATGTGGTTGGCTTTATGGGGGATGGCATCAACGATGCTCCTGCGTTGCGCGCCGCTGATATCGGCATCTCATGGTGCTTAAGGATGGGGTTATCGAAGGCCGCAAAACCTTTAACAATATGCTTAAATATATCCGTATGACGGTCAGTTCCAACTTCGGCAATGTGTTTTCCGTCGTGATTGCCAGTGTGTTTCTGCCGTTCTTGCCGATGCTGCCATTGCAGTTGCTGACGCAAAATCTACTCTATGATATTTCCCAGATTGCCATCCCCTTTGATAACGTTGACGACGAAATGGTCAGTCAACCGCTGCCATGGAATGCCGGTGGTATTGGCCGTTTTATGCTGTTTTTTGGGCCGCTTAGCTCGATTTTCGACATTATCACTTTCGCAGTGATGTGGTATGTGTTTATGGCCAATACGGTCGAAAACCAAGCATTATTCCATTCAGGCTGGTTTGTCGTTGGCTTGCTCACGCAGACGTTAATCGTGCATATCATCCGCACCCCGAAGATAGCTTTTATTGAAAGTCACGCGGCGGCACCCTTACTCGCAACGACGCTAGTGATTATGGCAGTGGGTATTTTTATACCGATGGGTCCGCTGGCCAGCTACTTCAAGATGCAGGCGCTGCCATGGAGTTATTTTATTTGGCTGTTCGCGATTGTAGTCGGCTACGCTGTTTTGACATCGCTGATGAAACGCTACTACATCCGACGCTTTGGCTGGCAATAATCACCATACCCTTAGGTGATCGGAAAGCATGACAAAAATCATTACTTACAGCGATATTCATATTTGTGTTTACTGCGCGCTATACCCGTAGCTCAGCTGGATAGAGTGTTACCTTCCGAAGGTGATGGTGCAAAGCACCACTTCCAATGTCGGTAAAACCACGGTGGTAGCAGCGCTATGTCGCTGGCTGGCGCGGCAAGGTGTCTCGTTGGCACCCTTTAAACCACAAAATATGGCACTCAACAGTGCGGTAACTTTGGACGGCGGTGAAATGTCTGCCCGACCCGATTCCTCGGCCAGTATTGGCGCGCCTGCTGAAAGCTGCACACCATGCGCTGTTAGTCGGTTTTATGTAGCTATGGGATTTTATTCTGATCGACAGTTTAGAAATCCGTCAGCAAGTCCTCGCCAGCTATGCTGAAGAAAACGCCAAAGCTTAAGACAACTACAGCGGTGAACGCCAAGACACTTACCGTAGTCTCAAGCTGCAAGGCATTATCGAGAGCCCACTGAACCTGTGCATCACCTGCAACCGCAGCCGTGGCGGTACTCATGTTTTAGGCCGCAACTCCATAGTCGAGATGGATCTCTGTAGCACTTGCCTGACTGTACAAAGTCTCTGGCTGGCAGCACGCGCAGAGGGTATTGGCGTGGGCTGGGGCAGCATTCTTGATCAAGACAAGTTGGCCAGTATTCTTAAGCTGCCAGAGCACGTTTATCCGCTGGCCTACTTATGCATTGGCTATGTCAGCGAGTTTTTTGACCAGCCGGAGCTGCAAACTAAAGGCTGGCTCTCACGCTTAGCGCTGGATGAGTTGGTGCATAGTAATGGTTTTGGGATAGAGCCGGAGGATGAAGAATTGTTGGAGCAGTAAGCGGTAATATTTAAAAATATGGCGCACTCGGCGGGATTCGAACCCACGACCCCTGCCTTCGGAGGGCAGTACTCTATCCAGCTGAGCTACGAGTGCATTGTAAGAAGTGTAACAAATTTGAAGCTTTTTGACCGCCGCCCTAAATCTGGATTTTAGCCCGCCTTCGGGGGGCAGTACTCTATCCAGCTGAGCTACGGGTGCGTGCGGCGGCAATGATACGCATATCCTCAGCGTTCGTCCATGCCATTGCGTGTTCTAACCTGCTTATTGCTGCGCATCTTAGAGTAGAGCTTAAGGCTAACGTCTGTAATTACCCGTTGCAGCCTTAAAGTCTTGAGCTCATTTAGAGCAGTGCTCACATTTAAATTTTAATGCTTAGCAAGCGTGCGCCAATTCCTTGTATGGTAATTTACCTAGGGCTTGTATTTAACTTCAAGCAATTGCTTAATAAATCAATTGAGCGCTCGCGCTTATTCAGCTGTAGGCGACTCGTTTTTCACCCCGTTTCCCGGAGGCAATTATGCTCTTAAGCGACCTTACTCTCTTTCGCCAACAGGCTTTTATTGCCGGTCAGTGGTGCGCTGCTGACTCTGCGCAAACGATGGCTGTGAATAACCCTGCGAACGACGAGCTATTAGGCTCAGTGCCCAAGATGGGCGCCGCAGAAACCCAGCGCGCGATTAGTGCAGCCCACGCTGCTTTACCTGAATGGCGCAGCAAAACTGCAGCGCAACGTGGGAAGATTTTGCGCCGTTGGTTTGAGCTGATGCTGGAAAACCAAGACGACCTCGCTTTACTGATGACCCTTGAACAAGGTAAACCCTTAGCCGAGGCGCGCGGCGAAATTGCTTATGGCGCTGCATTTTTAGAATGGTTCGCCGAAGAAGGGAAACGCGCCTACGGTGACACCTTGCCCAGCCCAGTCAGCAGCTCACGCTTGATGGTGATTAAGCAACCGGTGGGTGTCTGTGCGGCCATTACCCCGTGGAACTTTCCGGCGGCGATGATTACCCGTAAAGCCGGCGCAGCGTTGGCCGCCGGTTGCACCATGGTAATTAAGCCGGCATCCGCCACGCCTTTTAGTGCCTTGGCTTTAATGGTGTTAGCACAGCGTGCGGGCGTTCCCGACGGCGTGTTATCGGTGGTGACCGGTGGCGCCAGCGAGATTGGCACAGAACTGACCAGCAATCCACTGGTGCGCAAGCTGTCGTTTACCGGCTCAACTGAGGTGGGTCGCACCTTGCTGCGTCAATGCGCCGATGATATTAAAAAAGTATCCCTAGAATTGGGTGGCAATGCGCCGTTTATTGTCTTTGCCGATGCCGATATTGATGCCGCAGTCACCGGTGCCATCGCGGCCAAGTACCGCAATGCGGGACAAACCTGCATCTGCGCAAACCGTTTTTATGTGCACGAAGCCGTTTACGACAAATTTGCTCAGGGTTTCACTGCCGCGGTGCAGCAACTGCGTATGGGTGATGGTCGCGATGCAGACGTGGTGATCGGGCCATTGATTGATCAGGCCGCTGTGGACAAAGCACAGGCGCATATTGCTGATGCAGTGCAATTGGGTGCCACCCTGCAATATGGTGGCAAGGTGACTCGGGGTACGTTTTTAGTGCCAACGGTACTGACGGATGTGCCACACAATGCGCTCTTGGCCCGCGAAGAAACCTTTGGCCCAGTTGCTGCTTTAATACGTTTTAGCGATGAACAAGAAGTCATCCAGCTGGCCAATGACACTGAATTTGGTTTAGCGGCGTATTTCTATAGCCGTGATATTGGCCGTTGTTTCCGCGTGTCTGAAGCGTTGGAGTACGGCATGGTCGGGGTCAACTCTGGCGCCATTTCTAACGAAGTCGCCCCCTTTGGTGGAGTTAAAGCTTCGGGCCTGGGCCGCGAAGGCTCCAAATATGGTCTGGATGAGTATTTAGAAATCAAATATATCAACTTTGGTGGCATCAGCTAACCACGGCGCACCCACCGCCACGCTCAACAATGGCGGTGGGTCTATCTCAGCCCAGTTTAGTCCTGCAGCAGTAACGGCAACAGCTGCCCTGCTGCGCCAGCTAGACTGATCTCTCGAGGATGCTGGCTGGGCATTGGATCAGGATTAATATGCACCACCCAAGCACCACTGCGTAAAGCTAAAGAAGGTATTTGTGCGGCGGGCTGGACCAGCCCTGAGGTACCGACCGACAGCAAAACATCGCAATTTTCTGCAGCAGCAAAGGCCGCCTCCATCTCAGCTTGCGGTAAACCTTCGCCAAACCACACCACCCCCGGACGAATCATTCCTTGGCAATGGCTGCACTGCGGTGGTGATAATTTTTGCTCATGGTTCATCTGCGGCGCTGCAGTCAACTCATGCGGCTGCGCGCAATTAAAACAACGGGGCTGAAAAATACTGCCGTGCAAATGCAACACATTATGACTGCCGGCTCTTTCATGCAGATCATCGACATTTTGCGTCACTACTGTCAGCTTAGGTACCCGCTGCGCCAGGGCAACAATCGCCTGATGTGCGGGATTGGGCTGGGCTTTTAATAACAATTGACGGCGCCATTCATACCAACCCCAAACCAAGTCAGGATCGGCGACAAACGCTTCAGGTGTAGCCAATTGCATCGGATCAAAGCGGGCCCATAAACCGGTTAACGCATCACGAAAAGTGCTGACACCACTTTCTGCCGACACCCCAGCCCCAGTAAAAACCACCACATGCTGCGCCTCAGCTAAGGCTGTTATAAGTTCACTGGGTATCTGTATAACTTGTTTCGACATAGTATTTCTCCACTCCATCCACTGCGCAAACAAAACACAGCGAGTTTATTATGACCATAGGGTCCTACAGCAAATATACAATTCACCCATAGCCATAGCGCTAGATAACCTTCAAACTAGCCGCCCCACTGGTGTCTTCTGCATAACCCTTTTACTTTCAGCGTAACCTACTCCATAGGCAGCAACGTGTTTAACTCGTATTTTTATCGCACCACCTTTATCAGTCTACTCAGCTTAATCCTACTCAGCGGCTGCGCTGGGGTAAAATCTGTCTCGGTCAGTACCAATGATTATATGTCGCAGCGTCGTGGTGATATTTTAACCACTGGCGAAATGAGTTCGGCCGTGGGTGTGGCCTTGCAAGTGGCAGGTATCAGCGAAAAACAGTGCCGCAGCGCAGCACAACAGTGCCGTAGCGACTTAGCCGATAATATCGGTCTGGACAGTGAACAGCGGATGTCCGCATTGGCTGAACTCTGGCTGCAAGAAGCGCTGGCCATGGATCAAAAAATTAATGAAGGCATTCTTGCCGAAGACGTACTCAATGCGTACTTAGAAAGTGCGCGGCATGCCTATGCGTATTTGTTTCTAACTGAACGCTCGCCCAGTCAGCGCGCCCTCGAAGATCGACAAACACAGGTGCGTGACTATTATAACTTTGCCGTACAGCAAACAGTGACGCGCACTTTCAACCATCACCACGCCCGTTTGTTGGAGAGTATTGATGAGCAAGGTCAGTTCAGTATTACATCCAAGCAATGGTCGATTAGTGGTCAGTTGAATGAAGTGCGCTTAGCCGACAGCCAACGCATACCCGACGAGCTGATTCCGGCGTCCGCGCTGACCTTTAAGGGCCTGCGCAATCAGTACCGCCGTGATGGTATCGGCGCTGAGCTGGTGGCGGTCACTTCTAAGCGGGTGGTGGATAAGCACAGCCGCGAAGAGGTCTTTAGCGAAACCCCTTTCCCAGCGATTACCGCGGTGCTGCGTTTCTCTGGCGATACTTTAGAGCAGGTGCTGGACAGCAATGAGGTGGAGCTACTGGGGTTTGACCCTTACCGACGCAGCAGTGTGCGCTTGGCCGGCACTCAAGTGCCGCTGGCCGCTAACTTCACCTCAGGCTATGGCTTATGGTTGGCGCGCTCCGGTTTCGCTAAGCAATCATTACTGACCTTAGTTGGCCGTGGCGAGGTGCTGGAAAAACCACGGGTGTACTTGATGCAGCCCTATGATCCCAATCGTCGGGTGATTATTATGCTGCACGGTTTAGCCAGCAGCCCAGAAGCGTGGATTAATGTGGCCAACGAAGTCTTGGGCGACGAAACGCTACGTAAAAACTTTCAAGTTTGGCAGGTGTACTACCCAACCAATGCGCCCTTAGCGTTTAATCAGCTGGCGATTCGCAAAGCCATCCAGAGCACCTTACAAGCTTTTGATCCCAATGCGCAAAATCGCGCCTCAGAAGATGCGGTGCTGATTGGTCACAGTATGGGCGGCGTGCTCTCACGCTTATTGATCTCCGAATCCGGCGACCGTTTCTGGGAACCGCTGGTGGAAACCTACAAGCTTGAAGGTAAGCGTAAGGAACAAGCACGTAAAAAACTCCGCAACTATGCTTGGTTTGAACCTATGCCTGAAGTCAGTCGCGCTATTTTTATTGCAGCACCCCACCGCGGCACCCCCTTTGCCGAAAACCGTTTTTCTCGCTGGGCAGCCGGTATCGTTAAATTACCGGTGTCGATGCTGGGCCGCGTCACAGAAATTGCCCAGCTGCTGGTGTTACCCAGTACAGCCAGCGCAGCGCCCTTATCCCGGCCACTTAACAGTATTTCCAATCTCAGTGATCAAGACCTGTATGTGCGTTTAGCAGCTGACTTGCCGATCTCAGAAAATGTGCAGTATCACTCAATTATTGGTAATAACACCCCAGCTCTGGACCTGCTGCTATCCAGTGATGGGGTGGTGCCCTACAAGAGTTCCCACTTAGCTGGAGCACAATCAGAGAAAGTGATTAACTCATGGCACAGTGTGCAAGAAACGCCCGAAGCGATTGTTGAAGTCAGACGCATCTTGCATACCCACTTACAGGACAGCAATGGAACTGACTATGCAAAATACTAAGCGCTCATATTTGTCTATCAGTTGGTTGATCTTGCTATCGCTGGTTATTTTCTGTGCTGCGGTTTGGGGTGGATTGGCGTTGTATTACCAACTGCCGCTGCCAATGCCTTGGCTGGGTATCGGTTTAGTGCTGTGGGCTGGCGTAACAGTGTTTGCCCTGCTGCGCTTGTGGCGTCACAGCGTCCGCCAAGGTCTACTTATCTATCTGGTACTGCATGCAGTGCTTTTAGTGTGGTGGAATAATCTAACCCCCTCTAATCAGCACCTCTGGGAGGATGATGTCGCCCAGATGACCTCAGGCAGCATAGAGGGCGACCAAGTCACCCTATTTAATGTGCGTAATTTTGTCTGGCGCTCAGAGACCGACTACAGCGCAAACTGGGAAACCCGTCACTATGATCTGAATAAGCTGCAATCGGTGGATATGCTGACATCCCACTGGGGCATGGATGCCATTGCCCATGTGCTGGTCTCTTTTGGTTTTACTGACGGTCAGTTTGTTACATTTTCCGTGGAAATTCGTAAAAAGAAAGGTCAGCAATTCTCCGAAGTTGCTGGGTTTTTTAAACAATATGAGCTGAGCATTCTAGCCACCGACGAGCGCGATGCCATAGCAGTGCGTCCTAATGTGCGTGGCGAAGAGACCTTTCTGTATCGGATTGATATGCCCGCAGACATTCGCCGCCAACTGTTTTTATCCTATATTGAGCAGGCCAATCAGCTGCTGGAAGAACCGCGTTTTTACAACACAGTCACCGCCAATTGCACCACTTTAGTGTTTGGCATGATGCAGCATATCAGTGGCGGTTTACCCTTAGATTCTCGACTGCTGCTCACCGGTTATTTACCCAGTTACATTGATGAGCTGGATGGACTCACCACTGGTTTTGATTTGAGCCAATTACGTGACGCTGGACGCATCACTGAACGTTCAAAAAAAGCTTCAAATAGCGCCAATTACTCACAAGCTATTCGCCAAGGCGTACCCGGCTGGCAACCCTAAAGAGGTAAAAAAAAGACCATTTACAGCAGATTTTTCTGCATTAATTAGCAGGCTAAGCATCTTTTACGGGTGTTTTTATCCTTAAAAATCACTTTTAAGCCAAAAAAATAAAAATAATTTAAAATTTTTTCAGAGTGTTTTTCAGACCCTGCACAGATCACCCTTTCGGCAAGCTATAGCGCTACGAAACAGCAATTTTTACAGGTCAAAAAAACACTTTTTCAACCTGTCAGATGGATGGTTTGCGACAAATCCACGGTTGTTATTATTTTTTAAGCTGCCTATTCTTAAAAGGCTCAACCAATAACCATAAGGATTTATTTTGAGTTCTGCTACCGTCACATTCCGTCAACCTACCGACGGCGACGGCCATGCTTTGCATCAACTGGTCGCTCGCTGCCAGCCCCTAGACATCAATTCGGTGTACTGCAACTTACTTCAGTGCACTGACTTTGCCGATACTGCTATTGCTGCGGAAAATGCCGATGGAAACCTGGTTGGTTTCATTTCCGGTTACCGCCCGCCCGCCCGCCCCGATACCCTTTTCGTGTGGCAAGTGGCTGTCGACAGCAGTATGCGAGGTCAAGGTTTAGCGCTGCGTATGCTGTTAGCCCTGATTGCGCGGGTCGCTGCTAAAGGCGTTCGGTATATAGAAACCACTATTACCCCAGGCAACGCCGCCTCCCAGGCTTTATTTTTAAAAGCCTTTAAACAGTTAGAAATCCCTCACGAAACGTCAGTACTGTTCTCCAGCCAGCAGCATTTTGCTGGGCAAAGTGAAGACGAAGAGCTGTACCGTGCGGGACCTTTATCTCCCAATTTTGATAAAAAAATACTACAGGACTAGACATGAAACTCTTCGAACAGAATTTCGAAAAAAACGAATCTGGCGTAAGAAGTTATTGCCGCTCATTCCCGGTTATGTTCCAACAAGCCCAGGGGGCAGAGCTGATTACCAAAGATGGTAAACGTTACATTGATTTTTTAGCCGGTGCCGGCACTTTAAACTATGGCCACAACCACCCGATATTAAAGAAAGCTTTACTTGAATACATTGAAAGCGATGGTTTAACCCATGGTTTGGATATGTACACAGACGCTAAAGAGACATTTTTAAACACCTTTAACCGTCTGATTTTATCACCACGTGATATGCAAGATTACTTGGTGCAGTTTACCGGCCCAACCGGAACCAACGCAGTTGAAGCTGCACTCAAGTTGGCCCGTAAAGTTAAAGGCCGTAATAACGTCATCAGCTTTACCAACGGTTTCCATGGCGTAACCATTGGTGCTTTAGCCGTAACCGGTAACCAGCACCACCGTGGTGCAGCAGGGGTTGCTTTATCCGATGTCACCCGCATGCCCTACGACAATTATTTTGGCGATGATGTAGATACCGTCAAGATGATGGATAAAATGCTCTCTGACCCAAGCAGTGGCATTGATAAGCCTGCTGCAGTGATTGTGGAAATTGTCCAAGGTGAAGGCGGTTTAAACGCTGCGTCTGCTGATTGGGTGCGCAATATCGAACGACTCTGCCGCAAGCACGACATGCTGTTGATTGTCGATGATATCCAAGCCGGCTGTGGTCGCACAGGTACCTTTTTCAGCTTTGAAAAAATGGGTATTAAGCCTGACATGATCACTCTGTCTAAATCCATCAGTGGCTATGGCCTGCCCTTTGCGGTGCTGTTAATGCGCGGCAAGTTGGATGAGTGGACACCCGGTGAGCACAACGGCACCTTCCGTGGTAATAACCACGCCTTTGTTACTGCCGCCGCTGCCCTAGAAGAGTTCTGGCAGGATGATAGCTTTGCCAAAACTGTACGCAAGAAAGGTGAAATTATTGCCGAGCGTATGCAGCAAATCACTCAACGGCATAGCGAGCACGGCCTATTTTTCAAAGGCCGCGGCATGATGATTGGCATCAGCTGTCCAGACGGTGAGATTGCCGAGCAAGTCTGTGGCCACGCTTTTGAAAATGGCTTAGTGATTGAAACCAGTGGTGCCCACAGCGAAGTTGTGAAGTGCTTATGCCCACTGACCATTAGCCATGAGCAAATCGATCAAGCCATGACGATTTTAGATAACGCTTTTGCTGCGGTTTTATCAGCTAAGTAAGCCAAGCAAACGCGTTTCAATAACCTTATTTACTAGCGCTGCTGACTGGATTGATCCTAAGCAGCGCTGAACGGAGTTAAACAATGATTGTTCGTACCCTTAAAGAAGCAGAAAACAGTGAACGCCGTGTGGTTTCAGAGAACTGGGAAAGCACCCGCATGTTGTTAAAAGAAGACAATATGGGTTTCTCGTTCCATATCACCACTATCTATGCCAACACTGAAACTCATATCTGGTACAAAAACCACTTAGAATCAGTCTACTGCATGAGCGGTAATGGCGAGATTGAAACTCTGGCCGACGGTAAAGTTTACAAAATTGAACCCGGTACTTTGTATATTCTCGATAAGCACGACGAGCACTTACTGCGTGGCGGTAGCGAAGATATGAAAATGGCTTGCGTGTTTAACCCACCGTTGCACGGTAAAGAAGTACACGATAAAGACGGTGTTTACCCACTGTAATTTTATTTTGTCTGTTCAGCGTGAAAACCCAAACGGCGCAATAGTTATTCTAGCGCCGTTTTATTACACTTCGAGTGTCCGTGCCACCTACACGCTTGGTGGCGACACTCAACTGTATCAGCCGCGCATTTCCGCGCTTAGCTTATCTTTCTTGATTAACTTATTTATGACGGACGCACATTCATGCATACCGTAGAAAAAATTGGCGGCACTTCAATGAGCTGCTTCAAAGACCTGTTAGAAAATATTTTCTTAGTCGAACGCCCTAAGCACGGTCTTTACCAACGTATTTTTGTAGTCTCTGCCTATAGTGGCATGACCAACCAGCTGTTAGAACACAAAAAAACCGGCGAAGCTGGGGTCTATCAGCGCTTTGCTGAAGCCAGCGGCGAAGAAGCTTGGCAAGAGCCTTTAGAAGCAGTGCGCCAAGCGATGCTGGCAAAAAATGCCGAGATTTTCACCGACAGCACCCATGCTTTAGAGCAAGCTAATCAGTTTATTAACAGCCGTGTGGATGATTGCTTCGAGGTGATGCACAGCTTGCATCAACTCTGTCATTTTGGTCATTTCCAGCTGACTGAACACCTGATGAAAGTGCGCGAAATGCTCGCCTCTTTAGGTGAAGCCCACAGCGCCTTTAATACCGTTTTAGCTTTAAAACTGAAAGGTATCAATGCCCGCTTTGTTGATCTTACCGGCTGGGAAGCGTCTGAGCCCTTGCCGTTTAAAGAAATGATCGAGCACCACTTTAAAGGGATCGATTTCAGTAAAGAAATGGTGATTGCACCAGGCTATACCCATTGTACTGAAGGCTTAATGAACTCCTTTGATCGCGGTTATACCGAGATTACTTTTGCCCAGATTGCTGCGGCAACCGGTGCTAAAGAAGCCATTATTCATAAAGAGTTCCACTTAAGTACCGCTGATCCAAACTTGGTTGGCGAAGATAAAGTGGTCACCATCGGCATGACCAACTACGACGTGGCGGACCAGCTTTCAAACTTAGGTATGGAAGCCATTCACCCACGGGCCGGTAAAACCTTACGCCGCGCTGGAATCGAACTGCGCATTAAAAACGCATTTGAGCCAGAAGATGCCGGCACCTTAATCAGTCAAGACTACGCCAGTGTTAAGCCACGAGTCGAGATTATTGCTGGGCGTAAAGATATTTTCGGCATTGAAGTGTTTGACCAAGAAATGCTCGGCGATATGCGCTACGACAGCGAGATCACCAATATTCTGCGTCAACTCAAACTCTATGTGGTAAATAAATCCCGCGATGCCAACAGTATTACTTACTACTGCGCAGGCTCACGTAAAATTATCAACCGTGCCGCGCGCATGATTGAAGAGCACTACCCCAGTGCCGAAGTCACGGTGCATAACGTTTCTATTGTTTCCGCCATTGGCTCTAATATGAAAGTCAAAGGTATTCTGGCGAAAACAGCAACTGCTTTGGCAGATGCCGGCATCAGTGTTCAAGCTTTACAGCAAACCATCCGTCAGGTGGAAATGCAGATTACGGTACAAGAAAGCGATTACGATGCAGCCATTATTGCCCTGCACCGTGCACTGATCGAGCCGGAAAACTACACCGATGTGATTGTCCCTCCTGAAGAATCTGAAGAGTAATCACCAGCACTTACATCGGCCACTGCTAACCCGTGGCCGATGTGCTTTTCTGCCTGCGACAATTGGACAGCCTTATTCAGTATACTTCTATGTATAATAAATCCAGATTCATTCTCTGGAGATTACCCATGAAAAAAACCCTTTTTGCACTATTTTTAGCCACAGTCAGCACTTACAGCCTCGCAGCGGACAAGCAACAGGTCACTGTTACCCTAGCGTCTGCCAGCACCATGACGCAAGGCATGGCAATGGTGTTAGCCAACCAAATGCAAGAACAAGGTGCTCAAGTTGATATTTTACTCTGCGATAAAGCAGGCGATATCGCTTTAAAAGGCGCTAAAGGTGAAACCCTTAAGCCTAACAATGTGACCCCTGCGCAACTATTAGACGGTGCCATAAAGAAAGGTGCAACCGCTTCTGTATGTGCCCTCTATCTACCCAATACAGGCCATGCTGCAGAAGATCTGCGTGATGGCATCGTTGCGGCAAACCCAGCCACAATGGGTGCTAACCTACTGGAAGCCGAGCGTAAAGTGATTGGTTTCTAAGTCAGACTTTCAGCACAACACGCCCGCAGCTACGCTTAAAAAAACAAGCATAACTGTGGGCGTTTTTGTTAGCAGGCAACCCTGCTTTTAAACTTGGTCATAGCACTTGGGTTTCGATAAAATGCTTCAGCCAAGACACTAAAGCTGTATAAACACACATACTTAAGCAGAATATGACCGTACACCAGCTTTGAGTAGATACGTTTTAGGAGTATTGATATGTCCGCCCCTCTGCAACCAAGCACACCCATACAATGCTCTCGCTCGATTGAGCAAGTGGTAACAGGGCGCGCCACCTCTGACGGTGCTGGCGTCACTTTAACCCGCTTTTTAGATGGCCCACTGCAAAAACGTCTTGACCCTTTTTTAATGCTGGATGCATTTGGCAGTGACGATCCGGATAATTATATTGCTGGCTTCCCAGATCATCCACACCGTGGTTTTGAAACCATTACCTATATGCTGCAAGGTCGGATGCTGCACAAAGACAGTGCCGGCAATCAAGGCTTACTGGAGTCCGGTGATCTCCAATGGATGAATGCTGGCCGGGGCGTAATTCATTCAGAAATGCCGCAACAAGTGGCCGGTCGTATGGAGGGTTTTCAACTTTGGCTCAATCTACCCGGTAAAAACAAAATGAATGACCCATGGTACCGGGATCTTAAGGCTGCTGATTTACCCCGTGTGCAGACCGAGTCTGGTGCGTACATTACTGTCATTGCTGGCAGCAGTCATGGTGTCGAAGGCATGATGCAACGCCCCTTTACTGAGCCGTTGTATTTAGATATTCAACTCCCAGCAGGTTGTACCCTAGAGCACAGCATAGTCCCCAGTCATAATGCCTTTATTCAGTTATACCGCGGTGCACTGGTCGTTGAGCAGCAACCTATCCAAGCACCTAGCATGGCCATCCTCAATACTGCCAGCAACTGTGACGGCGTCCGTATTCAAGCACAACAAGACAGTCGCTTTTTACTTATAGCTGGACAACCACTGCACGAAACCATTGAGCAATACGGCCCTTTTGTTATGAATACTAAAGAAGAAATTAACCAAGCGCTCATCGATTTCCGTAATGGCCAGCTCGAATAAATAATCCTTTTTGCGCTCCCAGTGTTGCTGCGCTAAGATTGCAGCACTTATAACGCCTTAAAAGGACGTCGCAATGAACCGTGTTCTGTACCCAGGAACTTTCGACCCAATCACCTGTGGCCACACCGATCTCATTGAGCGTGCTGCACGTATCTTTGATCATGTAATTGTTGCCGTTGCCGCTAGCCCGAGAAAAAACCCACTCTTTGATTTAGAACAACGTGTCGCTTTAGCTAAAGAAGCCACTGCGCACCTGCCTAATGTTGAAGTTATTGGTTTTTCTAACCTTTTGACTCACTTTGTCGAAGAAGTCGATGCTAATATTCTGATGCGTGGTTTGCGCGCCGTCTCTGACTTTGAATATGAGTTTCAATTGGCCAATATGAACCGTAAGTTAGCCCCCAATGTAGAAAGCTTATTTCTGACACCGTCGGAGAAATTCTCGTTTATTTCTTCCACCATCGTGCGTGAAGTTGCTTCTTTGGGCGGTGATGTTTCTGAATTTGTCCATCCTGCAGTAACTCGTGCTTTAGCGGAGCGTTATAAAAAATAGTTTACCGCCAGCATCCGCTTGGCTGAGGCTGCACCTTGGTTAAACTGCTGCACAATCAATGGCGTGCTGTTGCCTTGTGCCCTTACTGCTCTAGAGGAGTTATTCCATGTCGCTCATCATTACCGATGACTGCATTAACTGTGATGTCTGTGAACCTGAGTGCCCCAACAGCGCTATTTCACAGGGTGAAGAGATCTACGAAATTGATCCTAACCTGTGCACCGAATGTGTTGGCCATTACGATGAGCCACAGTGTGTACAGGTGTGCCCTGTGGACTGCATCCCACTGGATCCAAACAATGTGGAAAGCCAAGACGAGCTGATGGAAAAATATAAAATCATCACCGGTCAGGCTTAAGTCAAGCCATGCGTCGCCTACAGACTGCTGTACTAAGCGTCCTACTCTGCTGGGTCGTCATTGTTTCTGCCGAGCAGGCACCAGAAAAAGCCTATGTTAGCAGCGCTCATCCGTTAGCCAGCGCAGCAGGCATTGCCATTCTGCAGCAAGGGGGCAATGCCATTGATGCCGCCATTGCTGTCACTGCCGCTTTAGCTGTGGTCGAACCGTATGGTTCTGGCCTCGGTGGCGGCGGCTTTTATCTGCTGCGCCGTGGCGGTAAAGGCCCTGATTATCATTTTTTAGACGCCCGTGAACGAGCGCCGTTAGCCGCCCATGCTGACTTATACCGCGTAGATGGTGTGATTGATCCTGCATTGTCATTAAATGGCGCACTGGCTGCGGCCATTCCTGGTATCCCTGCTGCATTGGATGAACTGACACAGCGCCATGCGCGCCTGTCCTTAGCCGACAATCTAGCCCCAGCCATACAATTAGCCCGTGATGGCTTTGCCATTGATGCGGTCTATCAAGAGCGCGCCGGCTGGCGTTTAACCGCCCTACAAAAAAACCCTGAGTCCGCCAGAATATTTTTACATCAACAAGGGATTCCTGCGCAAGGTTGGATTTTACGTCAGCCGGAATTGGCCAACACCCTAACCATGTTGGCGCAACAAGGTGGCAAAAGCTTTTACCAAGGTGCTTTTGCGCAACAACTTGTGGACACAGTGCAAGACGCTGGCGGTATCTGGTCATTAAAAGACTTATCCGACTATAAAGTAAAATGGCGGGCACCATTAATTGTGCCCTTAGCGGATCAACGCCAACTGATTACTGCACCACCGCCCTCAGCAGGCGGCATTGCCATTGCACAAAGCCTCTTAATGCTACAACGCTTACCTTGGCAACAAGCAGAACCAGCACAGCGCGCACATTATATTGCTGAAGTGTTGCGTCGTGCCTACCGCGATCGCGGCTTGCTGGGCGATCCTGACTTTGTCGTCAACCCCACTGAGGCGCTGCTAGCACGTCAACACATTGTGCAGATGGCTGATAGCATCAATGTTGATCAAGCAACGCCCAGCGCCAGCTTAACGCCCGGCTCAGGGCCCCATGAGGGCGATCATACCACTCACTTTGCCGTACTCGATCAGCAAGGCAATGCTGTGGCGGCCACTTTATCGCTCAATATGATGTTTGGCGCCGCCTTTACCGTGCCCGGTACCGGGGTCTTGCTCAATGATGAAATGGACGACTTTGCCGCAGACTTAACCGGCAGTAATGCCTATGGTTTGGCCGGCAGCGCGGTAAATCGGATCCAAGCCGGTAAACGTCCTTTGTCGTCCATGAGTCCCAGTTTCTTAGAAGGCCCCCATGAGTTTTCTGCGTTTGGTACCCCAGGCGGCAGCCGTATTCCCAGTATGAATGTCTTAGCGATGCTCGAACATCTAGATGGCCAAGCGCCAGCACAATGGGTCGCCAGCCCCCGTATACACCATCAATACTTACCGGATGTGCTGGGTTTTGAGCCCGGTGCTTTAACCGAGCAGCAGCAACAGCGCTTGCAAAGTAAAGGCCATGAACTCAAAGAACTCACCCGCAACTACGGCAATCAACAAGTGCTCTGGTGGCAGAAAGACTCAGGCCATAGTGCAGCGGCCAGTGATCCACGGGGCCAAGGCGCCAGCCTCAGCCCATAGGGTTATTTAACTCAGTTGAATCAAAGGAAAATCATCGTCATCGCCGCCTAAACGGCTCACTTCACGCAGCAACTCATTTTCTCCCACCAGCCCCAGTTGCAACACATTGCGCAAGCTTTGGGTAATGCGACTGGCATAGCCCAAGTCATTCATCAAGGAACTGGCTTGCATATTATCCAGCTGCTGCTTACGTACTTCACTGAAGATACGATGACGGAAATCAGCATCAAACTTGGCCGCCTGCCCATCCACCCAGTCTAAGCGGCTGCGCCAGACATCATCTGGCAATTCTAACCGACTGACCTCGCGAATCTGCCGCAGCACCCACAGCACATGGCGACGCAAATCTAAATAGTGATAGTGCACATGGGAGCGCTCATCGCGTAAATAGCGGCCTAAATTCTTCTGTAAATGCTTAGCGTCCTTAACCGCGTCCACCAACTGCAAAGCCACCACTTGGCAGGTCATCCAAAATTTCTGGTGTTCCTCATCCATCTCCGCTTCAAGGCGACTCATAAACCCCAGCAAATCAGAGTAAACGCCTTTAATATGACGGCGATACAAGTCTTCCGCATCTAAACACTCCGCATCATTGGGTCGGGCATTCAGCCGCGCCTCATCCACTTTGATACTAAACAGCTGCTCAACGGGCTGATATAAGCCATGGCAAATAACCTCCAAACTTAAGCGGCCCAAATGTTGCAACTCTTGCACCACCGCTTGCGAGGCTGTATCCACAGAAGCCAAGGCAGCATCGCTTAAGTAACGTGCGCGAGTCTCCGGCAAGACGCGCTGTTCCACCACCGAACGCTGCCCGCTTTGGGTTTCAGCAATCAACACCTCTGGCTCCTCGCGATCAGGTAAAAACCGACATAAGCCGACTTCCAGTTGACGCTGCCAAGGCCAAAATAACAGCACACCAATCAGATTAAATAAGGTCTGAAACATGGCCAGTTGCAGCAAGCTGTTATCGCCCGCACCCAAGCCTGTCATCAGCCAATGCACCAACCACATTAATGGTGTCAGCAGGAAAAAAGTCGTTAACCCAGTAATAATATTAAACAGCGCGTGCAAAGTGGCGAGACGCTGACCACCCCGATCACCGGCCAACCAGCCCATCACCGCGACATTTAAACTGCTGCCAACGCTACCGCCAATCGCCAACGACATTCCTTGCCACAGTTCCAATTGCCCTACGGCGAGGGCTGCTAAAATCAGCATTAAGGTGGCATGACTGGACATCAGCATGGCCGTCAGCACGATACCCATGCCAACAAACAGCAGTTGCCCTAAATAACCCCGACTGACTTGCTCCAGTACTTCAAGGTGGGTGCCAAATTCAACAAAAGCACTTTTGATTTGATCAATGCCTAAGAAAATAAAGGCAATGCCTAAGATAATGCGCCCAACAGCTTTGCCCTTAACCCCGTTAAATCCGGCCAATACCCCAAACACCAGTAACGGCAACGCCACAGGACTTAAACTAAAATTTTGCCCGGCCGCTGCCAGCAGCCAGATACCGCCACTGGTACCCAGATTAATCCCCAGTAAAATAGAGATACCACCGGCCAACTGGATCAAACCGGTGCTGATAAAAGCGATGGTTAACAATGACATCAACGTTGTGGACTGCAGCACCATGGTGCCGCCAACGCCAAATAAAAAGCCTTTCAGCGGTGTGGCTGTGCTGCGTTCTAAGAGTTGCTCTAAACGACCCCCGGTGAGTTTTTTTAAGCCTTCTTCCAGACACTGCATGCCAAATAGAAACAGCGCCAAGCCCGCACTGAGTTGCAGCCAGCCAGGACTATAGAAAAAACTCAGTGATAACACCAAGAGTGCCAACACCGGTAGCACCAACGACTTTAGCTTATCCATACACTCACCACCGCGCAGACGGCTTATCAAAAATAGGATGTACTACAAAAGAAGCTGTCTGCTACTGACAGCTTCTTCCATGGCAAATACATCGGAATTAAACGCAATCGCCAGCGAGCGCTGTAGCACTGTGCTGCAAGGGAAGTATTACACGTTTTTGCTGCAGCAAAAAAGAGCTAACGCTGACAGCGCGAACAATAGACACTGGCACGCTGACCCAGCTTAATGTCTTTTAACTCACTGCCACAGACCAGACAAGGCTGCCCTGCACGGCCATAAACAAAGAGTTTTTGCTGAAAGTAACCGGGTTTGCCATCACCACCAACAAAGTCACGCAAGGTGGTACCGCCTTGCTCAATGGCCACCGCTAACACCCGCTTAATCTCCTCGGTTAACTTGGCATAGCGCGCTTTGGATACACTGCCTGCTTCACGGCGTGGATCAATCCCTGCAGCAAATAATGCTTCAGTGGCGTAGATATTCCCCACCCCAACCACCACCGCATTATCCATAATAAAGGGCTTAATCGACATTTTACGGCCACGGGAACACTCATATAAATGATTGACAGAAAAGTCATCTAACAGCGGTTCAGGACCCAGTTTTTGCAGTAATTTATGTTGCAGCGGTGACTCTGTGCTCCACAGCATGGCACCAAATCGACGGGGATCGGTGTAGCGCAAGATCATCCCAGATTCCAGCTCAATATCCACATGGTCATGCTTTTCCACCGGCGTGCCTTGCTCGACCATGCGCAAACTACCGGACATACCTAAGTGGCTGATCAAAGTACCCACTTCGGCACCAATCAGCAGATATTTAGCCCGCCGCTCAACCCTAACAATTCGCTGTCCGGATAAACGCACATCCAAATCTTCCGGGATTGGCCAACGCAAGCGCGGATTACGCACTACGACACGCAGCACCTGTTGCCCAATTAAGTGCGGCGCAATACCGCGGCGCGTGGTTTCAACTTCTGGAAGCTCTGGCACTATTAATTACGCTGTATAACATGAGTGCTAAATTTGCTGTGACCCGGCAACTCCATCAACAGTTCATCAGCGCCTTGCAATGGGCCCACACCGGCTGGGGTTCCAGTTAACACCACATCCCCGGGCTGCAAAGCAAATTGCCCAGCAATATGTTGGATCAATGGAATAATCGGGTAGAGCATTTCAGCACTGTTGCTGTCTTGGCGCACTTCACCATTAATGGTCAAACGCACTGCAATATCGGTCGTGTCTTTCACCGCAAAGCCCGAGACAAATGGCGCTAACACGCAAGCACCATCAAATGATTTTGCCACTTCCCACGGCCAGCCTTGCTCTTTTAAGCGTTCTTGTACATCGCGCAAGGTCAGATCCAATGCTGGAGCAAAGCCGCTGATGGCATCTAACACTTCTTCTTCATTGGGCTGGCGTGATAACGGTTTACCAATCAACACGGCAATTTCAACCTCATAGTGCACCGCGCCACGGTCATGGGGAATATTAAAGCCGCCCTCTGGCGACACCACACAACTACCGGGTTTAATAAACAGTAAGGGCTCAGTTGGAATAGGATTATTCAGCTCTTTGGCATGGGCCGCATAGTTACGCCCCACGCACACCACTTTCCCCATGGGAAAATGAATCCGTGTACCGTCGATATATTGATGTTGATAGCTCATAAAAAACCCTTATAAATTTAAACACAGCCAACCCTTATGGCAGTCGGCCTGATTATTAAACTGGGAAAATTTTACCCGGATTCATAATGCCATTGGGATCAAAAACCGCTTTAATCGCCTGCATATATGCCACTTCATCTGCCGAGCGGCTGTAGTGCAAGTAATCACGTTTGGTCATGCCCACACCGTGCTCTGCGGAAATTGAACCATTGTATTTTTCTACCGTTTCAAACACCCACTGGTTCACCACTGCACACTGAGCAAAGAACTCATCTTTGCTCAGATTATCCGGTTTAAGGATATTTAAGTGCAGGTTACCGTCACCAATATGACCAAACCATACTACTTCAAAGTCTGGGTAGTTTTTCGCCACAATTGCATCAATATCACGCAAAAATGCCGGAACCTGACCGACTGTCACCGAAATATCATTTTTATAAGGCGTCCAAGGTGCGATAGTTTCAGAAATATACTCACGCAATTTCCACAGATTTTCCAGCTGCTGTTCGCTCTGGCTCATCACCCCATCCAGCACCCAACCTTGCTCAACACAATGCTCAAAAGTGCTTAACGCGCGCTCGGCCACTTCATCACTGACCGCTTCAAACTCAAGCAGCGCATAGAAGGCACACTCAGTTTCAAAAGGCGCAGGGACATCACCGCGCGCTAAAATTTTAGCTAAGGCTTTATCAGAGAAAAACTCAAAAGCAGTTAAATCCAAAGTATTTTGAAAGGCGTGTAGCACCGGCATAATGGAATCAAAGTCTGGCGCACCCAAGACCAATGCAGTAAGGTTTTTTGGTGCGCGATCGAGACGCATAGTGGCTTCAACGACAAAACCTAAGGTGCCTTCTGCTCCAATAAACAACTGTCGTAAATCGTAGCCGGTGGCGTTTTTAATCAAATCTTTATTCAACTCAAGTAGATCGCCCTTACCGGTCACCACTTTCATTCCCGCCACCCAGTTACGGGTCATGCCGTAACGAATCACTTTAATCCCGCCGGCATTGGTACCGATATTGCCACCAATTTGACTGGAACCCACTGAGGCAAAATCCACTGGGTAGTACAAACCTTGCTCTTCAGCAAACTCTTGTAACTGCTGAGTCACCACTCCTGGCTGACAAACTACGGTGCGGTCCACCTCGTTAAAGGCCAAGATTTGATTCATATTATCAAACGACACCACCACCTCACCGTTGGCTGCCACTGCTCCCGCTGATAAGCCGGTCCGCCCGCCAGATGGCACTAAAGCAACCTGATGCTGATTAGCCCAACGCACAATGGCTTGCACCTGCTCGGTATTTTTCGGGAAGGCAATGGCCAGTGGCGCTGGGGCAAAGTGCTTGGTCCAGTCCTTGCCGTAGGCGTCTAGTGAGTCCGCATCGGTCAGTACTTTACCGGCATCAACTAGGGTTTTTAGCTCTTGAATAAGGGCGAGATTGGTCATTTTGTAAACTCTCAAACTGTTCATGGTTTGCCTGAAGACTGTTCACGTCATAAGGCTGGCTGTTTTTTCTGCTGCTTATGGTAGCATGGGCACCCCGCTAGTCGCGCCTCACGCCGATTCCCGGGCCGGCTTTATTTTTTTGCCGTTCCGGTCAGTTCTCACTGTCCGTCAACTTGCCATTCACATTAGGACAACAGGTCTACGCAGATGAGTAAAACATCGCTTGATAAAAGCAAAATTCGTTTTCTTCTTCTTGAAGGTGTTCACCAGAACGCTATTGATACACTGAATGCGGCTGGATATACCAATATTGAGTATATTACCGGCGCATTACCAGAAGCAGAATTAAAAGAAAAAATCGCTGATGCCCACTTTGTTGGCATTCGCTCACGCACGCAACTCACTGAAGACGTTTTTGAGTGTGCAAAAAAACTGATTGCAGTGGGTTGTTTCTGCATCGGTACCAACCAAGTTGACCTCAATGCCGCTCGCGAGCGTGGTATTGCTGTGTTTAACGCACCTTACTCCAACACCCGTTCGGTGGCTGAGCTGGTGTTAGCGCAAGCTATTATGCTGATCCGTGGTATTCCACAGCGCAGCGCTGCTTGTCACAATGGTGGCTGGATGAAAAGCGCTACTGGCTCCTTTGAAATCCGCGGCAAAAAGCTCGGAATCATCGGCTATGGCTCAATTGGTATGCAATTTTCAGTGCTGGCTGAAGCCCTTGGTATGGATGTGTTTTACTACGACATCATCACCAAGCTGCCCATAGGCAATGCGACTCAAGTAGCAACCCTAGATGAGCTGCTGGCCATGTCTGACGTGGTTTCTTTGCACGTGCCAGAACTGCCCTCCACTGAGTGGATGATTGGCGAGAAAGAAATTCGCAAGATGAAAAAAGGCAGTATTTTAATGAATGCTGCCCGCGGTACTATCGTAGTTATTGATGCTTTAGCTGAAGCCATTAAAGACGGCCACCTGTCTGGTGCTGCCATTGATGTCTTCCCAGTTGAACCGCGCTCCAACGGCGAAGAGTTTGAAAGCCCGCTGCGTGGTTTGGATAATGTGATTTTAACCCCACACATTGGCGGCTCAACCCAAGAAGCACAGGCCAATATTGGTCTAGAAGTGGCTGAAAAACTGGTCAAGTACAGTGATAACGGTACCTCCGTATCCTCAGTTAACTTCCCAGAGATGTCGCTACCTTCGCACCCTGGTAAGCACCGTATCCTGCATATTCACCAGAATATCCCAGGTGTTATGGGCGCGATTAACAAGGTGTTTGCTGATAACAAAATCAACGTCTCCGGCCAGTTCTTACGCACTGACGAAACCGTTGGTTATGTGGTGATTGATATTGATGCCGAACACTCTGAGCTGGCATTAAGCAAGCTGCAAGAAGTTGAAGGTACTATGCGCTGCCGTATTCTGTACTAAGCACTGCATTTTGCGTCACCCAAGGGAAGCTGCGGCTTCCCTTTTTTATGTCTGCAAATTAAAACAGCCTCGAGCGCAACTGATCCAGATGATTGAGCAGCAAGACCTTGAAACATAATGCTCTGGATAATTGATGTGCCTAAATGCGCCTGTCCTGCAGTCTGCAATGCGGTCGATGGCCGAGCCGAACTTCAAGACTGCTAAGCTCGGCGTAAAAACCAGCCGGTCATGGATAAGCGATCGCGAGTTGCTGGCAACACCTCATGGGGCCATTGCGCTGACATAAACACTACCAGCGTAGCGGCTTGCGGCAGCACATCGTGGATACACTCATCAGCTAAATACATACGCAACTCGCCGCCATACTCGGGCAACCAATCTTCATTTAAATACAGCACGCAACTGACTGCTCTGCGATCATCGTCACGAAAACGATCTAGATGTTTTTTATAAAAAGCGCCTGACGGATACATGGCAAAATGGCTTTCAAACTCTGTTAAACCTAAAAACAACGTTTGATTCAGCGCCAAGCGCAATTGCTCCATAATGTCTAAATAACGATCAATAAAGCTATTCTGCCCCGCTTCCAACCATTGAATTTTATCGCCACGGATGCCTGAATGAACAACTTTAGCCACCCCACGGCCAATACCAGCGAACTCTAATTGTCCTCGTTGCGCACGTTTGCGGCACTCTTTAGCCAGTTGTGTTGTCAGATCTGTAGGGATAAAAAAAGCCTGTTGTGACCAGCCCTGTGTGGCCAAATCATCAATGATGCGCGCAGACCATGGTGCAATTGCTAATGTATTCATATTTTTCCCAAATAAAAAGCTTAAGATACGTACTTTCAACGCTGTTTAGTGCCGATTAAGCCTGCATAATATGCTGAGTTTTTGTTGGCCACATATGTATTTATGCAATCACCCTGCAGCCACCGCATATAAGACGGTGGAATTGGCGTAGCAGGTACTTTTAATACTATTTTCTAGGGGATTTATATGCGATTTTTATTGTTTTTTTGCGTGTTACTCAGCAGCCCCAGTATCTTCGCTGATGCTTATATCGATTTATATGAAACAGCCGGTTGGCCTCAGCAACAAGCCCATTTTGCCAGCGCTGTTAAACAGACTCAGCTGCGTTATCAAGACACCTTGCCCAGTGCTGTTTACCAAGCTTTAGTCAATAATAGCAATAAACGCTTTGCTGCGGACGCCATGCATCAGCGCGCGCAAAGCATCTTACGTGAACAACTGCATAATCCAGAAGCAGCCTTAGCTTTTTTTAGCTCTGAGAGTGGGCGTAAAATCATTGCTGCTGAAGTTGCTGCCTCACATCCTCAACAACTTAACCGTTACGCGGCTGGATTACCCCACATAGAGGCCAATGCAACACGTCGCTTACTGGTGCGCCACCTGAGCAATGCTCTACCTGCCAGTCAAGCCGGCGCTGAAGTGACTTTAGCCTTAGGCAGTGTAGCAGCTGACAGCCTGAGTCAAATGCTGCCCGGGCTGATGAGCTCTACGCAAACCACAGCTTTACTCAACACGCAACGCCAGCGTTTAGTCACAGAAATGGACGTCAATATGGATAACACTTTGTTGCATGTTTATCGCAATTTATCTGACCCTGAGCTGGAGGAGTTGGTTAACTTTGCCCAGTCAGAAGCGGGACAAGCCTATTATCAAACCGCTTTAAAAATGCTCCAAGCCAGCTTGCGTGACACTTAAATCAGTTGGCCGGCGCAGCCGATCAGGTCAGCCGCGCACTTAAAAAACTAAAGATTTGTTCACGCAGCGCCAGATCCTCGTTGACCAAATGATGCCGAGCTGCAGGCAAACGCAGTATGCTTGGCGCAGCAAACTTATCCTCTAGAACTGTTAGGTTATGCTGCCAATCAACGGTTTTATCCCCTTCCCCTTGAATAATAATGGGGCTACGTCCACTGGGCTTAGCTTGTTCAATATACTCAATCCATTGCGCCAAAGCCCCCACCCATGCGGTTGGCAATACCTGCGCTTGCAAAGGGTCCTGGCGGATAAACTCGATAAACTGCGCATCACTGGAGTTCTCTGAATAGCGTCGCGGAATACTGCTACGAAAAGGTTTAACCAGCTGATAAAGCAGTTTTGACTGCTGCCAAGCCCGTGGCCGCACTAAGGGCGCCAGTAAAATAGTTTCACCTAACTGACTTAACGGCTGTTGGGTCAGCAAGTAATCTAACGCAATCGCCCCACCGGTACTTTGCCCAAGAATGTGCCAAGGTTTGGGTAAGCCTAACTCCTGAGCCTTAGCCAACATTGCCTGCAAAACCTGTTGATATTCGCTAAAACTATTGATGCTCGCACGCGCACCGCTGGACAGTCCATGCCCGGGCAAGTCACAAGCCAGCACGGCAAAGCCTTGCGCCAAAGCCCACTGAAAAACATGGCCATATAAACCCATATGATCGTAATAACCATGCAACACAAATAAGCTCGCTACTGCTTGTACCGGTCGACAGACTTGCATAGCAATGCGGTAACCCGACACTTCAACCGCGCCCAAGCGACAGTCCAGGTCGCTATTGTGCTGAGCAAAATCAATTTGATAGAAGCGCCGCCAAGCTTGAGCCAGCTCTGGATCAACACTATGGGTCTCCAGCGCGGGTAACATACGCTGTAAAGCATGGTGATCAAATTCAGCCATCTACTTACCTCTTAGTTCACCGATGCTGCGACATTCTGTGACATATAGATTTTGCGCATCCCATGGCACTCTATACTACCTTGTACGTGCGGTATTTATGAATAGAACGACTGTGAAAAAAATATTGATTGGTATCGCTATGATCCTCTGGCTGGGCTCCATGGTGACTGGCTTGTGGTGGTATAAAACACGCTTTATCCGTCCTTTTAGCGAAACCACTGCGGTTTTCAGTGGCCAACAATTACGCTTGCCGAGCAGTTTAGCGGGGGCTGGTAAAATTCGTTTTGTACATTTCTGGGATCCCAGTTGCCCATGCAATGTGGGCAATCAGCAGCATCTGGTAGAAATGCTTGAGCGTTATGCTGGTCAGGTTGATTTTTTTCATCTGCAAAAACCCGCTAGCAGTGGTCAATTACCTAAGGCCTTGCGCAGCATGCGCCACCTTAGCGGCCTACCCGGCGCAGAAGACTTACCGGCCAGCCCCGCTGTCGCAATTTGGGACCAGACAGGACAGTTAGCCTACTTTGGCCCTTACAGTGAAGGCGCTGTCTGCAACTCCAGCAATAGTTTTATCGAGCCGGTGTTGGATGCCTTACTCGACAACCGTCCCGTGGCAGCGGCGAACACTTTAGCCGTGGGTTGCTTTTGTGACTGGCAGCCGGTCAATGACCCGTAATAGCAAGCAAAATCTATGCTAGGATGTTTATCCAAACACGGCCACAATTACCACAATTAAAGCCGTCCACTCATCTCTATCAGTGGAGCATAGCCATGGAACCACATCCCCTATATCAAAAGATTTTACGCGAGCATCACCTGTTTTCAGCTCTAAGTGATCATCAGTTGGCTCAATTGTTAGAAGAAAGTCAATTACGCAATTTAGAAAAAGGCGCTTATGTCTTTCGTCAAGGTGAGGCCTGCAGTCATTTTGGTTTTATTATTTCTGGCAGTGTCAAAATTTATCGACTCACACCTGATGGGCAAGAGAAAGTCTTTGATGTGGTCGGTGAGCGTGCCACCTTTGCTGAAGCCATGATGTTTATGGGCACTGGCAACTATGTCGCCACCGGACAAGCGGTGCTGCCAACCCAATTATTATGGTTGTCTGCTGCCGCTTATACTCGCTTGCTTCGTGAAAACACTGAAACCAGTATGGCTCTGTTAGGGGCGTTATCCATACGTTTACATCAGCGTTTAAATGAGATTGAAATTCTCTCCTTAAAAAACGCTACCCACCGAGTCATTCGTTATATTTTGTCGCAAGCTTTAAAGGCATGCAGCCGCTGTGACACGCAAAGCTTCGAACTGCCCATGGCCAAGCGGCTGGTTGCTGGTCATTTATCCATTCAGCCAGAAACCTTCTCGCGTATTATTCATCACTTGAGCGATCAAGGCATTATTCGTGTGGAAGGCCGCCTGATCTGTATTTTGGATAGTGAGCGTCTGGAAAATTACGAATAAAACATCCTTGATAGCTATCAAGCGTTCAGCTCCACACTGTATGGCAGACTTTGCACAAAGGAGTATTCATTATGCCTACTTGTTTGTACTGCCAACATGATAATCCAGCTGAGCAATCCATCTGCGATAACTGCGGCATGAACCTGCCAGAACATACTGAGCGTAATCAGGCGCAACGTCTTTTACGCTTTAAGCTATTTGTGATTGGTTTAGTTATTTTTTGCGCGATTATGATTGTCTGGTTACCCCGCAGTAATCCCGCTGGAGGTTAGCTGGGTTTTATTTGGCTGCTGCGACTTTGCCAAAACACCGCCAGCAGCACGATAAAACTTAAGCTCCACAGCAGTGCCGCGCCTAATAGCCACATACTGCTCTGCTGTCCTAGCAACGCGGGGATAACCCGCAATGCAGCTGCACAGTTAACCAACACCCCAGCCACATGACTCAATGGCCGTGCATTTGGATCACGGTAGCGTTGGATCAACTGGGTGCGTGCCATAACCGTTAAGGTCAAAGTACCAAGCGCACCAACAGTGATTGCATGCACCCCTGCGCTGAGTAGCGCCGGTTTAAACAGCAGCGCAGCACCCAGCAAGCACAAACCTATGGCCAGCCAAGCATAGCCAGCAGCCAGTAATAATAAATCAGCTCGATCACGGCAATACCATAACTGCCAGCGCGCTAGGCGTAGCGCGGTTAACACGCCACTGACTAACACCAATCCACCCGCCAATCGCTCACTCAATACGCTGGGCAAAGGATACAGCGCCAGCGCAGCAAAGAGCAGGATAAGCACAGCCCCTTCAATGTTGGGTTGCACCCGTGCCTGCAAGGTACGTTTTTGACGCAATAAGTGGCCAGCCACTGCCGGCGCAATAATGCGCCCGCCCATAAAGAACATCAACAAGGCTAAACCCAGCAATAACTCAACCACTAGGGTGTGACCTTGCCAGCTGGGTTGCGCAGCAAAAACCAGCAACAGACATAAAATCACCACTAAGGGCGCAATAGTTTTATTGCGCCATTTTTTTGCGGAACGGGCAAAGCGCGGCACAATCCAAGTGGCAGTTAAGCCCGCCACCGCTAAGGCAGCAGCCCAAGCCAAAAAACTTCCAGGAAAAAATAAAAAACCAATCCGTGCCAACAGCCAAACCACAATTAATAGCAAGACTTTGCGCCCTGCCAAGGGGCCGAGTAAATATCCAGCCACCACCAGCATCCCATAGCCAATCAGCAATTCATGGGCATGGCCAAAGATACTGTATAAACCAACTGGCGCTGGTATGCCTAGCAATAACGCTAAAGTCGACCAAGGCATCACTAGCGCGGCATAAGCAGCGGCCAGTGGAAACAAGTAACGGCTCGCAGGTGTCTTGCGCTTTTTTACTGATTGTTGAGCGCTGCTGTGTGGCACTACAAGCCCCTCTTAATTAACGGGGTTTGCGCCCCTGTACCTTGCTCGCTACTGAGTCAGCTGACGGTAGAGCTGCGGCAAACGTGTAGGCAAATGCTCGGGCTCACGAATCAACGTGTAACCATTGGCACCAAACATATAGGGTAGATAGTCAGCGGCCTCACGGTCAATGGTAATGCAAAAAGGCACTAAGCCAAGCTTTTGCGCTTCCAACACTGCCTCACGCGTATCCTCAACGCCATAACGGCCTTCATAAAGATCTAAATCATTGGGCTTACCATCGGTCACCAACAGCAGAACCCGGCGCTTATGCGGACGGTCTTTCAGCAAGGCACTGGCCTGACGAATTGCTGCCCCCATCCGAGTATAGTAACCCGGCTTTAAACCTTGAATGGTGCCGCGCACAGTATCTTCATAGCGCTGATCAAAACGTTTAATTTCTTGCATACGCACTTGGTGGCGACGCAGCGAAGAAAACCCATACAGAGCGAAGTCGTCACCCACCGCGGATAAGGCTTCGCCAAACAACAACATACTATCCGCCACCACATCAATGACTCGGCGCTCATCATTGATATGCGCGTCCGTTGACATGGATAAATCCGCTAGCAACAAGCATGACAAATCACGCTGCTGCTGACGTTTTTCCATAAATAAGCCGCGCTCAGCGACCTGGCCGTGCTGACGTTCCACATGAAAATCCAAACAGGCTTGCAAATCCAGCTCATCGCCTTGCGGCTGCTGATGCAACCAGCGTGGCTCACTGCGTAAATTCTCAAACTGGCGACGAATGCGCCGCGCTAACTGACTCAAGCGCAACGGTAAAGGAGCCGCCTCCCGATCACGGGGCTGCATCATCTGCACATTGACAAAATCGTCTTGCAACGCATTTTTACGGAAATCCCACTCAGGCAGCTTAATCCCTTCCCCCAGCGGAATATCATCGACATCCGCCGGCGGTAAATCCAAATGTAATTTTAAACCACCGCCTTTACGCTTACGCTTACGGGATAAGGCAATTTCATCTAAATCATCGGCGACCCGTGCCGCATCAAGATCTTCGCTGTCATCCCCACAGCGATCAACATCAATATGCTCTGACCAACTGAACAGGTTTTCTAAGCGAAACAACAATAAGCCTTCTTTGCCAGAGTTATCTTCAACTCGTGACGCCTGTTTACGCGCATCACGGCCTTCACCCTGCGCACCACCCACCAGATCCCCTTCGTCCTCCTCTTCTTCCAACTCACTGGCTTGTGGAGAGCCGAGGTTTTCCGCAGGGTACAACCACAGCGGCAACGGAAACGGTGCGCGTTCAGTGACCGGAAAATCTACCACACTACCCGGCTCCAACAGAGCTTGACGTAAAGCGCGCTCTAAAGCGGCTTCATTTTTCTTTAATGAACTGGGTTCTGGACGTAGTGCCAAATGTGCCTCAAGCAAGCGCTGATAACGTGAGCGCATGGCTGGGTACTGTTCCAACAAATGCTTGGTCCAGCGCTGATTATCCCGCCCCCAGTGGCGCATTTTATCCGAGGTGGCTGCCAATAATGCCAGCCAACGGTACAGATCTCGATTCAGATCCGGGTCAGGGTACACCGCCAAACTGGCCGGCAAGCGTAAGTTTTCCGCATCAGCCCATGCCACCGCTAATTGCTGACTGCTGCCAGCCACTTGTTGAATTAATGAGCGTCGCAAGACCATTTTTCGTGCACTGGAGGCCTCGACAGCAATTCCGGACGCACCGCCTAACGCACGAAACAGCACAGCTAAAGAGCGCTGCATATCCTCCAACTCAACCCGCGCCTCTGGAAAGCCTGGGTCAGCGCGACGGGTAATAAACCGATGCCAAATTTCACCGGCCCATTCTTCAACTTCTACACCAATACCCATATTCAACCTCACTTACGGTTACTGCAGTTGTTGCCAGTAGACCGCTAAAACAACTTCGGCCCGCTGTACTAGCCGGGCCGAAGATCGTTACATCATCACGTTAACTGACGTAATTATGCATGCCCAACGGTCGTTGCAGTCACTAACTCTGCGCGTCCACGTTGACGGAAGCTCAACAGATAACTAACCAAGCCGATCAAGAACACCACCCCAGCAGCTAAACGCAACCAGTAGAAGATAAACAATTGATCCTGCGTCGCCATAAAGCCTAATGCTGCTCCATCCTCGGGAATCCGTTGCAGCCAGATTTGTACCACACCGGCGGCGGATAAGAACAGCGTGATAAAGATCATGCTGATGGTCATTAGCCAAAAGCCCCACATTTCCAGTACTTGCGCTTTATTATCAGCAGCTTCACCAAGACCACGTAGCTTCGGCATCGCGTAGGAGATTAAGGTCATTACAATCATGGCGTACGCACCATAGAAAGCTAAGTGACCGTGCGCAGCAGTTAATTGTGTACCGTGCGTGTAGTAGTTGACTGGTGCTAGAGTATGTAAGAAACCCCAAACACCCGCACCTAAGAACGCAGTCACAGTCGTACCCATGGCCCATAAAGAAGCGGCTTTATTTGGGTGTTCACGACGACGGCGGTTGATCATATTGAAGGCAAATAGCACCATCACAAAGAACGGTAACGGCTCTAATGTTGAGAAGATCGAACCGACCCACAACCACACCGTTGGCGCACCAATCCAGAAATAGTGGTGACCTGTCCCCAAGATACCGGAGATCAGCGCTAGAGCGACAATCACATACAACCACTTCTCAATCACTTCACGGTCAACACCGGTGATTTTGATCAGTACATAAGCCAGCATCGCTGCCATGATCAATTCCCATACACCTTCAACCCACAAGTGCACCACATACCACCAATAGAACTTATCGCGGGTCAGGTTTTCTGGGTTGTAGAAGGCGAACAGGAACATCACCGCCAAACCGATTAAACCGGTCATCATCACCACGTTAATCGCGGTTTTGCGGCCTTTCAGTATGGTCATGCCGATGTTGTATAAAAAGCCCAAGCACACCACAACGATGCCGATCTTAGTGATTAACGGCTGCTCAAGGAACTCACGTCCCATGGTGGGTAACAGATTGTTACCGGTCATTTGAGCCAGTCCAGCATAGGGTACAAATAAGTAACCTAGGATGGTCAAGACGCCAGCAACAGCGAATACCCAAAATAAAATTATGGCTAATTTTGGACTGTGTAGCTCGCGATCAGCCTCTTCAGGCACCAGATAGTATGCAGCTCCCATAAAGCCAAACAACAACCAAACTATCAGTAAGTTAGTGTGCACCATGCGTGCAATATTGAAAGGAATCAGCGGGAACAAAAAGTCACCGAAGATATATTGCACCCCCATCACTAAACCAAACAGAATTTGCCCGGCAAACAGCATCAGAGCAAAGACCAAGTACGGCATAGCCACCTTCTGCGAGGTGAATTTTATATACGGATTATTCGACATAATCTGTTCCCCTTAGACTGCCAACTCCTTGAGCTGACAGTGCATAAATGCTCGAAATGAATGTAGCAGGCATATCAACCCTCCTTGTTTGGTGGCCAGTTATGGGTGTCGATTTTCGCAGTCCACTCGAGGAACTCGGTTAAATCATCCAACTGCTGTTCAGTTAATTACCCAGTTCAGGCGCAAAGTACGCACCCTCACCCAGCAAGCTGTGACAGCCAATGCAGTTATTTTCTTCCCAAACATGCTTGCCACGAATCACTGCATCAGTGAGTAATTCGCTGTTGGTCCGCTCGGGAATAGTTCTTTCTGTATGGTAAGTGAGTGCAAGAAACACCAAGATGAAGAACAGACTTCCTCCATAGTAGATATTTCTCGCCATACCTTTAGTGAATGTTTCAGACATGACGCCTCCTAATGAGTTATGCACGCCCATCATAGAAACAGTTGGTAACAAACCCTCTTGATAGCAATCAAGTATTCACCAGGACGTGTAACTTGACCTTACAGAAAAATAGTTATAACTCAAACAGATATGTGACTATAAAGTCAGACAAAGAAGCGCACTCGAATCAACAGAGTCGAGGCCAGTGGGCAGGTCAATCTGGATTAACTGGGTACAGCACAAGCGATCAATCGAAGAGCATCAGGCAGCCAAGCCAGGATAGGAGCGGGCTTGACTGCATGATAGAGCACAGAATTAGAAGACTGGAACTACAGCACCTTTATACTTGTTATTGATAAAATCCTTGGTGGCATCACTGTGTAAGGCCTCAACCAATTTTTGCACTGCTGCGTTGTCTTGATTGTCTTCACGGGTTACCAAAATATTCACATAGGGTGAATCAGCACCTTCAATAACTAAGGCATCTTTATTCGGATTTAAGCCCGCTTCTAATGCATAGTTAGTATTAATCAAAGCTAAATCCACTTGATCCAAAACTCGCGGTAAGGTGGCAGCTTCCAACTCGCGCACTTTGATTTTTTTCGGGTTGTCCGCAATATCACGTGGCGTTGCGGTAATTCCAGCACCGTCTTTAAGCGTAATCACGCCTGCAGTTTGCAGCAATAATAATGCACGACCGCCATTGGTGGCATCGTTCGGAATCACCACATTGGCCCCTTGTTTTAAATCATCCAACTGTTTAATT
>CAJDVK010000018.1_pt1 | contig 32957 bp, 28 predicted proteins | sample 7391401 | NCBI WGS metagenome assembly CAJDVK01 (sample SAMEA7055696, study PRJEB34461) | soil metagenome | biome: terrestrial ecosystem; feature: Peninsula; material: soil | place: Antarctica | collected 2016
GCATCGCTGGCCGGTACCGGCTGGCGTGGAATACGCGGATCAGTGACGACTTTAATCGGTGACTGCTGCGCCACACCGGTGATCACCATCGGTGCTAACTGCACCGCCGCCTGTGGCTCTGCAGCACTTGCCTGCAACGGCGCACACAGCGCAAAACCAAGTAAAGCTGCATGTGCCAGCGCTATACATTGTGATAATGGCTTAAGTTTGAAACCCTTATCCCAATGCACCACAGCAGCACTTTGAATACATTTTGTATACATAGTGACATCCATCATTCAGTTAAATCAGATTGCGGGCGACCTGCCCATTTGCTTTAAGCGAACAACTGGAGCGGTGGAGCACGAGGATGTCTTATGCTGTACGCGGGCGGCAAGCACTTTTGGGGTGCCGGCAGCATGGTCAGCCACTGCACTGGGGGCAAAATCGGCAGCGCCCATAAAAGGACTAAAATCAAAGGCGGGCTGATGGTTAATAAATCACAGTAGCCACACATTTCTAAGTTAGCCAACCATTGCGGCGCACCTGCGGACGCACTGTGATGCCCCATTAAAGCGTGATAATCCACGCCATGCCCCGCATGCCTAGACTCAAGAGATTCTATTGCGTTGAGTTCAATCACATACTGCTCAGCATGGACATGGGCGTGGGCGTGAGCGTGGGCAGTGACCGAAGCTGTGTTTGCTTGCATTGAGACAGGCTCAACCAACAACAATGCTTGTGTAGCAGAAATAAGCGGACCGACATGGATCATTAGCATGGCAAACAAGCCAAGCCAAAGCGCCATTCGATAATTACCGCCCTGTTCTTTCAAATTTACTACCCCAATGCTTTACCCAAAATCAACTTATGCCAAGCAGCAGCCCATCATCCCATGATTTTTGCATCAAGCATCGCGACAGACTGCCGCACGGAACACTCAAAGCAATAAAAAACTAACAAACTTATAATTAAAGAAAAAATCACTAATAATTTAAATAAATACGAGCTTATTCACTATCTTTAAAACATTACTTGCAATAAAAAACCTCAACCTATAGATTTAGCAACAAGCACATGCAATACAGCGTATTTTTATCTTACTGTCACTGTGAACTCAGTCAGCGCTGTCACCATGTTTTATCTCATTGATGACAATTAAGGATCAGTTCATGTCCATGTTGAGTAACCCCGCCAGTAAATACAGCGCTTATCCGGTATTAAATCTGCCTGATCGCACTTGGCCCAATAAAACCATTACTCAGGCGCCTATTTGGTGCAGCTCGGATCTACGTGACGGTAATCAGTCACTGATCGAGCCCATGAGTCCGGATAAAAAACTGCGCTTCTTTAAAACCTTGGTTGAGGTTGGGGTTAAAGAAATTGAAGTGGCCTTTCCATCGGCCTCGCAAACTGATTTTGATTTTGTGCGCTTATTGATTGAAGAGGGTCATATTCCTCAAGACACCACTATTCAAGTACTAACCCAAGCCCGCGAAGACTTGATTGCGCGTACCTTTGAATCCTTAAAAGGCGCACCGAAAGCCATTGTGCATATGTACAACGCAGTTTCCCCTGCTTTTCGCCGTATTGTCTTTAACCAAGACAAAGAGGGTGTTAAGGCCATTGCGGTACAGGCTGCTGAGTTATTTAAAAAATATGCTGCCATGCAACCTGAAACCCAGTGGACCTTTCAGTATTCTCCTGAACTCTTTAGCGCCACTGAAACACCTTTTGCGGTGGAAGTGTGCAACGCGGTACTGGATGTTTGGCAGCCTACTGCTGAGAACAAAGTTATCTTAAACTTGCCCGCAACCGTTGAAGTTGCCATGCCTAATGTGTATGCCGATCAAATTGAATGGTTTGCCCGCCACATCAATCATCGTGAAAATGTGATTATCAGCCTGCATACCCATAACGACCGTGGCACCGGTATTGCAGCCAGTGAACTAGGTATCCTGGCCGGCGCTGACCGGGTGGAAGGCTGCTTATTCGGTAATGGTGAACGCACTGGTAATGTGGACTTAGTTACTTTGGCGCTAAATATGTACACCCATGGTGTTAACCCGCAATTAGACTTTTCTGATATTGATGCGGTGCGCAAGGTGGTGGAAGAGTGCAACCAACTGCCGGTACACCCACGTCATCCTTATGCCGGCGATTTAGTCCACACTGCATTTTCCGGCTCGCATCAGGATGCGATCCGCAAAGGTTTTGCTCAGCGCAAGCCTGATGATATTTGGGAAGTACCCTATTTACCCATTGATCCAGCAGATATTGGTCGCGATTACGAAGCAGTGATCCGCGTCAACAGCCAATCTGGTAAAGGTGGCGTGACTTATTTACTGGAACAGGAATATGGCATTCAGTTACCTCGGCGTATGCAGATTGAATTCAGTCAAGTGGTTAAAACGGAGACCGACCGCTCGGGCTTGGAAGTCACGGCGGCACAAATTTACTCGCTGCTAGAGAATGAATACTTGCAGGCGGTGACGCCATACACCTTAAACAAGCATCGCATCCAAGAAGAAGATGGCACCTGCACCCTAACCACTGAAGTGTTGGCCAACGGGGTGGTTAAAAACTGGAGCGGCTGCGGCCAAGGCCCGCTAGAAGCCCTGGTCGCCAGCTTACCTGTGGCGGTGGAAATCATGGATTACCATCAGCACGCTATTGGTAGTGGCAGTGATGCCAAAGCAGCAGCCTTTATTGAATTACGTTTACCGGAACAACGCCCTGTATTTGGCGTGGGCATAGATGGCAATATTACCACCGCCAGTATTCGCGCCCTATTCAGCGCATTAAACCGTGCTAAAGGCAACACCCAGCCGGTTAAAAAATCCGCTTAAGTAAACTGTTTCTACTTATTTAGTTCAACAAAAAAGCCCTTGTCCAGATAACTGAACAAGGGCTTTTTATCTGACGGATTAGCAGTCAGGACGACTCAGCATTGATTAAGCCTCTGCTTTAGTCTCTGCTTTAGCCGTTGCTTCTTTAACTAAAGTTTGCAACTCACCGCTTTCATGCATTTCCGTGATGATATCGCAACCACCCACCAACTCACCGCTCACCCAAAGTTGTGGGAAAGTAGGCCAGTTCGCATAAGCAGGCAAGTTCGCACGAATATCTGGATTTGCCAGAATATCAACATAAGCAAATTTTTCGCCACAGGCCATCAGAGCCTGTGTAGCACGCTGTGAGAAACCACACTGCGGCGCATTTGGAGAGCCTTTCATATACAACAAGACCGTATTATTTTCGATCTGATCTTTAATCGTTTCGATGATATCCACAATTCACCTCGACAAATTCTTTAGTAAGCCCATAGATTAATGAGCACCTGACGCGCATTCTAGCCTAAAACCCAGTACAACGCTCTGATTTAGCTTAACTAAAATCAAACAATTTATTTAAATTAGATAAACCATCTGTGCTCGTTATATTTTGGCTAGGCTCTGTGCAAACAGAGTCAGTCACCCAGCAAAAACTGGCAGCGTTTGCACAGAGCACCCTTTACCTTATAAGATTCAAGCTCAACCTTATTTAACTGCAGCTCACCGTTTATTTATTATTAACAGCGCTGGTATAGGTTTATTTTACTCAAGCCTTAACTGCTCTAAAAGCAAGCGGTAATTATCAGTAACTGATTACTCTGCTAACACACTGCAACACTGCACTGCGCACGCTTTTCTCTATTTAACCTATGCGTTGTGCGCAACATATGGCTTTGTTTAACAGCCATAATTTATGAGTCTGGCCGCAAACACACTGCTGCTTGCGTTGGCACAAGGCTTTGTCGGAATTTTTAATCTAACCGGTACCCTATCAGCATGGATAACCAAGGTCCTTTATTAAGCCTCACCGATTTAAGTTGTGGCTACCAGAATCAAACTATCGTAGAAAACCTTAATCTGCATCTGAATGTAGGCGATATCGGCTGCCTGCTTGGCCCATCGGGCTGCGGTAAAACCACAACACTGCGTGCTATTGCTGGTTTTGAGCCCATTATTAAAGGCTCGATCACCTTAGACGGCAAAGTTATCTCTCGGCCCAACTTTACGTTAGCACCGGAAAAGCGCCGTATTGGTATGGTCTTCCAAGACTACGCACTGTTTCCGCACCTCACTGTTGCCAGTAATGTTGCCTTTGGGATTCGTACCCACCCCAAAGTTGAGAAAATCACCCAAGAGTTACTCGACTTGGTCAAGCTCAGCACCCTAGGCAGCCGCTATCCCCATGAACTTTCTGGTGGACAGCAACAGCGTGTGGCTTTGGCGCGCGCTTTAGCCCCTGAGCCAAGCTTGCTCTTGTTAGACGAGCCTTTTTCTAACTTGGACGGCGAGTTACGCCGCCGCCTTAGCCAAGAGGTACGAGAGATTCTTAAATACCGTGGCACCAGCGCAATTTTGGTCACCCACGACCAAGAAGAAGCCTTTGCCATGAGTGATAATATTGGCGTATTTAATAAAGGCCGTCTTGAGCAATGGGACTCGCCTTTTAACCTTTACCACGAGCCGCTGACACCTTTTGTCGCCAGTTTCGTCGGCCAAGGCTATTTTATCCGTGGACAAATGCTGACCAATGACAGCGTGCAAACCGAATTAGGGGTGATTCGGGGCAACCGCGCCTACAATTGGGCAGCAGGTAGCACAGTGGATGTTTTATTACGCCCCGACGATATTATTGATTCACCAGAAAGCCCGCTTAAAGCGCGAATTATTGGCAAAACCTTTTTAGGCGCAGCCACCTTGTACCGCCTTGAACTGCCCACTGGCAATCAGCTGGAAGCTATTTTCACCAGTCATATCGATCACTTCCTTGGTGAAAATGTTGGCATTGCCGTAGCCGCTGACCACTTGGTGGCTTTTGCCACTCCAGGTACAGTCGCCGCCCATAACAGCTTGCCCTTGGCTGGCGTACGCCGTTACAGCTCAACCGCACGCTAAGTGAAATAGACTGCCTTAAGCCTCGCAGCCACCTCATACTCATATGCAAAAACACCGATCACAGCCTTGCTGTGATCGCTAGCATGCCCCTCTACTTATTGCCCTACCGTTACTAATTAGCGACTTTTAGATCGGCTGAACACACTGACTCTGCTCAGTAAAAAACTCCTACCCAAAGCTTTACTGCAAAACCAGCATCCGCTAAAAGTTTTGTCGATAGCTCGCAAAGATTGACCCGCATCAATTTAAAATCAGCATTAAACGCGTACCTTGCACTACATCTTGTGCTCAACCCAGCACAAAAACACTATATAATGTATTTAGAGGTATTTTATGCCCGTGCTTGCTAGCCTACAAATTTCCCGTCAACTGCGTAAAAGAGACCAGCGACAGGTGCTGTTTGATGCACAAAAGATTGTGCAGGCTATGACTGCCGCTGGACGCGCTACTGGTGAGTTTGCTGCATCAACCGCAGCGCAGCTGAGCCAAAAAGTTATACAAAACCTTCCCGAGCATGACGAACTCTGCGTGGAAGATATTCAAGACCGAGTAGAAACCACTTTAATGGAATCCGGTCATTTTCGTACCGCGCGTGCCTATATTGTTTACCGTGAACAACACGCACGCTTACGTCGTGATCAGAAAAACTTGGTGGATGTTGCCTCCTCCATGAATGAGTATTTATCTCGCGAAGATTGGCGGGTACAGGCCAATGCCAATCAAGGCTACTCTCTGGGTGGCTTAATTCTTAATGTGTCCGGCAAGGTCACTGCTAACTACTGGCTCAATGAAGTCTACAGCCCTGAAATTGGCGAAGCGCACCGTGAGGCTGATTTGCATATTCATGATTTGGATATGCTGGCGGGTTATTGCGCAGGCTGGTCATTGCGCACGTTACTTAATGAAGGCTTTAACGGCATTCCAGGGCGTATTGAGGCCGGGCCACCCAAGCATCTATCCAGCGCGCTGGGGCAAATGGTGAATTTTCTGGGCACCTTGCAAAACGAATGGGCCGGTGCGCAAGCCTTTAGCTCCTTTGATACTTATCTAGCACCTTTTATTCGTAAAGATCAGCTCAGTTACCAAGAAGTACGCCAAGCTATTCAAGAATTTATTTACAACCTCAATGTCCCCTCCCGTTGGGGCACGCAAACGCCTTTTACCAACTTAACCTTTGACTGGGTCTGTCCTGAGGATCTGCGCGAGCAGATTCCGTATATTGGCGGCGTAGAAATGCCGTTTGCCTATGGTGATCTGCAAGAAGAAATGGAGCTGATCAACCAAGCCTACATCGAAGTCATGCAGGCCGGTGACGGCTTAGGCCGTGTCTTTACTTTTCCTATCCCCACTTACAACATCACCCATGATTTCCCTTGGGACAGTGAAAACGCCAACCGCTTATTTGCCATGACCGCGCGCTATGGTTTGCCCTACTTCCAAAATTTTCTTAACTCCGAGCTGGAGCCCAACCAAGTGCGCTCTATGTGTTGTCGCTTGCAGTTGGACGTGCGTGAACTGCTCAAGCGTGGTGGCGGCTTATTTGGTTCGGCGGAACAAACCGGTTCGTTGGGCGTCGTGACGATCAACTGCGCACGCTTAGGTTATCTGTATAAAAATAACCCAATGGGCCTCTACCGCCGCCTTGATGAATTGCTGGAAATGGCCAAAGACAGTTTAGAAGTGAAACGCAAAGTGATTCAGCAGCATATGGACGCAGGCCTTTACCCTTACAGCAAGCGCTACTTAGGCACGCTGCATAACCATTTCTCCACCATTGGCGTCAATGGCGTGCACGAAATGCTGCGCAACTACACCAATGATCAAGACGGTATGCATACCGCTGATGGCCGTAAAATGGCGCTGGAAATGCTTGATCATATCCGTGCGCGCTTAGTGGCTTTCCAAGAAGAAACCGGCCATCTGTACAACCTTGAAGCCACCCCTGCAGAAGGCACCACCTACCGTTTTGCTAAAGAAGACCAAAAACGTTTTGCCGATATTCTGCAAGCCGGCAGCGTCGATGCACCCTACTACACTAACTCTTCGCAGCTGCCAGTGGGTTTTACCGATGATGCCTTTGAAGCGCTGGAGTTGCAGGACGAACTGCAATGCAAATACACCGGTGGCACTGTGTTGCACCTATATATGTCGGAGCAAATTTCCTCCACTGAAGCCTGTAAAAAACTGGTGCGCAATGCCTTGGAGCGTTTCCACTTACCCTACTTAACCATTACCCCCACCTTCTCCATTTGCCCAGTGCACGGCTATTTATCGGGCGAGCATGAGTTCTGTCCGAAATGTGACGCAGCGCTGCTGCAAGAACAGCAACGTGCACAACAGCTCAAGGCCGTTCATTAATACAGCTGGAGCAAACTCACGCGCCACTGATTTAACAGCGGCGTACTAAACCGATGCTCAGCATCAAATTAAAAGGAAAGACCTATGCAAACTGCAAAGCAACTGCCACAAGAACAACGTCAACGCTGTGAAGTCTGGACCCGAGTGATGGGCTACCACCGTCCCGTCAGTGCTTTTAACCCGGGCAAGCAATCTGAACACCGTGAGCGTCAGCACTACACTGAGCAGCCAACCCAGCCCCAGTCCGCGTAACTGTGGCTGAGCAACTTAGAGTTGGGGGCTTCGTGCCCCTGACCACTTTAGACTACCCTGACCATCTGTCCTGTGTGGTATTTTGCCAAGGTTGTGCGTGGCGCTGCCGCTATTGCCACAACCCTAACCTGATTCCTGCGCGCGCTGAACCCAGCCACAGCTGGTCAAGCATCTTAGAGTTTTTACAGCGGCGCCAAGGCTTACTCGAAGCAGTGGTGTTCAGTGGTGGTGAAGCGACCTTACAGAGCTCACTCAAATCCGCTATGCAGGAGGTTAAACAACTGGGTTTTAAAGTGGGACTGCATAGTGCAGGCATCAACGCCAAAGCACTCAAACGGGTTTTACCCTATTGCGACTGGGTCGGTTTTGATGTGAAAGCGCTGGTAGAGGATACTGAGCTGATTACCGGCGTCTCTGGCAGCGGTCAAGCCAACTGGCAGTGTTTAGAATTGCTGCTGGCCAGCGGTGTCGACTACGAATGCCGCACCACCGTGCATTGGGAGCTGATGGATCCGCAGCGCTTATTACACTTAGCCCAACGGTTAAGCGCCGCTGGCGTTGCCCACTTTGTGGTACAACATGTGCGTACGCAAAGCATGCTCGATGGCCAGCTGGCACATTGCAGCAGCAATCTGGGCACAGAGGCCCTGTGGCAAGAAATCAGTCAATTATTTAGTACTTTTGCCCGCCGCAATGCTTAGCATTGCGCTGTTAACAAAAATCCCACCTTCATCTACAAGGTGTTTATATGCCGTTAAGCAAACGGCTCAAGGAGAAGACTGATGCTGGGAATATGGATTTTACGCCCACTCATTTCAATCAAGCCCTCTTGATGTAAGCGCGCCATAATCCGTGATAATGTTTCCGGCTGCATGGATAAGCGCGCAGCAATTAAACGCTTGGGCAGAGGCAACTCAATATCCACCGTTTCTTGTGAGCGATCTTTAAGCTGCTGAATCAAATACAAAGAAAAACGCTGTGTGGCATTTTGTAAGGTTAAGGTTTCCAATTCTCCTAAACGCTGATGCAACCTTACACTCATATGCCCTAACAAATGCAAGCAGGCTTGGGGATTTTCTTGCAGAAGGGTCAACATCAGCCGATTGGGGAAGCTGATCAGCTGCACGGCCTCTAGAGTTTCTGCACACACCGGATATTCCGAGCGCTGCATAAACATAACTGCCTCAGCAAAGGTTTGCTCTGCTTGAATAATTTCAACAACCTTTTCTTGGCCGTCAGCAGACACACGATAGAGTTTTACTCGTCCCTTCAACACCAAGAAAAACCGTTCGGCAACTTCGCCTTGGCGAATAATCAGCTCACCAGCACTCAACTCTTGATCATGGCTTTGCGCAATTAAACGCTCCTGCTCAGCCCGGCCAAGATTCTGAAAAAAAGGATGCTGCAATACAGTTGCTACAGCCGGATGGGTGAAAAGCATAGATCGCTCCTGTTCAAGCAATAGTCGTAGGTATCACTAGCCAGACTGAATATATAGCAACTGATACCAAGCAATTGGCTTTACCTTAACGGCTTCTGCGCAATGCTTCACTGCTCTTGATCAGCCTCACAGGCTTTTCTTGATTTACAACAAGAAGCACTGGTTAGCGCAGTAAATTAAACCTTATAACTGGCTATCTCTGCGTACTGACCTTGAGTTAACTGCAATAAATCAGCAGCAGCCAACTCAACCTCTAATCCGCGCCGCCCAGCACTGATATAAACAGTACTCAACTGCTGAGCACTGTTATCTAAAAAAGTGCGTAAAGCTTTTTTCTGCGCCAATGCACTGATACCGCCAACTAAATAACCGGTAGCACGCTGCGCTTGTTGTGGATCGGCCATCTCAACTTTTTTCACCCCTGCACAACTGGCTAAAGCTTTTAAGTTAAGCTGTGCATGTACCGGCAAGACAGCCACCAGCAACTCACCTGTTTCTGCGCTGGCTAATAAAGTTTTAAACACCTGAGCGGGGGCTAGATCTAACTTTTCTGCTGCCTCAAGACCATAAGAAGCTGAGCGTGGATCATGCCTGTAGCTATGCACCCTGTGCACAATGCGTTGTTTTTTTAATAAGTTAATTGCTGGGGTCATCCACTCACCTTTTTTATCCCGTTGTAGCAAATAGCATTAGCGCAGTCTAAACCTATGCAAAAAGCTATACAGTATCTATATAATAACAAAATCAACCAACACCAATTAAAAAATGTATAATATTCGGTTAGGTGAAAACACACTGCATTTATTCTTTACAGCACTGCATTATAAAATAATTTTCTTTCTCTTTAACTCGCATTTGTGTGCGTTTAAATGGTGCAGTGATCAAGATGCTAATTAGGAAAAATTTATGACCCGCCCTTCATCAACCGCTACTGCTGTCGCCCTGACCCTTGTTGGCGCATTATTACTCAGTGCTTGCGATAAAAAAACCGATTCAGCAGCAGCACAGGAACAACCTGCACCCAAAGTAGGAATCGTCACGCTGTCCTCAGAATCTCATACTATTACCAGCGAGTTACCTGGTAGAACAGCGGCTTACCGTGTTGCTGAAGTCCGCCCACAGGTCAACGGCATTATCCAAAAGCGTCTGTTTAAAGAAGGCAGTGATGTAAAAGCCAATGAGCAACTGTATCAAATTGATCCAGCCATCTATGAAGCCAACTTAAAAAGCGCGCAAGCCAATTTATTAGCAGTACGCTCATTAGCTGAGCGCTATAAAGTGCTCGTTGAAGAGCGTGCAGTCAGTCGCCAACAGTATGATGATGCCAATGCCAACCGCCTTGAAGCAGAAGCGGCACTGGAACGAGCTAAAATCGAACAGCGCTATACCCGTGTACTGGCACCAATTTCTGGACGCATTGGTCGCTCCAGCGTTAGTGAGGGTGCTTTAGTCAGCAATGGCCAAGCGCAAGAGCTTGCAGTGATTCAACAAATTGATCCCATCTACGTTGATGTCACCCAATCGGCCAATGAGCTGCTGCGTTTGCGTCGGGAACTGGCCGGAGGAAGTTTGGAAAAAGCGGGCGAGACCGCCGCACAAGTAACGCTAAAATTGCAAGATAACACTGATTACCCACATAAAGGCACATTAGAGTTCTCTGAAGTATCGGTCGACGCCAGCACCGGTTCGGTCACCCTGCGTGCGGTGTTCCCTAACCCGGATGCGTTGTTATTGCCCGGTATGTTTGTCCAAGCCAGATTAGTTGATGGCGTACAAAAGAAGGTTATTCTTGCTCCTCAGCAAGGCATCACCCGCAACCCTAAAGGTGAAGCCATCGCTATGGTAGTGACTGCAGACAATACAGTTGAAGCGCGCCAGCTAACGGCACAGCGCACTGTAGGTGACCGCTGGTTAGTCACCGAGGGCCTAAAAGATGGCGATCGCCTCATCACCGAAGGTTTACAATTTATCCGCCCTGGCGACACTGTAGAGACTTACCCAGCCGGCAATATCAAATCATCGGCAGAGCCTACTGAAACCTCTGAAAACGCTACAAGCCAAGCTCAATAAGGGATCTGCCTCATGTCGCACTTTTTTATCAACCGCCCCATCTTTGCTTGGGTTTTAGCCCTCGTCGTGATGTTGGTCGGTGGTCTTGCAATTCTTAAACTGCCGGTCAATCAATACCCCAGTATTGCCCCACCATCAGTGAGCATCTCGGTCAGATACCCAGGCGCTTCTGCACAAACCGTGCAAGACACTGTGGTGCAAGTGATCGAGCAACAAATGAACGGTATCGATGGCTTGCGCTACATATCATCGCAAAGCAACTCCGATGGTAGCATGAGCATCAGCATTACTTTTGAGCAGGATGTCGATCCAGATATCGCTCAAGTTCAAGTACAAAACAAGCTGCAATTGGCGACCCCTTTGCTGCCCCAAGAGGTGCAACAGCAAGGTATTCGTGTTTCCAAATCAGCCAGTAACTTCTTGATGGTGGTCGGCATCATCTCTGAAGATGCCAATATGAGTCGGTACGATATTGCGGACTATACCGTTTCCAATATTCAAGACCCGATCTCTCGTACTGCTGGGGTGGGCGACTTCCAGATTTTTGGTGCGCCCTACGCCATGCGTATTTGGCTTGATCCTGCCAAACTGACGAACTTTGCCATGACACCACTGGATGTTGCCGATGCAATTCGTGAGCAAAACGTACAAGTCTCATCCGGTCAACTCGGTGGACTGCCGGCAGTGTCTAACCAACAATTGACCGCCACCATTATTGGTAAAACTCGTTTTGACTCACCTGAGCAGTTTGAAAATGTGCTGCTGAAAGTCAAAGAAGATGGCTCCCAAGTGCGCCTTAAAGATGTGGCGCGAGTTGAGCTTGGCGGTGAAAACTACAGTGTGAGCGCTGAATTCAACGGTAGACCAGCCACGGGTATCGGGATTAAATTGGCCAACGATGCCAACGCTCTGGATACAGCCCGCGCAGTACGAGCGACTTTAGCTGAGCTTGAACCTTTTTTCCCGCCAGGGATGAAAGTGGTTTACCCCCATGACACTACACCGGTCATTGCCGCCTCAATTAAAGGGGTGGTGATCACTTTAGCTGAAGCTTCGGTGCTGGTGTTCTTAGTTATGTATTTGTTTATGCAGAACTTACGTGCCACGTTAATCCCTGCATTAGCTGTGCCAGTGGTTATTCTAGGTACTTTTGGGGTTCTGGCAGCTTTTGGCTACAGCATCAACACCTTGACCATGTTTGCCATGGTACTGTCCATCGGACTCTTGGTGGATGACGCCATTGTGGTGGTGGAGAACGTCGAACGGGTGATGGAAGAAGAAGGCTTATCCCCAGTTGAAGCCACCCGCAAATCCATGACCCAAATCTCCGGTGCCCTGGTGGGTATCGGCTTAGTCTTGTCTGCGGTGTTTATCCCAATGGCCTTCTTTGAAGGCTCCACCGGATCCATTTATAAACAGTTCTCGGTGACGATCGTGTCGGCCATGGTGCTCTCGGTTTTGGTCGCTTTGATCTTCACCCCAGCCTTGTGCGCAACCATGCTCAAGCCCATTAAAAAAGGCGGCAACCTTGAAAAGCGCGGTTTCTTTGGTTGGTTTAACCGCACTTTTCAAAGTGGCGTAAACCGCTATGAGAAAGGTGTCGCGGCCATGATTCGTCGTAAAACACCTTACTTACTGATGTACCTTGCGATAGTGCTGGTTATGGGTTGGATGTTTACTCAGATTCCCACTTCGTTCCTGCCAGATGAAGACCAAGGTGTTCTTTTTGCCCAAGTACAAACACCGGTTGGTTCAACCGCTGAACGCACCTATGACGTGATTAGCGAAATGCGTGATTACATGCTTAACGAAGAAAGCGATACCGTTAGCACTGTGTTTACCATTTCCGGCTTTAACTTTGCGGGCCGTGGACAAAACTCTGGGATGGCATTTATCGGCCTAAAACCTTGGGATGAGCGCACCCAAGCACATCAAAGTGTCTTTTCTTTAGCGGAACGGGCACAAAAGCATTTCTTCTCCTTTCGTGATGCGAGAGTCTTTGCCTTTGCCCCGCCGGCGGTTATGGAGTTGGGTAACGCCACCGGCTTCAATATGTTCCTGCAAGACCGTGCAGGGGTTGGACATGAAGTCCTGAGTCAAGCCCGTGATACATTCCTGCAGAAAGCCAACCAAGACCCACGCTTAGTCCAAGTGCGTGCCAACGGTTTAAATGATGAGCCTCAATATCAACTGCTGATTGATGATGAGAAAGCCAGCTCCATGGGCTTATCGTTAGACGTCATCAACCGAACGCTCTCAGCGGCGTGGGGCAGCAGCTATGTCAATGACTTTATCGACCGCGGTAGGGTTAAGAAAGTCTTTATGCAAGCTGAAGCTGAAGCTCGGATGAATCCAGAGGATATGGAAAAATGGTATGTGCGCAATAATAAGGGCGAAATGATCCCCTTTAGCAGCTTTGCCAGCGGCGAGTGGACTTACGGTTCACCTAAGTTAGCTCGTTATAATGGTGTACCAGCCATGGAAATTCTAGGCAGCGCCGCAGCTGGCTACAGCTCAGGTGACGCTATGCTTGCGGTGGAAGAAATTGCTAAAGAGCTGCCTACTGGTATAGGTCTATCTTGGACTGGTTTATCCTATGAGGAACGCCTCTCAGGGGATCAAGCCCCAGCTTTGTATGCTTTGTCACTGCTGGTGGTGTTCTTATGTTTGGCTGCCATGTATGAAAGCTGGTCAATTCCCTTCTCAGTGATGCTGGTGGTACCGCTGGGTATTATCGGTGCATTATTGGCGACCTATGGCCGTGGCTTATCCAATGACGTGTACTTTCAAATTGGTTTACTGACCACCATTGGTTTGTCAGCCCGTAACGCCATTTTGATTGTAGAGTTTGCCAAGTCACTGCACGATGGTGGGATGAGTTTGGCTGAGGCTGCGGTGGAAGCGAGCCGCATCCGTTTACGTCCAATTATTATGACTTCACTGGCCTTTGTGCTTGGGGTTACCCCTCTAGCCATTGCTACTGGCGCAGGGGCGGGTAGTAAGCACGCCATTGGTACCGGAGTCATTGGTGGAATGCTCACTGCGATGGTTTTCGCGATTTTCTTTGTACCATTATTTTACGTACTAGTGAGCTCTTTATTTAAGTCGGCCAATGACAAAAAACAGGAGGACGGACAATGAAATATACCGCCCTAGCCGCTGCCTTATTAGTGGCGTTGACCGGTTGTTCACTGGCACCTAATTATCAGCAACCGGCGGCACCAGTTGCTGAACAGTGGGACATGACTGATGCTCAACAAAGCGCTGTCGCCCTACCCGATTGGCGCGAGTTTTTCCAAGACCAACAATTACAAAGCTTAATTGAAACAGCTTTGCACAATAACCGTGATATGCGTATCGCCGCACTGAATGTGGATGCCTTTCGTGCGCAATACCGCATTCAACGCAGCGCGCGCTTTCCATCTGTAGATGCTAGTGGCGGTGCGAACCGACAGCGTATTCCCGGCAATATGAACCCTGCCGGCAATGATTCAACAATTAATAGCCAGTACTCTGCGGACTTGGGTATTACCGCTTGGGAGCTGGACTTATTTGGTCGCTTAGACAGCTTGCGTGATCAGGCCTTAGAAACCTATTTCGCCAGCGAACAAGCTCAGCGCAGCACGCAACTGAGCTTAATCGCCAGCGTCGCCATAGCTTGGCTCTCCTTGCAAGCCGATCAAGAAGCCTTGCAATTGGTGCGCGATACTTTAGCCACGTATGAGGACAGTTTAAGACTGATTGAGCGCAGTTATGATGCTGGTGTGGCCTCGTTACTGGAAGTGCAACAAGCACGTACTTCGACCAACAGTGCCAGAGTCAGTCTTGCCCAGTTTGAGCGTCAAACTGCGCAAAGTCGCAATGCTCTGAATCTACTCTTAGGCGGTGAGCCCGAGATAGATATCAATACCCCAGTGCCACTCAAACATTTTCAATTTGCAGAGTTACCGGTGGGTTTGCCAGCAGATTTACTGCAGCGCCGTCCAGATATTCTGCAAGCTGAATATGAGCTGAAAGCAGCCAATGCCAATATTGGTGCTGCCCGAGCAGCATTTTTCCCCAGTATCAGTTTAACGGCCACCGCGGGTAGCTTAAGTCCGGATTTATCTGGCTTATTTGATAGCGGCAGTGGTTCTTGGTTATTTAAGCCAAGTATTAATCTGCCTATTTTTAATGCCGGTCGTTTACGAGCGAACTTGGATTACAGTGAAATCCAAAAAGATATTCGCGTAGCCAGTTACGAGAAAGCCATTCAAACCGCTTTCCAAGAAGTGGCGGACGGTTTGAGTAATCGCATGACCTATAAGCAGCAACTGATCGCCCATGATGAGCTGGTGAAGTCCGGTGAAGAGTACTACTTCTTGGCCGACCGCCGTTTTGTCGAAGGCATTGATAATCAGCTTACGCGCTTGGATGCGCAGCGTTTGCTGTTTAATGCACAGCAGCAACGTATCAGCACGCAGTTTGCCCAGTTGGCCAGTGAGATTAACCTCTACAAAGCACTCGGCGGTGGCTATAGCGAAGACTTCAGCGAAACACGTTAACTCAAGCAGCTATAAGACTGTAACGAGCGCATAAAAAACAGGCGAACTGATGATCTCAGCCGCCCATTTTTTATTAAGTTTTGCTAAGCGGAAAGTTGATTGCTAATTTTTACGTGAGTCGTACTGCACTGTAACTGTTCCTCCGTCGATGAACCCATCCTGGGTTCAACTCCGGCGCTGCGCCATCCCTGGCTCCGCTCATCACAGCTACAATGCAGCACTCATTAACCATTAGCATTGTTTGCACCATTATCACCACGCTCCTCAAAGGGCTCGCTATAGACTAGCAATGGGTTGGCAGACACTGCTGATAGCTAACAAGTGCTTTGTGAGTGATGCGGCAAGCGAAGCCAAGGATGGCGTAGCGCCCTAATCGAGCCAGGATGGCTCGTTGAGGGAAGAACATCACTCACAAAGTACGCTCGGTAAATAACTTATAGTCAACTTATATCTGCTTTCATAGAGCTCATTAGCAATAGTGCAGTACGATTAACGTCAAGCTAGTAAACAACTAATACCACTAAAAACTAACATTTATTAGTCAGCGCGCTTGGGCGAGAGCAGCTCGACTTTATAGCCGTCTGGATCTTCCACAAAAGCTAGAATGCTGGAGCCGTGCATCATTGGACCTGGTTCGCGGGTGATTTTACCGCCACGGGCGCGAATATCCTCACAGGCTTTATACACATCCTCCACCTCAATGGCGATATGCCCATAACCATCACCGAGGTCATATTTATCTACGCCCCAGTTATGGGTTAATTCAAGTACAGTATTGTTGGCCTCATCACCATAACCAACAAAGGCTAAAGTAAACTCGCCATCGGGATAATCACGACGGCGCAACAACTGCATACCCATCACTTCAGTATAGAAAGCCAGCGAAGCTTCAAGATCGCCAACCCGCAGCATTGTATGTAAAAGTCTCATTTATCTTACTCTCCTTTGCGCTATAACAGCGATATCAATCAATAGCCCAGTACACAGGTAGGGTTAATTTTACCCACCAATGCGGCAACCTAACAGCTCGCCAAGTGCTGTCAGCTCAAACTGATTCAGCACACTAGGCTGTAAAGTTTTTATCCGCACCTTTAACTGGCAGGTCTTCAAGCAGCTTTATAATAGCGTGATTATTACTCAGTTCAGCCAGCTCTATAAGATAGCTTTTTTCAACTTCAAGCATAGGTTCATTACCCATAAATTTTTTCACCAATGCTACTTCACCATTAATTATCGCGCTTTTCAGCGCTATAAAATTGCCCATACGGTGTTTATTTGGCTCAGACATATTCAACCTCTCTTATAGCGTTAACAAAATAACCTGGCCGCCGTAGAAAATAAAACACCCTACGTGCAACGCTGCAACTTAACCGATAACCAACAAGTCCATAAAGCGATTAACCGGCGTAGCCTCAAGCTTGGCTTGATCTTTACATAGACTGAAGATTTTCTCACTTTGCTCACTTGGAAAGCGTGTGGCTAAGTTCGCTTGAAACTTCTGCTCTAACAGTGGAATCCCCTCTGCACGGCGACGGCGGTGTCCCACCGGGTATTCGACAACCACGTCCTCTGTGCTGCTGCCGTCTTTAAAGAAAACCTGAATTGCATTAGCGATAGAGCGTTTATCCGCTTCCAAATACTCTGCAGTAAAGCGCTTATCTTCGATGATTTCCATTTTATCACGCAGTTCATCAATAATCGGATGCGCTTCGTGAAAGTCATCCTCATAATGCTCGGCGATTAAATCGCCAAAAATCAATGGCACAGCAACCATGTACTGCAAGCAATGGTCACGGTCCGCAGCATTGGCCAAAGGGCCGGTTTTAGAAATAATCCGAATCGCTGACTCATGGGTGCGAATCACTATTTTCTCAATCTCTGCTAGACGGTCTTTAACCTGCGGATGCAAAATAACCGAGGCTTCTGCCGCTGTTTGCGCATGAAACTCAGCCGGAAAAGAAATCTTAAACAAGATGTTTTCCATCACATAAGAATCGTAGCCTTGAGAGAAGGTAAACTGGCGTTCAGCCTCAGGCTTAAGCACATGGTCTTTATTAGTAGTGGCGAAAGAGACGTCATAAAAACCCCATTGTGGCGTGGTTAAGACACTGGGAATACCCATCTCACCGCGCATTGATATATCCGCTAAACGCACCGCTCTTGAAGTGGCGTCGCCGGCTGCCCAAGACTTGCGTGAGCCCGCATTGGGCGCATGGCGATAAGTGCGTAAAGCAGAGCCGTCAACCCAGGCCTGGGAGATGGCCGCCATAATTTGTTCTCGGTTGCCACCCAGCATCTTAGTAACAACCGCAGTTGAAGCAACCCGAACTAATAGTACATGGCATAAACCGACGCGATTAAAGGAGTTTTCTAAAGCAATTACCCCTTGTATTTCATGGGCCATAATCATGGCCTCAAGAACTTCACGCATCAGCAAAGGCGGTTCGCCATTGGCCAGTCGAACCTGGGACAGATGATCTGCCACGGCTAAAATACCGCCTAAGTTATCTGATGGATGGCCCCATTCAGCCGCCAGCCAAGTATCGTTGTAATCGAGCCAGCGAATGATGCAGCCAATGTCCCAAGCTGCTTTGACCGGATCCAGCACATGCGAGGTGCCGGGTACACGAGCGCCATGGGGCACAATTGTGCCTGGGACAATGGGCCCCAGATGCTTTGTACATTCTGGAAAACGTAGCGCCAGCAGTCCGCAGCCTAACGTATCCATTAAACAGTTGCGCGCTGTGTTCAGGGCTTCTGTGCTGGAGACTTTATAGGTTAATACATAATCAGCGATATCTTGGATGACTTGGTCGTAATCAGGTCGGATATTGACATCTACATTACTACTCATTTTTCTATCCTCATTCGTTTGACTTCTTTCTTAGCCTAGCAGCTCCCTAACCTTAAGTTGAGTTATCTATCGTACTCCCGCCTAAAGCACTGGGCCTTTATAAGATCTGACCTGCTCGGGCTGCCGCTGTTTTAGCATGCGCTAGTATAAGTAAGAGACATACTGAGCCACCCCTAACAAAAAAGGGTCTAAATAGCATTAGACCCTTGCAACACCCTGATTAATCGGCAATTTTAAAAACAGTTTTACTTATAAAACGCTTCAACAGTTCCTTTGAGCGTGATCAGCAATGGTTGGCCATGACGATCCTTGGCTTTAGGCGAAGCAATTTTTATCCACCCTTCACTGATGCAGTATTCCTCAACATCGAAACGCTCTTTGCCATTGATCCGAATGCCAATATTATGCTCGAAAATTTCTGCTACATAGTGTGGGCTACGCGGATTGCCTGAAAGACGATCGGGTAAAGCAGGCTGTGCTGTAATGTTGTTCATATTTAACCTAGCATAAATAAAAAGTGGGTTATTGTAGGCAACATAAGACTTACGCTCAAGAATTAGCGCTAAGCAGCTCTAGCTAAACACCAATAGAACTTGGCTGAACAATGCAACCTCAGCAAAGTAGCAGATACGTTGAGAATTAGCTTGGTAAGCTCATAATAAACAGGCACAGAAATCAACCGCCATAGAGACGAAAAAGCCACCGCAGAGGGTGGCTTTTTTTTGCAAGCAATCAGAGTGACTCGTCTTGCCTTACAACAACTTACGGCCTTTGCTGGCAGCAATACGTAAACGCAATGCATTGAGCTTAATAAAGCCTGCGGCATCAGCCTGATCGTAGGCACCAGCATCATCTTCAAAAGTGGCGATGGCGGCATCAAACAGCGAGTCGTCAGATTTGCGGCCAATCACAACAATATTGCCTTTGTACAGTTTCAAGCGTACCACGCCATTGACGTTTGCTTGCGATGCATCAATCATCTGCTGCAACATCGCCCGCTCAGGACTCCACCAGTAACCATTGTAAATCAATGAGGCATAGCGCGGCATCAACTCATCTTTGAGGTGCGCCACCTCACGGTCCAGGGTAATCGATTCCATAGCGCGGTGGCCTTTGAGCATAATGGTGCCGCCTGGGGTTTCGTAGCAACCACGGGCTTTCATGCCCACATAACGGTTTTCCACGATGTCCACCCGACCAATACCATGCTCACCACCAATGCGGTTCAGTTCAGCCAATACTGTGGCCGGTGACATCTCCACACCATCAATGGCAACAATGTCACCTTTACGGTAAGTCAGCTCGATGTACTGCGCAGTATCAGGGGCTTCTTCAAGGGACTTGGTCCACAGCCACATGTCTTCTTCATGCTCAGTCCAAGTATCTTCCAGCACACCGCCTTCGTAGGAAATGTGCAACAAGTTGGCATCCATTGAGTAGGGTGATTTTTTATTGCCGTGGCGCTCAATGGCAATATTGTGCTTAGCGGCATAATCCATCAGCTTTTCACGGGACAATAAATCCCACTCACGCCATGGCGCAATCACTTGTACACCGGGCTTAAGTGCATAGGCACCCAACTCAAAGCGCACTTGGTCATTGCCTTTACCGGTGGCACCGTGGGAAATGGCATCGGCGCCGGTCTCATTGGCGATCTCAATTAAACGCTTGGCGATTAACGGACGGGCAATCGAGGTACCCAGTAAGTACTCACCTTCGTAAATGGTGTTAGCACGGAACATTGGGAAGACAAAGTCACGAACAAACTCTTCGCGTAGATCGTCAATATAGATTTCTTTAACACCTAGGGCTTCTGCTTTTGCACGGGCCGGCTCAACTTCTTCACCTTGGCCTAAGTCAGCGGTAAAAGTCACCACCTCACAGTTGTACGTATCTTGCAGCCACTTAAGAATAACCGAAGTGTCCAAGCCACCGGAATAGGCGAGAACCACCTTCTTGACGTCTGTCATGCCTTCAACTCCACGAAAATTATGCGATAAAGGGTCTATTCTACTGCCCGCAGCGGTTAATTTATAGTAGCAAACGGCCCTGCAGCACAATATTGACCCGAAAATAATGCCGCCGTGCAAAACATTCAAAATCTAAAACATTTAAGGACATGCTGAATAATTCAAAATCGTCATTGCGAACGAAGTGAAGCAATCTGGTTGACTTTATATATCAATACATTAGAGATTGCCGCGTCGCTTCGCTCCTCGCAATGACCCAATTAATCAGCGCCTCCTTAAAACTTCAGCACTGCAATGCACGGCAACAGCTTGTGCCCCATCAACAGCGAGCCAATGGGGCTCCTATGCTACCAAGCCTCAGCTGATTAAGCTTTTTTCATAAACTCTGATTTAAGCAATATATTTTGCCCACCTACACGGCAATCCAAATCATGATCACCCTCAACGATACGAATATTGGTCACTCGGGTGCCCATTTTAAGTACCGTGGAGCTGCCTTTAAGCTTTAAATCTTTAATTAAGGTCACTGTATCACCATCGGCTAAAGGCGTACCGTGGGCATCGCGGACTATTTTTGCTTGGCTCTCCTGAGTTTCCTCGGGCGCATTGATTGGCCACTCATGACCGCAGGTCGCACACACATAGTTTTCACGATCTGGGTAGGTGATTTCTTCTTGGCACGCTGGACAAGGTGGTAATTCTGACATGCAGGCATATCCTTCTAGACTTTATGGGGGCTTAAGAATAACCAACCCACCCATTAAAACCAATCAACTCAGCACACTATGCCTTGCCTAAACCTACTTATAGCCCAGCAAGGCTGTCAGCGTAGCCACACAACTTTGCCCATTCTAAGCCTGTGCTAGTGACGCTGACGACTCACCTCGATAATATTCGGCAGTTGTGAAACCCGCCCGAGCAAGCGCCCTAACTCATCCAAGCCAGGTACTTCCACAGTCAGATTAATAGTGGCAGTGTTGTCTTCTTTACTGACTTGGGTGTGCAAGGCAATAATATTCATTTTCTCATTGACCAACACCTGAGAAATATCACTGAGCAAGCCCGAGCGATCATAGGCACGGATTAACACATCCACTGGGTAGGTTTGCACCAGCTCAGTGCCCCAACTCACTTGAATCATCCGCTCTGGCTCACGGCCACTGAGCTGCAAGGCAGTTGGACAATCCTGACGGTGAATGGTCACCCCACGGCCCATCGTGATATAGCCAATAATGGGCTCACCGGGCACCGGCTGACAGCAGCCAGCAATTTGCGTTAATAGATTTCCCACCCCTTCAATACGCACTTCATCCCCTGCGGGGGCGCTGCGTTTAGTGGGTTTGCGGGGAATTAAATCAAGCTGCTGTTCATTACTGCGCAGATGCGGTTCCACCAATTGCTGCGCCCAGCCCACCGCATGAGCCAGTCGCACATCGCCGGCACCTAACGCTGCAAATAGATCCTCACTGGTCTTGACGTTACAGCGCTCGGCTAATTTGTCATACTTGACCGGCCCAATGGCTAAACGTGTGAGTTCGCGCTCCAGCATCTGTTTGCCGGCCACCACGTTTTGCTCGCGGTCTTGCCGTTTAAACCAACTCACCGCTTTTGCCCGAGCCCGGGCGGTGGTGATATAGCCTAGGTTGCTGTTTAACCAGTCTCGGCTGGGGGCACCATTTTTACCGGTGATAATTTCAATTTGTTCGCCGGTTTTCAAACTGTAATTGAGCGGCACAATGCGGCCATTAACTTTAGCGCCACGGCAGTTATGGCCAATTTCCGTATGCACACGGTAGGCAAAATCCAGCGGTGTCGAGCCTTGCGGTAAATCAATGGCATGACCATCGGGGGTAAATACATAGACCCGATCCGGTACAATATCTACCCGGATCTGATCGGCTAAACCACCTATATCGCCCAGCTCTTCGTGCCACTCCAGCACCTGTCGTAGCCAAGCAATTTTTGCTTCATACTGATCAGCTTGGCCGTCTTTATCAGCGCCTTTATAACGCCAGTGCGCACACACGCCCAGCTCAGCCTCTTCATGCATGGCATGGGTACGTATTTGCACCTCAAGAATTTTGCCCTCGGGGCCAATCACCGCGGTATGCAGCGAGCGGTAGCCGTTTTCTTTAGGGTTAGCAATATAGTCATCAAACTCATTGGCAATATGCCGCCACAGCGAATGCACAACCCCCAACGCGGTATAACAATCACGCACTTCTGGGACTAAAATGCGTAATGCCCGCACATCATAAATTTCGCTAAAACGCAGACCTTTCTTCTGCATTTTTCGCCAAATGGAATAAATATGCTTAACTCGACCGCTGACATCCGCTTCAATCTCTGCATCTTTCAGTTCTTCACCCAGTTGCTGCACAACTTTACGAATAAACTGTTCACGATCAATGCGGCGCTCATGCAACAAACCAGCAATATGCATATATTGCTCAGGCTCAAGGTAGCGGAAGGATAAGTCCTCCAACTCCCACTTGATATGACCAATACCTAAGCGGTGGGCCAGCGGTGCATAAATATCAAAGACTTCACGGGCGACCCGATGCCGCTTTTCTTCTGGTGCATTTTTAACCGCGCGAATAGCACAGGTACGTTCTGCCAATTTAATCAGCGCGACGCGTACATCATCCACCATCGCCACTAACATACGGCGCAGATTTTCTACCTGTGTTTGCGCATTGAGCACCACACTGTCACGGGGATTGAGACTGGTGCTGATCGCGGCCATACGCAATACACCATCAATCAACTTAGCCACCCCCGAACCAAAGACCTCTGCAACTTCAGCTAAGGGGGCTTTACCCTCACGCACCGTGCGATACAGAATGGCCGCAATTAAGGTTTCTTGATCAAGCTCCAGCTCCACTAGAATCTGCGCTATTTCTAAACCCACTTGCAGACTGGAAGCGCCCTCGGCCCAGATATTCTGTGCTTCTTTAGCTTTCTGCTCTGCATCACGGGCAAACTCGCCAGCCTGCAATAAACCTTCGGCATTGAGCAACGGATCAACCGCAACAATTTGCGCCACCCATCCGGGTAAATCTATGCTGCCATCTTGGTTAACTGGCTGCTCTGCTCTGACCTGTACCATGTATAATCCTTTTCGCGAAAGGCTCAGCTGCCCCTATCAAGCGCCTCGCCATTCTGCTTATTTTCTAACAAACAACGCCATTGCTTCGGTATGTCCAGTTTGCGCAAACATATCCAAGATCCCTGCTTTCTCTAAAGCATAGCCACGCGCTACTAAAAGTGCTGCATCACGGGCTAAGGTTGCTGGGTTACAAGATACATAGACAATGCGTGGCACTTTCAGTTGCGCTAAATGCTCTACTACAACTTGCGCACCGTCGCGCGGCGGATCCAGCAATGCTGCGGCAAAGGCCTGTTGCGCCCAGTCTTTATCAGCCAGCGGCTGGGCTAAGTTGCTGTGATAAAACTGCACATTGCTCAGCTGATGGGCTTGAGCATTATGCTCTGCCCGCTCCAACATTGACTCCACACCCTCAACTGCAATCACCTGTTTGACGGTTTGCGCCAACGGCAAAGCAAAGTTACCTAAACCACAAAACAAATCAAGCACCCGTTGATCCGCTTGTGGAGCTAACCAATTAAGCGCTTGGGCAATCATCGCCGCATTCATTGGCCCATTAACCTGGACAAAATCACCCGGCTGATAAGCAATCTGCAAGGCGTACTCTGGCAAAGCATAGCTCAGCTCTTGCCCTGCTTGATCCGCTTGCGGCTCACCCACACCCTGCAACCACAACTGCAGATGATGTTCGCTGCAGTAATCACGCAACATTTGTACATCAGCAGGATCTAAGGCCTGAGTATGGCGCAACAATAATGCATTACTGCTACCACTGAACAACTCAACATGGCCGAGGGCTTGCGGTTGCTGAAAGGCATTAAATACATCTGCAAGACCGGCAAACACTGGCTGCAAGTCATCGACTAAAATCACACAGCTGTTAACTTCAACAATTGCCTTGCTGGCCAAACCACGAAAACCCACCTGCACATGCTTACTCTTGGCATCGTAGCGCAGCGCCACTCGGGTGCGGCGGCGGTAGCCGAATGCAGGTCCAAGCAAGGGCTCTGCCCACTCAGTTGGCGTCAGTCCTTCACGACTCAGTTGTTCGACTAAGTTGTTATGCTTTAGCTCAATCTGCTGAGTATGACTGATATGTTGCAAGGTGCAGCCGCCACACTGGCCAGCCCACGGACACTTAGGACTGATGCGTTCAGGGCTGGCTGTTTGGACAATCAGGGTTTGCGCTTCAACCACTTTACTGCGCGCAGCTAACACCTGTGCCTGCACTTGTTCGCCAGGCAAAGCGCCACTGACAAACCACGTGCGCCCATCAAGAAAAGCGATACCGCGGCCATCATGGGCTAAACGCTCAATATTGAGCACTTGCTTTTTACCTACGGGCAAGCTGTTACGGGCGCCACCAGCAGGTTGAAAACGTAACGACTTGGAGGTTTTTGAGCGTCTCATTCGGACTCCGGCGCATAAATACCGCTGGATAAATAACGGTCGCCGCGATCGCAAATAATTGCCACCAATACGGCATTTTCCACTGTTTTCGACAGTTGCAGCATTGCCGCCACAGCACCACCGGAAGAAACTCCACAAAAGATACCTTCCTCACGCGCCAAACGGCGCATGCACTGCTCAGCTTGCTCTTGCCCCATATCGATCACTTGATCAACCCGACTCTGGTCAAAAATACTGGGTAAATAAGCTTCTGGCCAACGGCGAATGCCAGGTATGGCTGCGTCCTCGGTGGGTTGCAAACCAACAATCTGCACATTGGGATTTTGCTCTTTTAGATAACGGGAGACGCCCATAATAGTGCCTGTGGTGCCCATGGCACTGATAAAGTGCGTCACTTGTCCTTGGGTTTGTTGCCAAATTTCTGGGCCGGTGCCAGCGTAATGCGCGGCGGGATTGTCTTGGTTAGAAAACTGATCCAGCACGATACCTTTACCTTGCGCTTGCATCTCTAAAGCTAAGTCCCGCGCGGCCTCCATGGACTCCACTAAAATCAATTCGGCGCCATAGGCAGTCATGGCCGCTTTACGCTCAGCGGTTGAGCTGTCTGGCATAATCAGCAGCATCGGATAGCCCTTGATGGCTGCAACCATTGCTAAAGCAATTCCAGTGTTACCTGAAGTTGCTTCAATCAATGCATCGCCCGGCTTAATCCGGCCGCTGCGCTCAGCCCGCTCAATCATCGCTAACGCGGGACGGTCTTTCACCGAGCCTGCTGGGTTATTGCCCTCCAGCTTAACCAGCAATGTATTAGAGGTTTGCCCGCCCATACGCTGCAAACGAATCAGTGGCGTGTGGCCGATGCAGTCGGCCAAAGTTGGATAGTTAACAGTCATAATTAAGCAAAAATATCAAAATAGAAAGAAGCGTATGATACCGACAAATGTAGCCAGCCGATAACCTGTGATTGCATCTAGTTATAACCTAAAGACATAAGCAACGAAAACTATCAGTTATTTCATCAAGCTCTCTAAGCTGTTGACTCCCATAGGTTTGTTACGACCTGCTGCAACTGCCTTAAGCAGTCCACTGGTGTTTTACACTTCCAGCTCGGCTTGGTACTCCGGCAGCTTCCACGCAATGGGCGTCTGCCCGGTGCGCTGCAAAAACTTATTGCACTGGCTAAAATGACCATTGCCTAAAAAGCCACGGTACGCCGACAAAGGGGATGGATGAGCAGAGGTCAGAATTAGATGCTTACTGGCATCAATGCGCTCACCCTTACTGCGCGCATGGGCACCCCACAGCATAAACACCACATGGGCCTGCTGCTCATTGACACAGTCAATAATCCGATCGGTAAAGCGTTGCCACCCGGCCTTGGCATGGGCACCGGCGCTCCCTTGCTCTACGGTCAAGGTCGTATTGAGTAACAACACCCCTTGCTCGGCCCAGCTTTGCAAGTTGCCGTGTTTAGCGATGGGAATATTTAAATCGCGCTGCAACTCTTTATAGATATTCAGCAAAGATGGTGGCACTGCAATACCTTCTGGTACTGAAAAGCTTAAGCCATGGGACTGCCCCGGTCCGTGGTAAGGATCTTGACCTAATATCACCACCTTGACCTGAGGCAATGGGGTCAAATTCAGCGCATTAAAAATTTGTGGGCCAGGCGGATAAATCACTTTACCCTGCTGTTTTTCTTCCCGTAAAAAATCAGCTAACGCTTGCATATACGGCTGCTCGAACTCAGTCGCTAGCGCCTCTTTCCAACTCTGTTCTAATTTAACCCGATCATATTGCGTCATACTGGCAACCTGTAATAAAAAACAGCACCTTAAACAGTTAAAGTGCCTGAGCAAATTTGCTAGTGAAAAACCTTGAGTGCAACCCAGCCATTGGCCGTCAAACAGCACAGTCTTATACAGTGTTGAGCATCAGGCTGTTCAGCAGCCTAGGCATGCAACTCGCTTACTGGCGCGCTAAGCGTATATTTTCAATCACCGTGTGTTCCGTGGCGCGCACCGGATTGATATCCAAACCACCGCGACGCACATAACGGGCGCTGACACTGAGAAATTCAGGCTTTAAGCACGCCTTGAGATCTAAGAAGATGCGCTCGACACACTGCTCATGAAAGTCCTGATGCTGACGAAAACTAACCAAGTAGGTTAACAAGCTGGCACGATCAAGCTTGGGTCCGCGATAGTTGATGATCACGGTGCCCCAATCCGGCTGACCCGTGACTGGGCAATTGGACTTTAATAAATGACTGTACAACTGCTCGGCAACCTGCTCGGTGCCGCAGTTTAACATCTGTGCTGCTGGGTGCTCATAGACACTCAACTCAATGTCCAATTCATCAATACAAAAACCTGCGGGCTCATGCAGACCTTCAGCAACCACTTCGCGCAAAGTCTTTAATTCAACCTGCACAGGCGCTTGCGCCACCTTAGATAAGTCTTCACTGAGCACAGCTTGAACCTCAGCGAAACTGGCAAACACACTTTGATTAAACGAATTGAGGTACAACTTGAAGGACTTTGACTCGATAATATTGGGCGAGTCGGCAGGGACAGAAAATTGAGCCATAGCCACCACAGGTTTTCCTGAGGGCAACAGCCACGACAACTCATAGCAGTTCCAGAGATCAGCACCGACATAGGGCAAGGTTTCAGCAGTAAAGCCTAACTCACGCCATTTGCTGCTGCGAGCAATGGCAAATAACTGGCTGGGATCATATTGACTGATGTAGGCACTGCTTTTGCCTAAAGGTGAATCGTGCGCTGGATGGTGTGGCATGGCTGCTGCTCCATAAAACAATCGGGAGCAGCATTGTAAAGACTCTTAAAAATAGCGCCAGCCTTGCACCCTGCTTAGAGTTGCATGGCAACAATACCAGCGACAATAAAGACGACACCAATCATGCCTTGCTTACCTAAGCGCGAGTTAAATAGCAGGCGGTCCAGCAGAACAGTACCCAACACACCTAAGCCACCCCACACCGAGTAAGCAATACCTAATGGTATATAGCGCACCACAAAGCTGAGCAAGACAAAGGCGACAATAATCGACAGTAAACCCGCCAGACCCCAGATGGCTTTTTTAAAGCCTTTGGAGCGCTTTACGCAATAACAGGCCACTAAATCAAGGGATACCGAGCCGACCAATAACGATACTGGAAGTATCATAAGGTCACCTCACCTAACTTTGTGCTAGATACCGCCGGAGTTTTTTGACGTTGTGAGGGCAGTATTTTAACAACTGTTTGTTGAGTTCCAACCGTGGCGGTCTCTTTTTCTGGCTGACCTTTATCAAAAGTTACCAGCATTAAACCAAGCAACATCAAAGCAATGGCAAACATCTCAACCACAGTGAGAAACTCACCAAACAGCACCACACCAGCGATACCAATTAGAAACAGACCCAAGCCTTCCCAAATCGCATAGGACACAGCCAGTGGTATATGCACCACAGCCCGCGAAAATGCATAAAAAGACAGTGAAATCATAATCGCCATCACTAAGTAACCATAGACCGGCGAGCTGGTTGCTGCGTACTTCATACCTACTGTACTGATGACTTCAGCAACCACGGCTAACGCCAACATAAACCAGTAATACATTTTGAAACCCCTTAGGGAATCTCTGAAAAAGCACTTAAACCATTGACTCTATTGGTTTATTAATAGCAGCCCTTTTAGAGCGTCCTTAACTTTTAGACACAATTTTGCACCTGAGCCTAGTAACAGCTCAAATGTTTAAAAATTATTAAGATATCGTGTTGAGTGAGAAAGAAAACCAGCTAAGTACCGCTGCGCCAGCGTTTCTCATAGATATGGAGCTTCAAGAAGGAGGTAAAACTAATAAAGCGCAAGCTAAACATTGAACCACTTTTGGGTGACTACGATTCAAGTATTTTAACACATAAGCCGCATAGTACCTAATTTAAAGCCTAGCAGTGAGGACTGAGCGACTGTATTCAGCCACCAAGCATGGGTTAAAAGTCACGCTTATAGAACACATCCAAAGAGTTGGCTAAGCCACTGGCCGCCTCAAGATACACACGTTTACTCAATTCATAACGCAACGCTAAAGTGTTAGCTGGCTCGAACACACCAACACCATAACGTAAACTAATTCGCTCGCTGAGTCGTCCAGTGGCCACTACACTAGAGGTGACACCACTGCCTTCACTGTCTAAGGTAAAATCTTTCACTCCAAAGCTTTCTGCAAGCTTATTCGCGATGGGAGCCGAGCCCATTAAACCTAAAGCTAGCGCTGCTTGCCCCAACACATTGCCGTCCTCGCCGCCATGCAATGGTCGACCCAGTAGCAACCAAGACAACGCTTGCTCTTGACTCATGGCGGGGGTTGAGAAAATTTCACTGCTGGGCTGCATGGCTGGCCCACTGAGTCGCAAACCTGCAGTAACATCACCTGTCACTCGTACTGCTTCAATATCGAGGAATGGATAACTCAATGGCCCAGCAAACAATAAACGCGCCCGACGCAGCTCTAAGCGTTGCCCATAGGCACGGTAACGACCGTTTACCAACTCTAATACGCCATTTCCTGCCAAGTTATCACCAATTCTTAAGTTTCCACGCAGATCGGCCTCTAAACCAAAACCTGAGAAACGTAAACGCTCGGAGCCCACATTTAAAGTAATATCCATGGCCACCTGCATGCCTGGTTCTGGCTCGTCCTGGCCAACAATTCGCGCATCAGATGAAACATGCACCGCCTGCTCAGGTAGCTGGGGAATAGTGATCAACCCGCTAGGGACTGAAACACTGCCACTGATAAATAGACGCTGGTTTTTTAAATTTATTTTCAAGTCTGGCGCCATTTCAACATTCGCATACGGCTCAACCTGTAAAGGTAACTGCTGACCTTTAACCGCCACATCCACCAGCAACTGGTTTGCCCACTGCACGCTGCCTTGAATAGTGCCCGTGCCTTTCGCTCCGCTATTCCAATCACCCTTCAATTGCATCCGTTCGCCTTGAATATCAGCACGTATTTGCAGCCTTTCGAAGGGGACCGGTAACTCGCCACCACTGATTTGCCCATCACGCACTTGCACAAACCCTGTGATATTCGGCTCAAGTAAAGTACCAGCTAGAGTCCCACGTCCTTCCAGTTGCCCTTTGACAGTTTCCACTTGGGTAATAAAAGCACGCAATGCGGACAAATCGACCTTTTCAATTAAAAAATCACCACGTAGTCTTTTCTGTTCAGTACGTGGATCAATCTGTGCATTCACCTCGAGGTAGCCGCTGTCGACACCTTTTAACTGCACCCTCGAGTCAATGGAGCTGCTGGTTAAATCGCTATTGAGTTTCAGTGCTTGCCAAGCAAAGGTTTGCCACTGCTCACCTTCTTTAACTCGCAGCTGTCCTCTGCCGGCATCCAGCTCAATATGACCGAGCGGCCCTGCTGGAAGTAATTCAACTTGGAAAATGCCATTCAACTGTCCAGTAACCTGCGTGTCTTCAGGCAAAGCAGCCTGCAAGGTGGCCAAGGGGAAGTTAAGTAAACGGTAATCAATTTTAGTCTGCGGTAATAAACGCTGCGGCCCAGCGCACAGGCTGGACTCACCACTTTTCAGACAATGCGCGGCAACTGTCAACTCACCACTACTACGGTAATCAATCTCGGTGGCTTTTTCCAAAGCCCACTTTTGCCCATGACTGTCTAGCAGCAACTGTTGCAATTGCCCGAGCCAATTACCATCTTGCAGCGCACCACTGAGTTTGATCTCTGACTCAAGCAACGGCCCTGCCAGTGACAACTCTCCGCTGTGCGACGCAAGACTGCCTTGTCCTGCAATATTGAGCGTGCCAATTTCTGTATCAGCACTCCAAATACGTTCAGCGGCAAATGTGAACTCCGCATGCTGTGCTGCTAATAATTCTGCAGCTAATGTCAGCTGACCCACGCGCTGACCATCATAGGTTATGTCGCTGCCCTGCAACTGCGCCACGGCCAAGGGCTCAGCTAAAGTACCTGCCAATGTGATGGCGCCGTTTATTTGCCCAGCCAAGCCCGGCCATAGCTGCACAAGGCGCGGTAACTCAATTTTAATCTCACCGGCTAAGGCCTGATCAATCTGCGCCTTGCCATAAACACGGTTATCGCCCAGACGTATATCGGCGTTTTCAAGCTGCCACAAAGGATCCTGTGCAGCCTGTTGCGCACCGTGCAAATCAATCACTAGCTGAGCCGGTGAGCCACGCAAAGTGCCGTTTAATTCCGCATTAGCATCCACCTGCAACTGACTGTCGCGCAGTGAGCCTTGGCTGTGAATTTTTCCGCCCAGCTCGCCCGGCAGCTCCTCAAGCCAATAAGCGGGATTGAGTTGACTCACCTGAATATCCGCCAGCCAATCCACACCCTCAGCAAAGCCCACTGTAGCTGTGCCCAATAAACGACCTTGGCCTGCTTCAACCAGCAGCTCGCTGAGTTGCACGTGTTGCTCATTGCCAGTAAAAACCGTGGCTAAGGTAAATGGCCCAGCGGGTCCGCTTAAGTCGCCATTGAGCGTGCCTTGGTACTGATTTTCGGCATAGCTCACCTGTCCATTTAGGGTGTGCAGCTGAACCGGAATATCCTCTTGCTGCAGTAATTGGTGCCAAGGAAAATTCTGCCACTGCAATGTGGCATTCGCTTGCAAGTCGTCCTGCCACTTAGCTTCACCTTGCACTGCCACATACGCCTTATCATTAGCGCTTAAACGCAAGGAACTGAGTTGCACCCCTGTGCTTTGTAGCAGCGCCGCAAGGCTGAGCTGCATTTTGTCTGCAGTGCTGGAGAGCAGCCCTTGACCATCAACCTGATAGCCTTGGTGCAGATCACCTTGCAACTCAAGCAGCAACTCACTCACAGTCATAGTGTCAGGCAAATCAGGCGCCGCTTTAAAATCAGTCATGCGCAGTGACAGCTGTGCTGGTAATTCAGCTTGCAGAGCCTGCACTTTGCCATCCAGCACTGCGCTTAAGTAACCTTGAGTCACTGCACTTAGGCTTAAATCCTGCACACTGCCGCTGAGCTGGGCTTCAATATCCAATGCCGCTGAGTCTGGAATGGGCACATGCGCATTGAGCTGCAATTGCAGTGGCCAACCGGCTTGCGGGCTGATACTGCCCTTGGCTTGCACGCTGTACTCTTGATACTGCAGGCCCAGTTCAGCAATATGAATGCCATCGGCTAACCAGCGTGCGCGCAGGCCTGCATGACTTAGCAGTGATTCACCATTGAGAATAAACTCATCGATCTGTAGCCGCCCAACTTCAATGTTCAATGGCAGCTGTACATCTGGCAATTCTATGCTGGGCTGCGTCTCTTCCACAGTGTCTGTTTCTGGCAGAATCAGTTCAATGCGCACGACACTGAGCGTATCTAAACACAAGGCACCGCGCAGCAAGCAGCTGAGTCGGACCTGCATATGTGCATCGGTTAAATGGGCTGACGTATCGTCTTGCTGCCAATCAACCTGTTCTGCGCGCCAATCTGACAGCAACGCGCCTTGAAAGCCTTCTACACTCAAGCCTGGCACTTGATTCAGCAGCCAGCGACTACCGCCTTGGGTGGTCAGTAAACTAACGCTCACTCCGAGCAGCACTACCACTAACAACAGAATGCTCAGCACAATCCTGACACTGATGCGCTTCATAGTTCTGGCCCCATGGAAAAGTGAATACGCCAGCCTTTTTTATCATTTAAAGCTTGGGCCAAATCAAGACGGATCGGTCCGACCGGAGAAACCCAACGTATACCCACCCCAACCCCGGTTTTCATGCTGTCACTTAATGAGTTAAAGGCATTACCTTGGTCAATAAAGGTCGCGGCACGCCAGCGCTCGGCAAAACTGTATTGATATTCGACACTGCCGGCGAACATATAACGACCACCTACGCGATTACCCCGTCGATCACGGGGCGATAAGGTTTCATACCCATAGCCGCGCACACTCTGATCACCACCGGCAAAAAAGCGTAGGGATGGTGGCACTTTGTCATAATT